>Ga0181534_10000422_pt1 | contig 29942 bp, 22 predicted proteins | sample PEATcosm2014_Bin_37_FD_119758 | JGI IMG/M metagenome (GOLD analysis project Ga0181534, IMG submission 119758) | Peatland microbial communities from MTU Mesocosm Facility, Houghton, MI, USA - PEATcosm2014_Bin17_10_metaG | ecosystem: Environmental > Terrestrial > Soil > Wetlands > Peat | place...
CACTGCCAGGATGGGCCGACGGTTGTACGAAGTGCCCGTCGGGTTCAAGTGGTTCGTCAACGGATTGGTCGACGGGTCCCTCGGTTTTGGCGGAGAGGAGAGTGCTGGCGCGACCTTCCTGCAGTTTGACGGGGGTGTCTGGAGCACGGACAAGGACGGGCTGATTCCGGGCTTGTTGTCAGCAGAAATGACGTCCCGCACGGGGCGGGATCCTGGCGAAGCGTATCGGGCGCTGACGCAGGAGTTGGGTGAGCCCGTGTTTGAGCGCGTGGACGCGCCGGCTTCGAAGGCTCAAAAAGCTGTTTTGAAGAAGCTTGCGCCGGAGCAGGTGAAGTCCACGGAACTGGCGGGTGAGAAGATCACGCAGGTGTTGAACAAGGCACCGGGCAACGGTGCGCCGCTCGACGGCCTCAAGGTGCTCACCGAGCACGGGTGGTTCGCTGCCCGGCCTTCCGGCACGGAAGAGATCTACAAAATCTACGCCGAAAGCTTCAAGGGCAAAGACCACCTCGCGCGCCTGATCGACGAAGCCCAGAAGCTGGTCAGCGACTGCTTCGCCGCCGCGGGGGCGACCTAACGGCCGCCGCTCCGCGCCGCCTACCGGCGTCGCCGCAAATATGTTTGATTGGCGCTTGCTGGCACAGGCGCCGCGGGGCTACTTGGACTCTGCGGGTGGGCCTGACATCTGGGAGGGACTCTTGCGCTCGGCGGAGCTCAGTTGGTTGGCCATCATCAAGTGATGCCTCAACGTCGGCAGCGTCTGCTGCGCGTAAGCTTTGACATCCGGGTCCTTGGCCTTCTTGAAGGCTTTCTCGAACTCGCTGATGTCGGTCGTATGGTCCTTCACCATCATCTGCGCGTAAGTCTTGTCGAACTCCGTGCCGTTCAATCCCTCGAGCTTGCCCAACAAAGTCTGATCCTCAGGCGAAAGCTGATCTGACAGCGGCATCTGTTTCGAGTCCGCCAAGGTCTTGAGCGCCTCATTTGCCGCAGTGTGATCCGACACCATCTGCGTCCCGAAGCTCTTGACCGCCGGATCCAAAGCGCGCGTCGCCGCCAGCTTGCCGGCCTTCACTTCCATCTGGTTTCCCTGCGCCGCTTTATTGAGGAAGTCCCGATCGCCCTGCAAAAGACCGGTATCTGCCGCCGAGGCCACGCCGGCGGAACCGACCATAAGCATTGAAACGACCGCCGCCGCGATTCTTGAACTCATGGGCGAAGCCTCGCTGTTTAGATTGCGCCTATGATCGGCCGAGGTGAGGCCTGCGGCTGTCAGACAAAGCCACATTGGCGCGTCAGTGGGCGACGGTGGTCAGCGCGCTCCAGCCATTCCAGATGATCTGAATCCCGATACACATCAGAATGAAGGCCGACAGCCGCACCATGACCTCGAGGCCGGTACTTCCCAGCAGGCGGGCGAGATTCCCCGCGAATCGATAAGCAACGTAGATGCTGGCCGCGATCGCCACCACGCCCAGAAATGCACCCACTGCGTGCAGTGCGAGAATCGTCAGCGCGTATTCCGTCTCCGGCTTTCGGCTGCCGATGGTAATGGCCACCGAAATTGAGCCCGGACCCACCGTGAGTGGCATCGTCAGCGGGTAAAAGCTGCCCACCTGCCGAGGCGTACCCGGCTGAACGTTGGCTTCGCCGTGATCCGACCACTGCTCCTCAGTGAGGAGCTTCCAGCCGAGCGCCGTGACGACAAATCCGCCCGCTATGCGGACCACGGGCAGATCTATTCCAAAGAACACCAGCAGCCAAGGCCCGATGACCATGGACCCCAGCAGCAGCGCGAAACCGTTGACGGCCACGCGCCGCGCCAGCCCTTCGCGCTCGCTGTTGGAGAGATTGGGCGTGAGTGCCAGAAAGAACGGCGCCGCCTCGATCGGATTCACAATGGGGAAAAGCCCTGCAAACGTCAGCAGGAAGGCACTGAAAACTGCACTCACGAACGGTCCTCATCTGGCACCCCGGGAAGCTTAACAGGGGCGAGGCTGGGCCCGTATTGTACCGATCAATGGTCCCCGCGGACTCCGATCCCCACCGAAGAGTGGCCGGACACCCAGTACGACCCGATTGAGCCCGCAGCAGGGCCGTCCGCCACGTGCGCAGCGATACCCGCCGTCACCTCGCTAAAACCAACGTCCTGCGCCGCTGTATGCCCATTACAACACCCAACCTTCCCATCGCAACGGCAAGCAGATGAGCCATCCCTGGGATCGCGCTGCTCGTCCCCACGGAATCAACATCGTCACAACATCACGCCCGCTGTCACATTTCCGGAGATGATCCGCAACATAAGATTTCCGGGGAGATGAAAATGCGTCAGTCACTGTTGCCTGTCATCCTGGTCATCGCAGTCGGCGTGGCGGTTCCAGCCTTCGCCGCCGATGAGGATGAGGCCGTACAATTACAGGAGGTCGTGGTCACGGGCTCGCGTATCGCAGCGCCCAACCTGACCAGCACCAGCCCCATCCAGGTGATCTCGTCAAAGACGATACAGCAGACGGGCAAGAACGACATCAGCGATGTCATTCTGCAATTACCCCAGAATTTCAACAATTCATTGGGCCAGGATCTCACCGGCAACACCAGCGGTCTGTCCGCCGCGGGCGGGGTCACCACTGCCGACCTGCGCGGCCTGGGGCCCAATCGAACCCTGGTATTGGTCGACGGCCGGCGTCTCGGCAATGGCAGCCCCAACACTGCGATCGCCTCTCCCGCGCCGGACCTGGATCAGATCCCCGTACAGTTGGTCGAGCGGATCGACGTCGTCACGGGCGGCGCCTCCTCCGTGTACGGCTCCGATGCGATCGCCGGCGTCGTCAACTTCATCATGAAGCGCAATTTCGAAGGCATTCAGTTCGACGGCCAGATCGGCGAAGACATCCACCACAATCACAACTCGGGCATCCAGGGTCTGGCGCGCGACTTCGGGGTCGACCCGCCCACGGGCACGGTGAAGGACGGCCGCAATCGCAACTTCAACCTGATCATGGGAACCAACTTCGCGGACGGTAAAGGCAATGTGACCGCGTACTTCGGGTATCTGCAGTCCGATCCCGTGTACAGCGGCGATCGCGACTTCGGCTCCTGCCAGCTGGAGGGCCTGCAGTCAGTGAAGAATGGGCCCGTGGACGGGACTGATTGCACCGGCTCCGGCAACAGCAACCGCTTTACGCCCTTGGGAACGACGGTGAATGGCGTATTTACCGGCGCGAAGACGGGTCAGTTGGCGGTGGTCGGCAACCAGCTGCTTCCCTGGCCCGCGGCAGGCCAGGTTCCGCCGGCCTTTTTCAACTCACAGCCCTACATCACCATGGCTCGCCAGGACCAGCGCTACACCGCGGGATTCATGGCGCATAACGCGGTGAGCGAATATCTGCAGCCGTACATGGACTTCAGCTTCATGAACGACAAGTCGCACACGGCCATAGCGCCCGCCGGATTGTTCGAGAACAGTAATCCGCTCGATGCACAAGGCAACTATCAGACCAACTGCAGCAATCCGCTCTTGAGCGCCCAGGAGCAGGGCGCCATCGGATGTACGCCCGCGCTCATTGCCGCCGACGCAGCCAACCCCGGTTCGGCTCTCGCCAATATCGAGATCGGCCGCCGCAACGTGGAAGGTGTCGCCCGTGGTGCCGACTTTGAGCACACCAACTACCGGGCCGTGGTCGGCACCAAGGGCGACTTCGCGGACGCCTGGAACTACGATGCGTATGGAAGCTACTACTACACGACGTTTTTCAACAGTAACACCGGGTTTCTGAATTTCCAGTCGATCAATAATTCGCTGCTGGTGACGGGCACTGCGGCAAATCCCACCTGTATCAGCGGATCGCCGTGCGTACCCTGGAACATCTGGAATCAGGGAGGGGTGACCGGGGACCAGTTATCTCCATTGCTGCAAACGGGGACAGCCTACGGGTCGGTCACAGAACGAATCCTGCACGTGGATGTGACTGGCGACCTGGGCAAGTACGGATTGAAGCTTCCAACAGCAAACGACGGACTCGGTGTCAACGTCGGCTGGGAGCATCGTAACGATCACGTGCAGTTCCAACCCGATTCGAGCGAGACCAGCGGCCTGTTGTCAGGCTTTGGCGGCGCCTCCGTCCCGATCGACAACAGCATCACCGTGAAGGAAGAGTTCATCGAGGTCCGGGCACCCCTGGTGCAGGATAAATTCCTGGTCAAGGACCTGGTCGCGGACGTCGGCTACCGGCGGTCGGATTACGATCTGATCGGCAATGTAAACACCTACAAGGCGGAGTTGCAGTGGGCTCCGACGCGTGATGTTCGACTCCGGGGTTCCTACAATCGGGCCATCCGTGCTCCCAGCATCATCGAGCTTTACAACCCGAACCTCGTGGGCCAGATTGGATTTGGCGAAGACACATGTGCTCCCGATACCAAAACGCACGTGGCGAGCGCCACTCTGGCGCAGTGCCGGAATACCGGAGTGACCTCGGCACAATATGGCAACGGCATAGAGCGCGGCCAATTGGTTGACGGTGTTGCCGGCACCAATGACATACCGCAGGGGACGGGAAGTCAGCTCACTCAGCTGCAGGGCGGCAATCCCAACCTGAAGCAGGAGGTGGCCGACACGTATACGTTCGGCGCGAACTTTACGCCGGAGTTTCTCAACGGATTTTCGGCCAGTCTCGACTACTGGCACATCAAGGTGAAGGACGAAATCAACGTCTATCCGGCGCCGGCCATCGTGCAGAACTGCCTCGTGAGCGGCGATCCGACCTTCTGCTCCCAAATCGTCCGGTCCCCGGCCAATGGGGGACTGATCGGTTCCAGCGTGAGCTCCGGCGGCTACATCATTCAGACCAACAAGAACATCGGCGCCCAGCTGATCGACGGCATCGACCTGGACGCCAATTACAAGCTGCCGCTGCCCAAGCTCGGCAATGCCGTATTTACAATAAACGGCTCGTACCTGCTGAAGGACGCGATCACCCCGTATCAAGGGGCGCATACCTATGATTGTTCCGGGCTGTTTGGCGCGGTTTGTCAGACGGTCACTCCGAAATGGCGCCACGTCGCGCGTGCCAGCTGGGAAACTCCGTGGAATGTGGATCTGACTTTGTCATGGCGCTATCTCGGCAAGGTGTCCCTGGACCAGAACTCTTCGGACCCCACGCTGAATTTCGCCAGCTTCGGCGTATATGATTCCTTCAATCGCGAAATCTCCGGCTACAGCTATCTGGATCTCGCGGTCGCCTGGAATGTGTATACGGGCGTCCAGATCCGCGGGGGTGTCAACAATCTGCTCGACAAGGACCCGCCGGTGGTAACGAGTGAGATCACGGCGGGTGGCGCGGCCAACACCTACGAGACCTACGATCTGCTGGGCCGACAGGTATATCTCGCAGTGACCGCGAAGTTCTGAAACGGTTGACCGTATCTGCGCTCATCCTGTCCGAAAACGGCTAGAGAGCCTCCGCAAGTGGCGCGTATAGTGCCACTTGGTCGGAAAATGCCTGGGCCACTTTCTCGTTACGTCGCAACACGGTCGCGCCCAGGTCGTTTGAGAGATAGGCTAGGCGCATGGAGACGATCGGCAAGCACGCGATGTTGGAACTTGCGATCACGCTGCCCCCGCGGGGCTCCGGCGCGGTCATGCGCGTTCTGCATCGCGAATTGCGGGCGGCCATTCTCGATGGTCGCCTGAAGCCCGGCCTGCGCCTGCCGTCGACCCGGATTCTCGCGGATGCCTGGGGTGTCTCCCGCAACACCGTCATGGGTGCCTATGACCTGTTGCTCAGCGAGGGTTATCTGTTTGCCCGGCATGGCGCCGGCACTTATGTTGCGGAAGCGTTGCCCGTCAGGGCCGATCGCGCGCCGGCGGCCGAAGAGCCGAATCAGACGCCGGACCGCCGACTCAGCGAATTCTGGCAGTCGCCGCCGCCCTATCTGTTGAAGGCCTGGTCGTCGACTTCCCCCAGTCACATGTTGTTTCGCCTGGGCGTGCCGGACACGGCCTCGTTTCCGTACCACATCTGGAGGCGCCTGTTAGCTCGCTCGCTGCGCTCGCTGGCAAAGGTTCCTGCCGCGTATGTGGAGGCGGAAGGGCGCCCGTTGTTGCGCGAAGCGATCGCCAATCATGTTTCGTTTGCGCGGGCAGTTGCCTGCAATGCCGATGACGTAGTCGTGACGGGCGGAACGCAACAGGCGTTCGACCTGCTCGCGAAGATTCTCGTGACGCCCGGCAAGACGACTGTTGCCCTGGAGGATCCGGGGTATGCCCCGGTTCGCGGCGCTTTCCTGGCTGTTGGTGCGAAGGTAGCGCCGGTGCCGGTGGATGCGGACGGTATAATTGTAGATCGTATACCCGCTGATACGCGGATCGTCTGCGTGACGCCTTCGCACCAGTTTCCGGTTGGTGTGGCCATGTCCATGCGGCGCCGGGCCGAGCTGCTCGAGTTTGCCCGCACGCATGACGCCGTCATCATCGAAGACGATTACGATGGCGAGTTCCGATTTGGGACGACTCCACGCGACGCGCTGCAGACGCTGGACCGGGCGGGCTCGGTCTTTTACGTGGGTACTTTTTCCAAGAGCCTGTTCCCCGGGATTCGACTGGGCTTCGTGGTGACGCCGCCGTGGGCAAAGCGCACGATCCGGGCGGCCAAACAAGTAACCGACTGGCACCAGCCGGTGTTGGAGCAGGATGCGCTCGCCGCATTCATCGGTGAGGGCCACATGGCGCGCCACGTCCGTAAAATGCGCAAGCTGTACGCAGAACGCCGCGAGTTGATGATGAGCGGTCTGCAAGCCCATTTCAGCGCGTGGTTGGACCCGATCCCCGCCAGCGGCGGCATGCATCTCACCGCACTGGCGCGCGAGGCACTGGATTTCGATGCGATTGCACGCACCGCCAGACAGAGGAACATGGATGTACGTTCGTTACGTGCTCTGAGCGCGACCGGCAACTGTCAGGCCGGGCTCGTCCTGGGTTATGGTGCTACGACCCCGGAAGGCATCACCGAAGGGTTGCTCCAGCTGCGCCGCCTGTTTCCGGCAACTGGCCCTGTCAAATATGTCCGAGGTGGTGCTCGTCCAGCCATTGCGTCACGCTAGTTTGGGGGGGCGCACACACCCGCAGGCGGACTGAAGGTGATCGACCGGACCCAAATGTCGGTTTCCAACCTGGAAGGGCAGGGCGGGTCGGTTATTTCCGGCCGCGGTCCGCCTGTTCCAACAGAAGTCGGGTTGCCTGACATCTGGCGAGCGGTCACACCCATTTGGGCGGTACTGGCGACCGGTCGCGTGGTCTTTTACGCGCTGGAACGTATACGGTATCCGGACGAGGTGCCTCCGGTCGTGGCTGATGTTGTCGAAGCGCTGTTGCTGTGGCCGCTGGCGGTATTCGGCTGCTACCTGACTATTCGCTGCTGGCGGCGCAGCGGCGCCGGCAGAGCAGTGCTGGTAGCGCTGTGCTCCTCGCTGATATTCGGTCTGCTGGCGCGCCCGGCGTATGCGGTCGGGTCGCTGCTCAATTCGAGTGATGCGCAGTCACGCCAATGGCTGGTGGACTTCATACAGCACTCCAACTTGTTGTACCCCTGGGTTTCAAACACTGTGGAGTACGGCGTGCTATACTCATCGTGTATGGCGGTGATGCTGGGTTACTTCAGCTTCATGAGCCTGGTGAATGAGCGGCGGTTGCGCAATGGTCTCGAGGTCGAGGTAGGTCAGGCCCGGCAGCGCGCCCTGCGCTCCCAGCTCAATCCGCATTTCCTGTTCAACTCGCTCAATTCCATTGTCAGCTCGAGCGACGAGCGGCCGGCGACCCAGTTGCTCGTGACGCAGTTGAGCGATCTGTTGCGCCGCACCCTGCGGGCCAGCGAGCAGGAAGAGCATGATCTGTTTGAAGAACTGACGTACGTCGAGGAATACCTGGAAATCGAGCAGACCCGGCAGCCGTCGCGGGTCGATTGGCGGATGAATGTGGAGCCCGGCTGTGCACGTGCCGCGGTCCCTTCGCTGGTTCTGCTGCCGCTGGTTGAGAACTCGGTGACCCACGGTCTGCGTGGTGGCGTGCAGACCGTCGTGATTGACATCAATGTGTGGTGTGCCCGCGGCGAGTTGTTTATCCAGGTTGGTAACACGTGCAGCGCCTCCGTGCCGCCCCGGGACACCGCCCGCCAGGGCCTGGGGTTGCGCAATGTGGCTGCCCGCCTGGACATGTTGTTCGGTCGCGCGGCGAGCTTTCGCGCCGACCGGGCCGATCCCGGTCGGTTTGAAGTACAGATGAGTTTGCCGCTTCGTGAGGTCAGCCATGCGGATAGTCATTGTGGACGATGAGCCATTGGCGCGGTCGCGCCTGGTTCACCTGTGTCAGGAACATGCCGGAGTCGAGGTCGTCGCCCAGGCTGGATCCGGTGCCGATGCAATCGAAGCGATCAAGGCTCACAGGCCCGACCTCGTACTGCTGGATGTCGAGTTACAGGACATGACCGGCTTCGATGTCCTGCGCTCGCTGGAATCGCAGGACGGGCCGCTCGCGATCATGGTCACCGCACATCCGGAGCACGCCCTGGAGGCGTTCGACAGCAATGCCGTGCATTACCTCGCCAAACCCGTTGACGGGCGGAGGCTGGTCAATGCGATCGGCCGTGCTCGCAGGCGACTTTCGCTGGAGCGCAGTGGAGGTGACGTCAATTCCCTGCGGCAGATCACGGGGGAGAAGGCACAGCGTCTCTACTTCATTGATGTTGAGAACATCGACTACGTCGAGTCGGAAGCCAACTATGTGGCTCTCCACGTAGATGATGAGCGTTACCTGGCGCGCAATACCATGAAGCACCTCGCCGGCGTGCTCGGGCCAGTGGGGTTCGTGCGGATCGAGCGCTCCTTGTTGATCAACTTGCGCAAGGTTGCTTTCGCCGAGCGCGTCGATCGCGGCGCCTTTGCCTTCACCCTGCGGAACGGCCGCCGACTCGTTTCCAGCAGCACTTATCGAAAGGGCATTCTCGAAGAAATTCGGCGTGGTCAGTTCTTTGGGCGCAATGCTGCGCACTGAGACGGGCTGTTGTAGTCTTGCCATGTGGCCAGAAGCGTCAATGAAGCTGTCCGAGAGGTCTGCCTCTCGTTTCCGGAAGCCGAGGAAGTCGTCTCACACGGCTTCCCGGATTTCCGCGTGCGCGGCAAGACCTTTGCCTCTTATGTAGTCAACCATCATGGCGACGGTCGAGTTGCCTTGTGGCTCAATTCTCCCGCGGGCGCCCAGGATCACTACTCGAAGTCGGAGCCCAAGCATTTCTTCATCCCGCCCTATGTCGGCCCTCGCGGCTGGCTCGGGGTCCACCTGAACAAGGGGATCTCGTGGCAGCGCGTCGCTTCGCTAACACGGCAGGCGTACGAAAAGGTGGCTCCTCCCGCGTTGACGAAGTCGATGGGGGAGACGGTCAAGATCAAACTCCCGGTGGCGGCGCTTGCCGCGCAGGAAATCAACCCATTCGAGTCACGACGCGGGAAGGCTGTGCTTGCCGGTGTCCGCAAGCTGGTTGCGACCTGGCCGGAGGTGGTGGAGGATCGGCAGTTCGGCTCACCTGTGTGGCGCGCCGGCAAGAAGACGTTTTTGTGGGTGCACGCCGACCGCAAACGCCGCATTCAGATCTACTTCTGGGTGGGAGTCGGCGCACAAGGCCTGATGACGGCCGACGAGCGCTTCGAGATTCCAGCTTACCTGGGGCACAAGGGTTGGATTGCGCTGGATGTGACCGGGAGTTGCGACTGGGCGTACGTGCGTGGGCTCGCGCTCGGCAGCTACCGTCACTTCGCGCTGGCGCGCATGTTGAAAAACCTGGACGAGGATTGATCAGGGCGTCAGATCTGGGGTGCCCAGGAGGTGCACCAGCCCGCGGCCTTCACCAGCTTGTCCGGGAAAATCTGGCACGGACCCTGTGTTGAGTTATAAGCACCTTCATACAAGCTGCACGTCGCGCACTTGTTGCCCTTGGCGTCCTTCGCCTGGCCGGCGTCTTCCGTATATTTCACTTTGGTGGCAGCCGGATCTTCCGGGCTGAGCAGGGGCTGATCGGCGGCTGCGCTCGCAGTCAGATGCGTGAGTGCCACGGGAGCAACGGCGGCACCCAGCAGCCACTTCTGCAGAAATCCGCGGCGAGTCGAGCAGTTATCGCGAGCCATGGCCACTCCTTCAGCAATCCACCTCGTGCGCAGGGTACCACGGTATAGAATGCCCGAATGACTGCAAAGATTGCGTTGGTGACGGGTGCTGGCTCGGGTATCGGGCGCGCTGTTGCGCTTGCTCTGGCAAAAGTGGGCTATACGGTTGTCCTGTCGGGCCGCCGGTTACCCCGGCTCGAGCAGGTCGCACGGGAGGCCGGTTCTGGCGCGGTCGGTATCACCGCTGACGTGACAGATCGCAGTTCCGTTGATGCTCTGTTCGCGCGGGTTGCCAGGGACTTCGGGCGACTCGATCTGCTATTCAACAATGCCGGCGTGTCAGCTCCGCCGACGCCGTTGGAAGACCTGGCGTTTGAGCAGTGGCGCGCGGTGCTCGATACCAATCTGACCGGCGCGTTCCTGTGCACACAGGCGGCATTTCGGCTGATGAAGACACAGCAGCCTCGCGGCGGGCGCATTATCAACAATGGGTCGGTCTCGGCCACCGCTCCGCGCCCACACCTGGTGGCATATACCGCTTCCAAGCACGCGGTTACGGGCCTCACCAAAGCAACTTCGCTGGAAGGGCGCCAATACGATATCGCCTGCGGCCAGATCGACATCGGCAACACCGCGACCGAGTTGGCCGCGGCAATGAAGCACGGCACCTTGCAGGCCGACCTTTCCACTAAAACCGAACCCACGTTCGACGTTAAATACGTAGCCGACGCCGTGGTCTATATGGCCGGCCTACCGCTGGAAGCCAACGTGTTGTTCATGACGGTCATGGCAACCAAGATGCCTTTCGTAGGCCGCGGCTAACCGCCGAGCAACCCGCGTCCGCGAAGCCAGTTTCGTAGCAAGACGGGCCATTCTCCGAGCACGGGGTCTCCCGCGGCTAGCCCCACGCCGTGTGTGCCGGGTTCAAACACGTGAATTTCCGCCGGCACCGCCGCCTTCCGTAGCGCCAGATAAAACGCAATGCTGTTCTCCGCAGGGACCGTCGTATCCGCATTGGTCGAAAACAAAAACGTAGGCGGCGTGTCGTGTGTCACCTGCAGCTCAGTTGACATCTGCTTCACCACCTTCGGGTCCGGATGGTCCCCGAGCAAGTTGGTGGCAGACAACTTGTGTCCATAGTCCGCCGTCATGGTAATTACCGGATACGCCAACACCACAAAGTCCGGCCGACTCCCCATCCGATCAATCGGATCCGGCGCCGCGGGATTCCCGGCATCAAAATGGGTGGCCACGGTAGACGCAAGATGCCCACCCGCCGAAAACCCCATGAATCCCACCCGATCCGCCCGTATCCCCAACTCCTCTGCATGCGCGCGCACGAAGCGAATCGCCCGCTGCGCATCGCCCATCTCAATAGGATGGTGATACCGCGGCCCCAGCCGGTACCGCAGAACAAACGCTGTCACCCCAAGCGAATTGAACCAATTCGCAACTTGCCGCCCCTCGTGATTAGCCGACAACCGGGCGTAACTTCCCCCGGGCGCAATGATGACTGCCGTTGTCGGCACAGGCCCCGCTGGACCGGCACGCACGGGATACACAGTCAAAGTCGGCGTGTCATCTTCGGTAGTTCCCAGAGCCCCCGGGGCTCCGTTTTCCCACAACGGGACAGTCCGCGTATCCGTGGTCGGATCAATGTTGGTCGGCCACGGTTGTGCAGCGTCAACGAGTTGCGTCATCGCCAATAAGATCAGTAGCAGTGCGGCTTTACTATTCATGCGTCTTGCCGATGAACGCCGCCACGTTATCGTGAAGCAGCTTCAGATCGGGCTCATGGGCATACACCATGTGTCCCGAAGTGTAGTAATGCATCTCGATGTTCTTCTGCAGGGCCGGCTGAATGGGCAGTTGCTGCAACTCGTAGGTGGCCGCGAAGAAAGGTGTTGCCAGGTCGAAGTACCCCCCGTTCATCATCACCTTCAGGTTCGGGTTGGTCTTCATGGCGAACGCCAGATCCGGCGCTACATTGACCGTCTGCGGCACTTTCTGGCCCGATCCGGGCGGCTGATGCAGGTAGTCCCAGTTCTTTTCCACGTCGATGCCCTCCTTGTACATCAGCTTCGATCCATACTTCAGCGTCTTGCGAACATACTCGTTGAAAGCTGATACGTAAGCCGAGGAGATGGCCGACGACTGCGGATCGTAATCCGCTTCCTTGCTCAGGGGGTCAATGGTCGGTCCGGAAAAGCGACTGTCGAGCCGGCCCGTCGTGGTGTCGGCGCCGAGCAGGTTTTTCTCGAACTCGCCGACATTGATGCGCAGATTGGCACGCTCGATGTAGTCCTGCGGCAACCCGGTGTAGGCATGCAGCCGTCCGGCAATCTCCGTACGGCGCTCTGGCGTGAGGGTGTTCCCAGCTGACAACGCGCGCCAATAGTCATTCAACGCAAATTGCTCTACTTCTGCCAGCAGCGGCTCGAGATTTTGCGGTTGGTTGGGCAATTTGTGGTGATACCACGCGGTAGCCGTGAACGACGGCAGCGCCAACACATACGGCTGATCCACGCCCGGGTTGAACTGCGGCGCATCGGCACTGTTGTCAAAGCTGAGAATCTGCGAAAGCAGAATCACGCCGTTCAGGTCCAGCGATTTTTCGCTCTGCAGGATGTTGGCGAGCTGGGCTGCGCGCGTGGTGCCGTAGCTTTCGCCAAACAGATATTTGGGTGAATTCCAGCGACCGTGACTGGACAGGAACTGCACCACGAAGTTTGCAAATGCATGAGCATCCTGATCGACCCCGAAGAACGCCTTCTCCTTGTCGGGCCCCCGCAGATGACCGAAGCCGGTGCCGGGTGCGTCTACAAACACGAGATCACTGGCATCCAACAGGCTGTATTCATTGTCCGCCAGTCGATATGGCGCGGCAGGACTGTGCGAGTCGTTCGCGGTCACCACCCGTTTGGGACCGAAGGCACCCATGTGCAACCACACCGTCGACGATCCCGGGCCGCCGTTGAATAAAAAGGTGATCGGCCGACGAGAGTCCTCGTGATCGCCCTTGAAGTACGCAACATAAGACATGCTGGCGTGGACGGGAATCGGCGGCGGGTCACCCTTGTCATTCTTCGGCTGCGGGTCGTCGTCTTTCGGATCTTTGAGGTAAACGACCTCGACGCCTGCTTCAGCCTGGTAGGCCAGCTTGGCGCCTTTGACAGTAATGAAACCTGAAGTTGTCTGGCTCTCATCTTTCAGAATGCGAGGTGAGTCCACGTCATCACTGTCGGCCGCCTGGACTGCGGTGGCCAGGAACGCAGAGACAAAAAGCACGCGGGCAAATGGACGACTCATGATTCTCCGCCGCAAGGGCAATGATTGCGCAACCGCGGAATTTAGCATGCTTCAGCCTGTGGCCTCGATCACCACCGCGGTTACATTGTCAGACGACCCTGCGGCGATGGCTTCCTCAATGAGCGCATGGGCCGCTGTCTTCAGCCCTGGTAGCAGCAGACACTCCTGGATCGCTTCGTCACTCAACGATCGGCTGATACCGTCGGAACAGAGCATGTAGCGGTCGCCGGACCGGACCCTTCCGCGCCAAGTGTCCAATTCGAGCCCCGCCTCACCCCCTACCGCGCGCGTAATCGTGGATGAATGTTCTCCCAACATCCCGCCGAAGCCCTTCCATACATGATCCCGCGTGAGCAGATCGAGCTTGCCGCCTCTCAGCCGATACGCGCGGCTATCGCCCGCCCACAGCACTTCGCAATCGGCACCGCGTGCCAGCAGTGCCACCACCGTGGTCCCACACTTCATCGGCGCGATCAGCCGGGTGGCCATGCGATGCAACTTCGAGTTGATTTTTGACAAGCGGTGCCGGACAGCGAGACTCGTCGCCTCGAGCGTCACGTCGGGTTGTAGATTCAACAACCCATCACAGACCATCAGACTGGCCAGCTCGCCACGCTCGTATCCGCCCATGCCGTCCGCCACGACCCAGATTCCCGACTCGGGACGAACGATAAAAGCATCCTGATTGTTAGGTCGAACGACGCCGCGATCGGTGCGACCGGCAGACGCGTAGCTGAGGACCCCCGACACGCTCGGCTCATTCAAACTTCGCGCCTCGCAAAAGCTGACGACCCGTAAAATCCGCCGGCAGGTTAGTGATGCGAATTTGCAACTGTCAAGAAAAGTGGCGCATGACACCGTGCACGTCGCGATGCGGCTCGTCCTGTGCGCAACTGCTTTCGCAGGCAGGACGGCGGCCGACCCGAGAGTTGCGGCACGCTGGAGATGCGGCCGCTATCTCTTTCAAAAGCCTCATAAACCGCGGCGGCGCGCGCCTGCCGTGACCAAAGACACTGGATTTTTCAGCTGTTACGTGGTCTGGTACCGCTACAAAATCAACTCCAAGGGCGCGCGCATGGGCATTCCGGAAATGCAGCGGCAGTTCACAGCCTACGGCTCAGGGCAGCTGCCTGAGTTTGAGTTGCGGCGCGCCATTCGTAGCGCTTTGAGCGAAGAGCCGCGGCTGTCGCAGCCGCTGATCGACCTGGTGGATGCCTACCGCAAGGCAAATCTGATCGACGCAAGCCTGTACTCCACCATCAACTCGGATATCGCCGAGGTGGTCGGTCCTTACATGGAAATGACCATGGTGAGACCGGCGGGTTTTGCAAGACGGCCGTGGCAGCAGGACGTTCGCGCGGCAAACTCCACTGACGTCAATCTTCCATCCATCCACGTCACCTCGCCATTGCCTCCGCCAATGTCGGCACCCGAATCCGCGCCGCCGCGGAGCAACACGAATACTCCCGGCTTCGACCGGGCAGCCGTTGTCACCGGCCGGGGCGGGCAGTCCGCCACCGGGTCACTCACGGGTTCAACCACCGGCTCGGCCTGGGATGCAGCGGGTCCACTGAATGAGGTCTCGACGCCGCTATACCCGGGATGCGTCATTCGCGATCGCTTCGTCCTCGTCGAAGAGCTGGGCCGGGGCGGCATGGGTGTTGTGTATAAGGCTTATGATCGTAGTCGCGGCGACGTCAAGGATCGCTACGTCGCCATCAAGATACTGAACGAGGAATTCAAACGGCATCCGCTGGCGGTCCGCTCACTGCAGCGCGAAGCGCGCAAAGCCCAGCGGCTCGCGCATCCCAACATCGTCGGAGTTCATGACTTCGACCGGGATGGCGGCAATGTGTTCATGGTGATGGAATTTCTGACGGGACGCTCGCTCGAGCAGGTGCTGCGCGAGGACGGGCAGGGCGGGATTCCGCTGGGGCCCGCCATGGATATCATAAAGTGCCTGGGCGCCGCGCTCAGCTACGCGCACGAGCAGGACATCGTGCACTGCGATTTCAAGCCCGGCAATGCGTTCCTCAACCGGGACGGCAAGGTCAAGGTGTTGGACTTCGGAATCGCCCGTGCCGCGCCCTCGCAGTTGGACAAGGGCGATGCAACTCTGTTCGATGCGGGGCAGCTCGGCGCCGTCTCGCCCGCATATGCGAGCCTGGAAATGCTCCAGCGCGCGCCACCGGACATCCGCGACGATGTGTATGCCTTCGCGTGTGTGGCATACGAGCTCCTGACCGGGCTACATCCTTATCAAAGGATTGACGCCGCCAAGGCTCATCAGACAGGGCTGAAACCCCGCCCGATCCGGAAGCTGTCGCGCACTCAATGGCGGGCGTTGAAGCAGGGCCTGGCGTTCCGACGTGCCGATCGCGCTCCGACTATCGACTCGATCGTCAGCCAGTTGGTCGTTCCACCCAATCGCGCGAAGATCTGGATTGCCGCCGCCGCGGCCTGCCTCGGTGTTGCCGCGATCACCGGCGCGCTGGTTTGGAAGTGGCCGCAGGTGCAACGCATGGCGGGTCAGGTCCATTTGCCCTCCACGTTCGCTCCGAGCCACAACCCGGTTGCCGCGAGCCCACCGGCCAACGCGGCTCCACCGCCAACGGCCGATCAGTCTTCCAGCGTGCCGCCGCCGGCTGCGGCAGCGGACTCCGCCGCGACGGCACAACCAACATTCGCCCATTCGGAAATGCCCGATCGGGACCTCACCGAGGCCCTCGTGAGTCCCGAGCCGACAGCAGCCTGGGCGGCTCGGGTCGAGGGCCTGATAGCAGCACGGATTGCGTCCAACGGCCCATCGGATTCCATGGTTATGAGCGCGCGCAATACCGCGGCAAAAGTCTTCGTTGCGGCGGCCGCGCAGGCGCGCTCCCGCAAACAGTTTGATGAAGCGACCGAGCTTCTCAACAAGGCGCGGACCTTTGACGAGCGCGCCTCCGATGTTGTGTCTGAATCCATTGCTCTGGAGCGCGACCGATCGACGCAGCCTGCCAAGCCCGTACCGGCTCCCGCGCCATCGGTTACCGCACCTTCTGTCACAACCGTCGCGAATTCAGAGGAGAAGCGCGCGGGCTTCGAGATGTTGAAAGAGCAGTTCGAATCACAATCCGCTGCGGGAGATGTGCCCGGAGCGACGTTGAGTGCCGGCAAGCTGACACGCGCCAATCCCGGCAGCGCCTACGTGAGCCGCGAAGTGCCGCAGATTCTCGCGGGCGCGTATCTGCACCTGTCGAAGATGCAGTTCACGGCCGGCAAGCTCGAGGAGTCTTTGCAGACACTCGAAGACGGGCGCCGCAAGTTTGCCAAGTCTGCTGAGTTGAAGGACGCGCAGGAACGCTACGTTGCTGTCGCGGATGCCTACGATCACATCAGCAGCGCCGTCACGTTGAATGTCGATAGCTGGAAGCAGACTTTGAACGGACTGCGCGCCGCCGAGGGCGCGGAGTTTGATACGACAGCCCAGATGTTGGCACAGACCCTCGCCGACCGGATCGCCGATCACCGCGCCGCCAATCGCCAGCCCGTGGCGGACAAGTTGTTCGAGCAGGGCAAGCAGATTTTCCCCGACTACGCCGCCATGCTTTCCCGCGGCACGGCCGGTGTGCTGTCCGCCGCCCCGATCGCGGTCGACGGGCCGAACTGACCCGCCCCCGCGGCCGGCAGTCGACTCAATAACGGTTGCGGGCGCTACGATCGCTCGCGGCGCCACCCGCAGCCGAGCCGGTTACGATAATGCTGCGGCGCGGCAGCCGGCTTGGTCGTGGGCTCGGAAAAGGTGGCGTCAACACCTGTTGATCATGACATCTAACGTTTGAATCGCCTTTGTAATGTTGCGGGCGCTACAATCAAACAGTAGCCGAAACGGATGAATTGATCGACAATCTGAATCTACCCACCGTAGGATAGTACGTCACGCAGTGCACACCGACACAAAAGTGTGCGCGATGAGTCAATAACAATGGGCCTGGACGTTACATCTTTGTTGCAGCCTGTTTCCGCCGACGCCGTCTGCGGGATCGATTTGGAGTACTCGCAACTATTATCGGCCATCGACAGCTACCGGCTGTTCGGCAGCGACATTCCGCTGGCGGCCGACCTCGACTGGCGTGGAGTCCGTGACAGGAGCCTCGAAGCCCTCGGCCGCAGCCACGATCTGCGGGTGTTGGCGCATTTTGCGGCCGCCATTGTCCGCCTCGAGGGTCTGAATGCGTTTGTCTCAGTAATAACGATTGCTGACCGCTGGTTGGGGGAGCATTGGGACGAGGTGTTTCCCCGCATCGACGACGACGCGATTCTGCGGCGCAATGCGCTGAACAGCTTCGCCGATCGCATGGCGATCATCGATGCCGTGCGCCGTGCCACGGTACTGTCGAATCGCCAGATGGGGAGCTTTTCGCTCCGCGATCTGGAGCTCGCGACGGGTCAGTTGACACCGACGGACACAGATACCAGTGCTCCGAGCATGTCGCAGATAGAAGCGATCGTAGCCGCTACCTCCCCGGCTGAACTGTCGCAATTATCGGGGGCGCTACAGGCGGGTATGGGGTCGTTACGCAACATCATTGCAACGATGCAGGCGCGCGCGCAAACCGATGCCGCTCCTGACTTCGATGGCCTGCTGCGGCCGTTGTCGCGAATCGACAAGTTGCTCAAAGATCACATTCCGGCCGGCGCCGTGGGCGACGGCGCGACCGCTGCTGCGGTCGCCGCCAACGACGCCGACCCGAGGGCAGCCCCTGCGATGGCAACAGGATCGGTAACAGATATCAGGTCTAGTCAGGACGCAATTCGCGCCCTGGACGCGGTCGCAGCCTATTTCCGGTCGCACGAGCCTTCGAGTCCCGTGCCGATGTTCCTGGAGCGTGCCAAGCGGCTCGTGTCCAAGAGCTTCATTGAAGTCCTGGCGGATATCGCGCCCGACGGGCTCAACCAGGCCAGGTTGATCGGCGGAATCAAGAACGACGAGGGTCAGTAAGAGGAGAACGCACCGTGGCGAAGGCAAGCAGTCAAAAATTCATTGCGCGTAACCGCGCGCCGCGTGTCCAGATCGAATACGAAGTCGAGCTGTATGGCGCGCAGAAAAAAGTTCAGGTGCCCTTCGTGATGGGCGTCATGGCGGATCTGTCCGGCGATGCGGCCGAGCCGCTACCGGGGGTCGACGAGCGCAAGTTTCTCGCGATCGACATCGACAACTTCGATGAGCGCATGAAGTCGATGAAGCCGCGGGTCGCCTTCCGGGTCCCCAACACACTGACCGGCGAAGGCCAGCTCAACGTCGACATCACCTTCGAGAGCATGGATGACTTCTCGCCCGCGGCCGTGGCGCGCAAGGTGGATGCACTCAGCAAGTTGCTCGAGGCGCGTACCCAGTTGTCGAATCTCGTGACCTACATGGACGGCAAGTCCGGTGCCGAGGAGTTGATTTCCAAGGTACTGAACGATCCCGCCTTGTTGAAATCACTGGCCAGCGAGGCCAAACCGCAAGGAGAAGGCTGATGGCCGGAACACAGGCTGAAGGGGCAGCCGGCGCCGCGGCGCTGGAAGCGGATCAACTCGGATCGCTCCTGCAGAAGGAGTTCAAGCCCAAGACCGACCGGGCCCGCTCGGAAGTTGAAACGGCGGTGCGCACGCTCGCCGAGCAGGCGCTGCGCGACACGGCCGTCGTTTCCGACGATGTCATCGGAACGATCAAGGCCATGATTGCCGAGATCGACCAGAAGCTGACGGAGCAGGTCAATCTGATCCTGCACAACGAGCGCTTCCAACAGGTCGAGGGCGCCTGGCGCGGCCTGAGCTACCTCATCAACAACACCGAAACCGATGAGATGCTCAAGATTCGCGTCATGAACATCTCGAAGAAGGATCTCGGCAAGACCCTCAAGAAGTTCAAGGGCGTGGCCTGGGACCAGAGCCCCCTGTTCAAGAAGCTCTATGAAGAGGAATACGGACAGTTGGGCGGCGAGCCGTTCGGCTGCCTGGTCGGCGACTACCAGTTCGACCACACCCCGCCGGATGTGGAATTGTTGGGGCAGATCGCCCAGATATCCGCCGCCTCCCATGCCCCCTTTGTGGCCGGAGCGTCGCCCGCTCTCATGGGCATGGATTCCTGGCAGCAATTGGCCAATCCCCGTGACCTGGCGAAGATATTCGGCGCGCCCGACTACGCTGCCTGGCGTTCGCTGCGCGAGTCCGAAGATGCCAAGTATGTTGGCTTGGCGATGCCCCGGTTCCTGGCGCGCCTGCCGTACGGCGCGAAGACTTCGCCCGTCGAAGAGTTTGATTTCGAGGAAGAGACCGGCGCGGGTGATCACAGCAAGTACGCCTGGGCCAACGCCGCCTACGCCATGGCGGTCAACATCAATCGCTCATTCAAGCTCTACGGCTGGTGCTCGCAGATTCGCGGCGTCGAGTCCGGCGGCACCGTCGAAGGACTTCCGGTCCATACTTTCCCGAGTGATGACGGCGGCGTCGACATGAAATGTCCGACCGAGATCGCGATCAGCGACCGGCGCGAAGCCGAGCTCGCCAACTGCGGCCTGATGCCGCTCATTCACCGGAAAAACACGGACGTCGCCGCTTTCATCGGCGCCCAGTCGCTGCAGAAGCCGACCGAGTATACCGATCCCGATGCAACGGCCAATGCCCGCCTGTCCGCGCGGTTGCCTTACCTGTTCGCCAGTTGCCGGTTCGCGCACTACCTGAAGTGCATGGTGCGCGACAAGGTCGGCACCTTCAAGGAACGCTCGGACATGGAGCGCTTCCTGTCGGATTGGATCAAAGGCTACGTGCTCGGCAATCCGCAGGATGCGGGCGATACCCTGAAGGCGCAGAAGCCGCTGGCCGGCGCCGAAGTCAAGGTCGAGGAAGTCGAAGGTAACCCGGGCTACTACAGCGCGCGGTTCTACCTCCGGCCGCACTATCAGTTGGAAGGCGTCAATGTGACTTTGAGCCTGGTATCCCGGCTGCCATCGCAGAAGGCAGCCTGAGACAACAATCAACAAACTTTAACGGAGTTTTCATCATGGCTGCTGACATGTTTCTGATGCTGGATGGAATCAAGGGCGAATCCGCCGACGACAAGCACAAGGGGGAGATCGATATCGAATCCTTCTCCTGGGGACTGGCCCAGAGCGGTTCGGGCAATCGCGGGAGCGGCTCGGGCACAGGCAAGGTCGACGTATCCGATATCAACATCACCAAGCGGGTCGACAAGTCCTCGCCGACCATCCAGCTCGCCTGCGCCAACGGCAAGCATATCTCCAAAGGCAAGATCACGCTGCGCAAGGCCGGCGAAAATCCGCTCGATTACCTCACGTTCGATCTGGAGGGGCTGTTTATTTCCAACTACCAGATCGCCCACACCGCCGGCGGCCACGACGTGCCCTCGGAAACCTTTTCCATCAACTTCGTGAAGGTCAAAAGCGAATACTGGACCCAAAGCGACAAGGGTGCCAAAGGCGAGAACGCCAACTTCTCCTGGGACGTCGCCAAGAACGTCAAGTACTAGGAGGCGCGATGGCCGGGTCTGCATCCGCCGCCGAAGAGAAACTGCGCGCAGGCGATCTTGCCGCCTGTCTTGCGGACCTGCAGGGTCAGGTGCGCAGTAATCCGGCAGCGGTGCAGCCACGCATCTTCCTTGCGCAACTGATGATGGTGCTCGGCGAATGGGAGCGTGCTTTAACCCAACTCAACGTGATCGCCGAGATGGACGCGGGCGCGATTCCAATGACGCGCGCCTACACATCGGCCATCCAATGCGAGCGGCTTCGGGGTGCGGTGCTCAATGGTCAGCACACGCCATTGATCTTTGGCGATCCTGAACCCTGGCTGGCGTTGATCATTCAAAGCGTGGCCGCGCTGGCGGCAGGCCGCACGGAACAGGCGGACACGATTCGTTCCGAAGCCTTCGCAGCGGCGCCGGCCACCTCCGGCACCCTCAACGGACAGCAGTTCGAATGGATTTCGGACGCAGATTCGCGCCTGGGTCCCGTTCTCGAGGTGCTGCTGAATGGAGCCTATTACTGGGTGCCGTTCAGCCGTATCGCAGCGGTTGATTTCGAGCCGCCCGCAGACCTGCGCGACATGGTGTGGATGCCCGCGCAGTTCACGTGGAGCAACGGGGGGCAGGCAGTCGGTTTCGTTCCAACGCGCTATGTTGGTACCGAAGTCGCCGAGGACTCCGCACTGCGTCTGGCCCGCAAGACGCAGTGGACGAGCATCGGCACAGACGCATTTGCGGGAATCGGGCAGCGAGTTCTGGCGACCAGTGCAGACGATGTACCGCTGCTCGAGGTGCGGGAGCTGCGGCTGTCCGGTAGTTGAGAAGGCGTTGCCATGGCCGATCTCGCACTGAACGAACGTCTGCAGCCGGCATTACTCGACCGCCTGATCGACGATGAACGCACTGTCGCATTGGTCAACATCGCGGTTGAATCGAACGCACTGCAGCGGCTGGGATTGCCGGAACAGGCACTCATCGACATCCTGACTGCTCAGGGAATGACGTTGCAGTCGCGGGAATCCGCTCCCGAGCAGCTGCACCTGCGCTTCACCGCCTCGCACGCTCATGCAAATCCGTCCCAGCTGCGGGCCTTGCTGTTGCGCCCGCCTGCCGCGCCCGATGGAGTGCAATTGCAATCATTTGCCTCGGTCCAATCGGCATCGGCACCCAACTTGGAGCTGGAATCGGCGGAGCGCCGCATGTTGTCGACGCGGCGCCTGCGGGAATGCGTGCTGCGCGACCTCGGTTGGCTCTTCAATTCGCTCAACCTGGAATCGTCCCAGGACCTGCAATCCGTGCCGGAGGTCATCTCTTCGGTACTCAACTTCGGCCTGCCGTCGTTCGCCGGCCGGATGGCGACCTCGATCGATCCGACCGAATCCGCCGAGCGCCTGCGACGGGTTGTGGAGTTGTTCGAGCCGCGGCTCAGCGCGGTTCGCGTGAAGCCGCAACCGCGCAGCGCGGAGGAAAGCGATGGAACGCTGGAGTTCACTATCGACGCTCAGCTCTGGTCCTATCCGTTGCCGCAGCAGCTCGAGCTCCATACCCGGATCGACATAATGACCGGCGACATTACCGTCAGTGAAGGGCGCCGCGCGCCCAACCCGCGGTAGCTCGAACATGGATCCGCGCCTACTCGAATACTACAACCGCGAGCTGCAGTTCATGCGCGAGACGGGCGCTGAGTTCGCTCGTGCCTACCCGCGAGTGGCCGCTCGCCTGGGACTCGACGAGTTGGAATGCGCAGATCCCTACGTTGAGCGGCTCCTGGAGGGATTCGCATTCCTCGCCGCGCGCGTGCAGCTCAAACTCGATGCGCGTCATCCGGAATTCACTCAGCAGCTCATGGAGCTGGTCTATCCGGGCCTGTTGGCGCCGATACCGTCGGCAGCCGTAGTTGAAATCATGCCCGACCTGGAGGAAGGCTCGCTGAAAGAGGGTGTGGTCATTCCTCGCGGCAGCTCCCTCAAAACTCCATTGGGCAAAGGCGAGCGGACCAGTTGTGAATTCCGCACCTCGCAGGATGTGACGCTGTGGCCTTTGACGGTCACGGATGCCAAGTATCTATCGGGAACCGGTGCTGTCAGCGGACAGGGCCTGACGGTTGACTCGCGCACCCGCGCCGCCATCCGCCTGCGCCTGGCGACTGCAGGTGGCATACCGTTCTCCGCGTTGCCGATCGATTCAATCAACTTCTACATCAAGGCAACCCCGGGAGTCGGATCCCGCATCTACGAGCAGGTTCATGCCAACTGCGTTGGTGTGCGGGTACGGGCCCAGGGTGCCGCTCAGCAGTCCGAGGTAGCGCTGCCGGCAAGCAGTGTCGTGGAAGTGGGATTCGATGATCGGGCAGCATTGCTCCCGTTGCCTCGTGCCGGGTTCGGCGGCTTCCGGCTGCTGCAGGAATACTTCATCCTGCCCGAACGTTTTATGTTCATCGGACTGACCGGACTGTCCCGGGCGTTGCGCTCCTGCGCGAGCAGCGAAGTCGAGCTCGTCCTGTTGCTCGATCGAGTTCAGCCTGTGTTGGAAAACGCCCTCGATGCGGCGCAGTTTCGCTTGAACTGCACGCCGATCGTCAACCTGTTCCCGAAAAGCTGCGGGCGCCTGGAAATCCACGGACGGGACACCGAGTACCACGTATTGCCCGACCGCAACCGCCCGCAGGATTTTGAAGTTTACGGCGTGGAAAAGGTCACGGGGATTGCCCGGGATGGCGCCGGAAACTTTCCCATCGCGCCTTTCTACTCGGCGGCGCACAGATCGGCCGCCAACGAAGACCGTGCTTACTACACGATTCAACGCCGGCCGCGCCTCGCCTCCATGCGGCAATCGCGCACGGGAGAGCGTACGAGCTATCTCGGCAGCGAATGTTTTGTCTCGGTTGCGGATTCGGCCCGGCGGTTTGAACGCGGCGAGGCGACCCAGGCAGACGTGCAGGCGTTATGCACCAACCGTGATCTGCCGATCCACGCGAGCTTTGGCAAGGGCCGCACCGATTTCGTGTTGGAAAGCGGAGCCCCCATCGCTTCCATACGTTGCATCACCGGGCCTACCGCACCCCGGCCCGCCCCAACCTGGGGCGAGAGCTCGTGGCGGCTGGTGAGTCACCTGTCTTTGAACTATCTGTCGATCGAGTCGCAGGGCATCGAGCTGCTGCGCGATTTCCTCGCGTTATATGCGAACCAGAATGACAGTGTGGCCGCGCGCCAGATCGAAGGTCTGAAAGCGGTCAATATGGCCCCGATCATACGCCGGATGCCGGTTGCAGGCCCGATCAGCCACGGGCGCGGGTTGGGCATCACCCTGACGCTCGACGATGCCGCGTTTGAGGGCACCGGCATCCTGCCGTTGTCAGCGGCGCTCGAGCGTTTCTTCTCCCGATACGTCAGCCTCAACTCCTTCACCCAGTTGCAGTTGCTGTCGACTGATCGCGGTGAGATCAAGCGTTGGCCCGTGCGACTGGGCAGCAGGCACATCCTATGAGCCAGCTCGACGACCTGCACGCCAGCCCCGAACACTACACGTTGTTCGGAGCGCTGCGCCGGGTTGAGCAAGCCCATCGCGATCGGCCGCGATTGGGCGAGTCGCGCAAGGCGGCCGATGATCCGGTCCGCATCTGCCAGCGTCCGCATCTGTATTTCCCCGGCTCCGACGTTGCTGCCTTCACCGCCTCGGCCGATACGGCACCGCGCCTGGAGCAACATGGATTTGGAGTGTTTGGCCCCAACGGCGCGTTGCCGCTGCATCTGACGGAGCTGGCCTATTCGCGCGAGCACCAGTCCGATGATCCCGCTCTCGGTGATTTCGTCAACGCGTTCCAACACCGCTTCGCTTCGTTGTTCTATCGTGCCTGGGCTGATTCGGATCCCTGTGCAGCCTTCGATCGCACCGACCAGGATGCATTCCGGCTCTATATCGGCGCCCTCATGGGCCTCGGTCCCGCCGCCGCCCGTGAGCGCGATTCCGTGTTGGATTACGCCAAGCTCGGCCGGGTCGGCCTGTTTGCGCCTCAGAACCGCTCCGCGGAAGCCTTGCAACAGATTCTGCACGAATACTTCGAGTTGCCCGTGGAGCTCATCCCTTTTGTCGGCGCCTGGCTGGACATCACCGCGGATGCCCGTTGCCGGATTGGAATTGAGCCGCAGCACGCGACGCTCGGATCAGGTGCCACCCTGGGCAGGATGACCTGGCAGTGCCAGTCCCGATTCGAGATCGCGCTGGGGCCGCTCAACATCACCGACTTTGTCAATTTTCTGCCCGGCGCGCGTGGCCTGAGTCAACTGAAGGCGCTGGTACGTCTATACACCAACGAAGAGTGGTCGTGGCAGGTGCGCTTGCTGCTCGAACCGCAACAGATTCCTCCGCTGCGACTCGGAGAGGGCGGCTGGCTCGGTTGGACGAGTTGGCTGGGGTCGCGGCAGCAGATCGCGCGCGACGCGGTGATCGAAGGGTCCGAGCCCGCAGCGCTATGGTAGGAGAACAATAATGAGTGACATCAGCCGCGCAGCCCTGTTCAGCAAGCTCAACTCCATCGCCTACAAGGCAGTCGAGGGAGCCACTGTTTTCTGCAAACTCCGTGGTAATCCCTATGTGGAGCTGGTGCACTGGATGCACCAGGTGATGCAGCTGCAGGGCTCCGATCTGCACAGCATCGTTCGGGTGCTGGATCTGGATGCGAGCAAACTGGCGCGGGATCTGACCGCGAGCCTCGAGCGCCTGCCGCGCGGCGCGACCGCGATTTCAGACTTGTCGCCTCACTTCGTCGATGCCGTGGAGCGCGCGTGGGTGTGGGCAACGCTGAAATACGGTTCCGGTCGAATTCGGACCGGCCATGTGTTGTTGGCTTTGCTGAAGACACCCGGCCTGCGCAGTGTCGCCATCGGCATCTCGCGCGAGTTTGAAAAGATCAAGGTCGACCAGTTCACCGATGAATTCGAACAGATCACTGCTGACTCCCCCGAGGCCGCGTTGGCGGCCGGCGAGACTTCCGACTTCGCCAGCTCCGGCGAGCCGGGTGAAGCGAGCGAGGCACTGGCCCCGGCCCAGATGGGCAAACAGGAAGCGCTCAAAAAATTCACGGTCAATCTGACCGAACAGGCAAAGCTCGGCAAGATCGATCCGGTGGTGGGTCGTGACGATGAGATCCGACAGATCATCGACATCCTCATGCGTCGTCGTCAGAACAATCCGATCCTGACGGGCGAGGCGGGCGTCGGCAAAACCGCGGTCGTGGAAGGTTTCGCGCGCAGGATCGCCGCCGGCGACGTGCCCCCGATGTTGAAAGATGTGTCCCTGCTCACCTTGGATGTGGGCCTGCTGCAGGCCGGGGCGAGCATGAAGGGCGAGTTTGAACAACGCCTGCGACAGGTGATCGACGAAGTTCAGGCGTCGACGAAACCGATCGTGTTGTTTATCGATGAGGTACACACCCTCGTTGGTGCGGGCGGAGCCGCAGGAACCGGCGACGCCGCCAACCTGTTGAAGCCGGCCCTGGCGCGCGGCACGCTGCGAACCATCGGCGCAACGACCTGGGCCGAATACAAGAAACACATCGAAAAGGATCCCGCCCTGACCCGGCGCTTCCAGACCGTGAAAATCGAAGAGCCGACCGAGGACAAGGCGATTCTGATGATGCGGGGAATCGTCGCGGCGATGGAAAAGCATCACCGCGTGCAGGTGCTGGATGTCGCGTTGGAATCGGCCGTGAAGTTGGCGCATCGCTACATCGCGGACCGGCAGCTCCCGGACAAGTCGGTGAGCCTGCTCGATACCGCCTGCGCGCGGGTCGCAGTCAGCCATCACGCGACACCGGCTGAGGTCGAGGACTGCCAACGCCGCATCGAGGCTCTGACCACAGAAAACGAAATCATCGAACGCGAGCGCGCGATCGGTGTCGAGGTCACCGACCGCTCCGCGAGAGTGGCGCAAGCGCTGACCGTGGAGGGCAAGCGGCTGGAAGAATTGCGCGAAGCCTGGGCGCGCGAAAAGAAATTGGTAGACGAAATCCTCGCACTGCGCGCCCGATTGCGGGCCGCGACCGGTAAGGCAGATTCCGGCGCGACCACCATCGGCAATCCGACTGCCGCGGCACCTACCGCAGCGGGGCCGAATTCAGCCGAGCCGATGTCGGATTCCGAAGTGCGCGAGGCACAACAGCGCCTGCGTGAATTGCAGTCCGAGTTGGCCAAGGTCCAGGGTGACCATCCACTGATGCTCCCCAGCGTGGACGAGCAGGCAGTCGCCTCGGTAGTAGCGGACTGGACCGGCATTCCAGTCGGCCGCATGGTCAAGGATGAAGTAGCAACGGTACTGAATCTTGCCAGTGCCCTCGGCAAGCGGGTCGTAGGCCAGGACCACGCCCTGGAAATGATCACCCGGCGCGTGCAGACCGCGCGCGCCAGCCTCGAGAATCCCAACAAGCCGATCGGTGTCTTCATGTTGGCCGGGCCGTCCGGCGTCGGCAAGACCGAAACGGCCATCGCACTGTCAGAAGCGCTTTATGGTGGTGAGCAGAACATGATCACCATCAACATGAGCGAGTTTCAGGAGGCGCACACCGTTTCGACCCTGAAAGGAGCGCCGCCCGGCTATGTAGGCTACGGCGAAGGCGGCGTGTTGACTGAAGCGGTGCGGCGCCGCCCCTACAGTGTGGTGCTGCTGGATGAAGTGGAGAAGGCTCACCCGGATGTCCATGAAATCTTCTTCCAGGTGTTCGACAAGGGCGTCATGGAGGATGGCGAAGGGCGGCTGATCGATTTCAGGAATACCCTGATCATCCTCACCACGAACGTCGGCACCGATCTCATCATGAATCTGTGCAAAGACCCGGATCTGCTGCCGGAGCCCGAAGGCATCGCGAAGGCGTTGCGCACACCACTCCTCAAGACGTTTCCTCCCGCGCTGTTGGGTCGCATCGTGACGATTCCGTATTACCCGTTGAGCGACACGGTGTTGAGCAGCATCATCCGCCTGCAATTGAATCGCGTCGTCAGCCGGATCAGGCTCAATCACGAGATCGAGCTTTCCTACGACGATGCCGTCGTGAAGACCATCGCCGCCCGTTGCACCGAACCGGAGAGTGGCGGTCGCATGATCGACGCCATCCTCACCAACGGGTTGTTGCCTGTCATCAGCAGGGAGCTCCTCCAGCGCATCGCAGCCGCTGAGCCGACGAAAACGATCGGCGTTTCCATCGTTGACGGCGAATTCGCCTACGCATTCGCCTGAGTCAGGGACCAGCACCAGTGGCCAGTCACGATTCCAGAACGTTCCAGCTCAAGACCCCATTGGGCAAGGACGCGTTGCTGCTCAAGTCGATGCAAGGCGTGGAGACGATGAGCCAGCCGTACGAGTGGCGGCTCGACCTGCTGAGCGAAAAAAGCGATGTCGACCCGGATGCGGTGTTGGGTCAGAAGATCTCGATCGGCATGACCTTGCCCACCGGCAAGCAGCGCTTCTTCCATGGCTACGTCAGTGAGTTCTCCCTCGGTGGCTGGCTGCAGAACTACAACGAATACCGCGCCATCGTGCGCCCCTGGTTCTGGCTCCTGACCCGCACGGCCGACTGCAAGATCTTCCAGGAAATGACGGTGCCGCAGATTTTCGAGGAAGTTGTCAAGCAGTATGGATTTACCGACTACAAGCTGGAGCTCGCCGGCCATTACGAGCCCTGGGAGTATTGCGTCCAGTATCGCGAGACGGATTTCAACTTCCTGAGCCGCCTCCTCGAGCAGGAAGGCATCTACTACTTCTTCCTGCACGAAGAAGACAAACACACGATGGTGCTTGCGGATGACCCCGGCAAGCACACGACGTTGCCCGGCTATGAGACGGTTCCCTACTATGCTCCCGGCGGTCGCGATACCCAGCGGGAGCGAGATCACCTGGAAGCATGGTCATGGACCAAGGCGGTCCAGCCGGGCTCGTTCGCAACGACGGATTTCGACTTCGAGAAGCCGCGCAAATCCCTCGCCGGCACCAGCACGGTCTCGCGGCAGAACAGCCAATCCAGCTACGAGATCTTCGACTATCCGGCCGAGCTGAGCAAAATGGAGGCCGATCAGTCGGAAGCGACCGCGAAAGTCCGCATCCAGGAGCTGCAGGCCTCGTACCTAATCGCTCGCGGCCACGGCAACGCCGCGGGACTCGCGCCGGGGTTGCACTTCAAGCTCGACAAGTACCCGCGCAAAGATCTCAACATCGAGTACCTCGTCACCCAGGGAATCTATTCCCTCACGGTTGACTCCTACGAGTCCGGCGGCGTACCCAACGGCGAAGAATTCAAGATCCGCATCGAGGCGATCGACTTCAAGACTCCGTTCCGCCCCGACCGCCGAACTCCGAAACCGGTCGTCCAGGGCGCGCAGACCGCGATCGTGGTCGGCAAGGCGGGCGAGGAGATCTTCACCGACAAATACGGCCGCGTGAAGGTCCAGTTCCACTGGGACCGCTACGGCAAACAGGACGAAAAGAGCTCGTGTTGGATCCGCGTTGCCCAGGTGTGGGCCGGCAAGGCCTGGGGCGCCATTCACATCCCGCGCATCGGCCAGGAAGTCATCGTCAGCTTCCTCGAGGGCGACCCCGACCAGCCGATCATCACCGGCCGGGTCTACAACGGCGACTCCATGCCGCCGTACGGCCTGCCCGGAAATGCCACCCAGAGCGGCATCAAGAGCCGCAGCAGCAAGGGCGGCGGCGAGGCCAACTTCAACGAGATCCGATTCGAGGACAAGAAGGGCGCGGAGATGTTCACGACCCACGCCGAGAAGGACCAGAGCGTCACCGTCGAAAACGACGAGACCGTGTCGGTCGGCCACGACCGCACGGAGTCGGTGGGGCACGATGAGAAAATCACCATCGGTAACAACCGCACCGAGAAGGTGGGTGTCAACGAGACGATTACCATCGGTGCCAACCGCACCGAGAATGTCGGGGCGAACGAGGCGATCACGATTGGCGCGAACCGCAC
>Ga0181534_10000425_pt1 | contig 29798 bp, 27 predicted proteins | sample PEATcosm2014_Bin_37_FD_119758 | JGI IMG/M metagenome (GOLD analysis project Ga0181534, IMG submission 119758) | Peatland microbial communities from MTU Mesocosm Facility, Houghton, MI, USA - PEATcosm2014_Bin17_10_metaG | ecosystem: Environmental > Terrestrial > Soil > Wetlands > Peat | place...
AGCCGATCTCCCGGGACCCTTTCAGGGCGGCCTCCATGGGCGACAGGCCTTCCTCGATGTGGCGGTAAATGTTCTCCAACATCACGATCGCATCATCGACCACGAAGCCGACGGCAATGGTCAGCCCCATGAGCGAGAGGTTATCGAGCGTGTAACCGGCCGCGTACATGAGCGCAGCCGTGCCAAACAGCGCCAGGGGCACGGTGACGCCGGGAATGACTGTGGCCCAGAAGTTGCGCAGGAACAGGAAAATGACCATCACCACCAGGGCGATCGTCAGCAGCAACGTAAATTCAACGTCGTGGACCGAAGCCTGAATGGTCGTTGTCCGATCGACGATCGTGTCGACCTTGATGGAGGGTGGCACGGAGGCCAAAGCCCGCGGCATCAACTTGTTCACCGCGTCGACCGTGTCGATAACGTTCGCGCCGGCCTGTTTGAAGATCAGGAACAGGATGCCGTTCTTGCCGTTCTGGAATGCCAGCGCCAGATGATCCTCCGGCCCGTCCACGGCGACACCAATATCCCGAATGCGCACCGCCGCGCCATTCTTGTAGGCGACGATGACATCGTTCCAGGGAGCCGCCTTCAGCAACTGGTCGTTGTCGTAGATCGCAAAGCTGTGGGCGACGCCATTGATCGACCCCTTGGGCGAGTCGACAGTAGCCGTACTGATGACGGTTGCAATGTCCTCGAGTTGAATGCCGAGTGCTGCGATCTTCGCGGGATCCACCTGGACGCGCACCGCCGGCTTCTGCTGCCCTCCCAGTGAAACCTGTGAGACACCGGGAATGCGCGAGATCTGCTGGGCGAGGACGTTCTCGGCGTAATCATCCACCTGGGTCAGGGGGAGCACGTCGGAGTGAACCGACATCACGAGAATCGGCTGATCGGCCGGATTGACCTTGCGGTACGACGGCGGCGACGGGAGGTTCTTCGGCAACTGGCCGCCGGCCGCGTCGATCGCCGACTGCACGTCCTGGGCAGCGCCATCGATGTTGCGGCCGAGATCGAATTGGATCGTGATCTGGGTCGTTCCCAACACGCTCGACGAGGTCAGCTGCGTAACACCCGGAATGGCCGCGAATTGCGTTTCCAGCGGCGTCGCCACGGCAGATGCCATCGTCTCGGGGCTGGCACCGGGCAATTTCGCCGACACCTGGATGGTCGGAAAATCGACCTGCGGCAAAGGTGCAACCGGCAACATGGGAAACGCGACCATGCCGATCAGCAGAATCCCCGCCATCAAGAGGGACGTTGCTATCGGCCTCCGGATGAACGGCTCTGAAATACTCACGGCTCGGTCTTCCCAACGAGCTCCTGACTCGGAGCTTCGTGCGCAACCTTCACACGCGCCCCCGGCTGCAGCCGGTATTGATTGCTCGTAACGACCTTCTCTCCTTCGGAGATGCCGTTCTGCACGACCATTACCGAGCCGCTCTCCTCTCCCACCTTCAACGGCCGCATCTCGACAGTCGAGTCCTGCTTGACAACGTAGGTAAACACGCCGTCCGGACCCCTCTGCACAGCGGCGGATGGAATAGTCAGTGCGCCCTTGTCCGTTCGCACGAGCACGCGCGCATCAATGTACTGGCCCGGCCACAGCTTGTTCTGCGGGTTCGGAAACACGGCCTTCAGCCGGATCGTGCCGGTGTTCTGGTCAATCTGGTTGTCCACGAGGGTGACCGTGCCCCGATCCAACTCCTTGCTGCCGTCGCGTGACATCGCTTCCACGGTGACCGTGCCCGAGCTCAGCGCACTGCCAATGACGCTCAGGGCATCCTCAGGCAAAGTGAAAATCAGTGAGATCGGCTGCAACTGCGTGACGACGACGATACCGGTGGTATCCGTTGCCCTGACGTTGTTGCCAACGTCGACGCGACGAATGCCGGTGCGGCCCTGGATCGGCGAGGTGATCGAAGTGTATTGAAGTTGGGTGCGCGCGTTGTCGATGTTCGCCTGGTCGCCCTTGATCTGGGCCTCCAGGCCCGCGACGGAGGCCCGCTGCGCATCCAAAATCTGTTTGCTGGCGAGATTTTCCGGAGCCAGGGTGAGGTAGCGCTCGAGATCGGCCTTGGCGCTCTGCAACTGCGCTTCGTCCTTGGCCTTCTGCGCCTGGGCGAGCTCGAGGGATGCCTGGAACGGGCGCGGATCGATCTGCGCCAGCAGGTCGCCCTTATTGACCATCTTGCCTTCCTCGAAGGCAATCTTTTGCAGCTCACCATCCACACGGGCCGTGACGGTGACCGTGTTGAACGCCTGGATAGTGCCGAGACCGTCGAGGTACACGGGCACGTCGGCCCGCTTGACGTTCGCGACATCGACGGCAATGTCTCCACCGCCTTTGTGAGGCGGACCCGCGGCGTCGCTGCGCCGGTCGGGAAGCCACAGCCAGACAGCCGCGCTGAGGACGGCAAGTGTGCCCACCACCCAGCGAGGACTTTTGATCAGATGACGGAAGTTATCCATAGTCTCATTACTCAACTTTGGGCAGCCGCCTGCTGCCAGCCGCCTCCGAGGGCGTTAAACAGCTGCACCAGCGCTTGCAGGTGCGCGAACCGGACCTGGACCAACGCGTCCTCGGCACTGAACAACGCGGTCTGGGTATTCAACACGGTGAGCACGTTGACGGTACCGGCGTGCAGCTGGATCTCGGTGATCTCATAAGCGCGGCGGGCTTTGGCGACCGCATCCTGCTGGCGCCGATATTGCTCCGCTGTCTGCTGCGAGGCCACCAGAGCATCCTCAACATTACTGAAGGCCGAAATCACCGACTTGTGATAGTCGGACAGCAGCTCGTCATACCGGGCCTTGTTCAGGCGGTAACCGCCCACGAGGGCCCCACCCTGGAAAATGGTCTGCGCGACACTGCCGCCCAGAGAAAAGACCTTGTTGGCCGGCGAGATGAGACCCGACAGCGCCGTGCTCACGAACCCACCACCTGCGGTGAGATCGATGCTGGGGAAAAATGCCGCGCGCGCGGCCTGGATATCGGCATTGGCGGCGATCAGCTGCGCTTCAGCAGCGGCTACGTCAGGGCGTCGCGCCAGGAGCTCCGAAGGCAGTCCGGGACCCACTTCGGGCTCGGTGAGGTCTTTCAGGGTTCCCTCGGGTGAGTCGAGGTCCTGGGGTACCTTGCCGACCAGCACAGCGAGGGCGTCCAGGGACTGCCGCAACTGCTGTCGCAGGGGCGGAATGGAAGCGTTGATGACGGCCACTGTGGTGGCTTGCTGGGCCACGTCCAGGGCATTCGCCGTTCCGACCGTTTCTTCGAATGTAAGGTCCTTGAGGATCGTCTGCGCAGTCGAGAGATCACGCTCCGCGACATCCAGACGGTCGCGTACCTCCAGGGCCTGGAAGTAAGTCGTGGCTACGCTGGTCATAACCGTCAATTCGACCGTTGCCCGGTCGTAGCGCGAGGCCTTAGCGGTGTATCGCGCCGCGTTGAGCAAAGCCTGATTCTTACCCCAGAAATCCAGTTGATAGCTGGCCGAGGCCTGGGCGGAGAACTGGTTGTAATGAACGGTGCCCTTCGGGGAAATCACTGAAGCCTTGGTTTGCTGACGACTGGCGTCGAAACCCACGCTGACCGCAGGCAGCAATGGCGCGCCGGCGATGAGCACTTGGGCATCCGCCTGCCGAACCCGCGCAACCGCGGAACCGAGGTCGTCGTTCGCCTTCTGCGCCTGCGAGATCAGGTCGTTCAGTTGAGAAGACCCGAATCCTTTCCACCAGTCGGCCGACGGCCAGGCAGTCACGGTCGGCGCATTCGTCACCGGCGGCGGCGGTGGGTTGGGTGCTGACGGCTTCGGCGGTGGGCCGGACCGTGTGGTGGCTATGGCTTCGGTTGCTTGCTTGGCAGCTGCCGACTCATCTGGTGTTTGCGTTGTATCAACGCTCCACCCTGCGGGCGTAGCGATGTCAGGACGTTTGTAATGCGGTCCGAGTACATTGCATGCAGCAAGCAAAAGCGTCGCGGAAGCGATGGCACAAAGAGGGATCTTGTCCGAGGGTTTCACAGGCGCGGCGGGAACACGTACTAACCAGCGTACACCCTATGTGTTGGGAGCTTTCCGCCAGGTTGGCGAAATATTAATTTCTGTTAACCGCCGGCTCCGGGGCCTGCAAATATGCCGCCTTGCAGCAAAAATATATAATGGATTCAATCAGATGGATATTATACTGCAGGTCATTTCACAGAATTTAGGGACCCTGTGGCGTACACCGGACCGACCATTGATCTTCATCAACTGTGAGTTATATTCGAGACTCGAGCGCTCGAGTGGGAACGGCAGATGAACACCACATTGGACCTGTTTGAAGCGGCCACCGTGTCGCTGACAAGGGCCGCGCCGATCAAGGATCGAATCGCGGATGCGTACCGTAATTACCTCGTATATATCCACGAGGAGGACCTCCCCACAGATGTATGTGAAGAGTTCCGCGCACTGACTGACACCCTGACTCGGGTCGGTACGGAGCTCCGTGGCGACGATCCGCTGCGGGCCACCATTCGCAAAATGTCCAACAGCGACGCGGAAGTGGCCGCCTCCGCTGTGGTGCGCATGTTCGGGGCCGTGTCCCGCGCGCGCCTCGCAGCGGCGCACGAGACCGTGTCTTCCAATTCGATAAACGCTACGAACGTGGTGCCGCTGCACGCGGCCACCGGCTGAGCGCCCGACGCGTCAGTCCATCTTGAATTCGATGGTATCCCAGCGCGTCGTATCCTCATGACGCGCCTGGCGCTTGATGGCATCCACGAGCGCCCGCTCATCCCAGTCCACGACCTCGTCGGCCAGATCGGCCAGAACCTTGGGCACGGGGGCCTGGGAGCCGAACGCTTTCATGAGGACTACGGGCTTCTGGCTGGCCTGGGCATACAGCAGCTGGAAGGTCAGCATGTCCTGGGAGACCCCGTAAAGGCTCGACAGGGCCACGACCACTTCGACCGGAGCGATCTGCTTGCGCAGCCCTTCCTTCTGGGCTTCCTTGTCGCCATCCGGGCGCAGCTCGGGCTTGCTGGTATTGCGATAGAAGAAATTCCGGGAGCTCTCGAGATACTCGAAGACCCGCAAATAATCATCGCTGTCCTCCCACAGGTGGGTGACGAACAACCGGATGGGATTGGCCTGCGACATGACTGTGCACTGCGGCTGGTTTACCTATTGAGGCGTTCAGTCTCGCACAAGCGTGGCGAGTGCGAAACTCGGCGGGGCGATGCCTCCCGGCGACAGGTTTGCTCTCCCGCACACAGGCACGGGACTATAGAATGCATGGTTTGAGATAAGGAACCGATACGTGCGGCTGCTCGTCTACAACATTCGCTACGCTACAGGTACCGGTCCGTCTTTCCATCTGCCGCTTCCCGGGGCGGGCTACCTGCGCAGTAATCGCAAGGTCCTCGACGGGATCACGGACTTCATCCGTCACGAACATCCCGACGTGGTTGGCCTCATCGAGGTCGACACCGGCTCCATCCGGACCGGCATGGTCAATCAAGCTGAGCACATCGCCGGCGAGATCGGTCACTACTCGACCTTCCAATGCAAGTACGGAACGGGCTCCGTCAACAACTTCGTACCGATCGTGCGGAAACAGGCGAACGCCTTCCTGTCAGCGCCACACGTTCACGGTGAACGGTTCCACTACTTCGACACCGGCATCAAGCGGCTCATCATTGAGCTGGAACTCGATGACGTGTGTGTGTTCCTCGTACATCTGTCCCTCAAGTTCCGACATCGTCAGTATCAGCTGCGCTCGCTTCACGATCTGATCGTGCAGTCACCGAAGCCGGTGATTGTGGCGGGCGACTTCAACACGTTCTGGGGAACACACGAGATCTACTTGTTCATGCGAGCAGCCGGGCTGCGGAGCGCAAACTCTGCCGGCCTACCCTCCTTCCCCGCGAAGACGCCGCGCGTGGAGCTGGATTTCATCCTGGTCAGCGAAGGTATCGAAGTGACGGACTTCCGGGTACCGGATGTGCGCTTCTCGGATCATCGCCCCCTGGTGTGCGATTTCCACGTGCCGCCGGGAGCGGCGTCGCGTCGAACGGCGGCGGCGTAATTCATGAGTGAGTCCTGGAAGGTAGAGAAGGACGCCGACTCCGTTGTCTGGCTGACACTCGACAAACCGAACACCTCCGCTAACGTTCTGTCCAGCTACGTACTGCGGGAGCTGGACACAATTCTGGCGCCGCTGGAGCAAAACCCGCCGCGCGCAGTGATCGTGATCTCCGGCAAGAAGAGCGGCTTCATCGCCGGCGCCGACATCAAGGAATTCACCGGCATCACCGATGTGGAGGCGGGCTTCCGCCTCATCCACGCCGGCCAGGAAGTGTTGAATCGGCTCGAAGCGCTGCCCTGTCCGACCGTCGCGGCCATACATGGATTTGCGCTGGGAGGCGGGCTCGAGCTGGCGCTCGCTTGCCGTTATCGAGTTGCCGTCAACGACGAGAAGCTCTCGTTGGGTTTGCCCGAAGTGCAGCTCGGAATTCATCCGGGGTTCGGTGGAACCGTGCGCTCCGTGCGCCTCGTTGGCGTGCGCCCGGCAATGGAAATGATGCTCACAGGCAAGCCGGTCCGTGCTGACAAGGCGTTGCGTATCGGTCTCGTGGACCAGCTCGTGTCTGCAGATGAGCTGCGCGCCGCTGCGAAAGCCATTGCGCTCCGGGCGCCCGCTCCGCAGCGGGCCGCTTTCGGTGAGCGCGTGTTGAGTTGGCCGATTATCCGCGGGTTCGTACGCGGCAAGCTGGAGGCGCAGGTCGCATCCAAGGCGCGGCGCGAGCACTATCCCGCCCCGTACGCCATGATCGATTTGTGGTCGCGCGGCGGCAACTCCTACGAGGCCGAAGCCCGGTCCATTGCCAACCTGTTCTTGAGTCCGACTTCGCGCAGCCTGGTCCGCATATACCTGCTGCAGGATCGCCTCAAGTCAGCCGGCGGCAAAGGCGGTCCGGAAGTCAAACACGTCCACGTCGTCGGCGCCGGCGTGATGGGTGGAGATATCGCTGCGTGGGCCGCGCTGCGCGGTTTCAATGTCACCCTGCAGGATCGAGGCATCGAGTTCATTGAGCCGGCCATCAAACGGGCGCACGAGCTTTTCGACAAGCGCATCAAGGACGCTGCCAAAAACAAGGCGGCGCGCGAGCGGCTGACAATGGATGTCGAGGGGGTCGGTGCCGCCGCCGCCGAAGTCGTCATCGAAGCTATTTTTGAGAAGCTCGAAGCGAAGCAGGAGCTGTATGCGCGCCTCGAGCCGCGCATGAAGCCCGAGGCCATTCTCGCGACCAACACGTCGAGCCTGATGTTGGAACCGCTGACTGCCAAGTTGGCACGGCCGGAACGCCTGGTCGGATTGCACTTTTTCAATCCGGTGCCCCAGATGCCGTTGATTGAGATCGTGCAGTCGGAGCGTACGGCTCCTGCAGTCATGCAGGCTGCGTCGGCCTTTGCGCGCAAGCTCGACAAGCTGCCGGTGCCTTGCCGCAGTGCGCCGGGCTTCATCGTGAACCGGGTGCTGATGCCCTATCTGCACGAGGCGATGTATGCCGCGCAGGAAGGCATTCCGCTCGCCGTCATCGACAAAGTGGCAGTCGACTTCGGCATGCCGATGGGCCCCATCGAGCTCGCCGATGTGGTCGGCCTGGATGTTGCCACTCACGTCGGCGAGATCATTGCCGCCGAGCTGGGGCGAGCTGCCCCCGACTTATCCCGCCTGCGAGAGCTCGTGGCCGCCAAGAAGCTGGGCCGCAAGAGCGGCGAGGGTTTCTACGTCTGGGTGGACGGCAAGCCGCAGAAGCCCTCCGCGGATGGCGCCTCAGCGCCCCAGGACCTCATTGATCGCCTCATCCTCGTGCTGGTCAATGAATGCGTAGCCTGCCTGCGTGAGAAGGTCGTTGAGGACCCCGATCTAGTAGACGCCGCTGTGATTTTCGGGACCGGTTTCGCCCCGTTTCGGGGAGGTCCCCTCGCCTACGCACGCACCCGTGGGGTGCCCGAAGTGGTGGCCCGCCTGGGCGCGCTGGCGACGAAATATGGGCCCCGCTTTACGGCGGACTCCGGCTGGGCAGCGATGAAACCGTGACAGAATCGCCAGTGGGACAAAAGTCCTGTGCTACCATCGTTGGGATTCGACGCCCCAACTTTGGTCCTATTGCGTCAGGCTCACTGAAATGCAGGAAGAACGCGAAGCCAGCGTTCAATTACTCAAAACGTTCGCGCCCCTCGATGGATTAAAGCGCGACAACCTTGCCGCGCTCGCCAAGAAGGTGAGTGTGAAAACGATGTCGGCCGGCCGACTGTTGTTCAAGGAAGGCGATACCGACAAGCGTACGATCTGGCTCGTGTCCGGCATGGTGGAAATCCGCGAAGGCGACCGGACGATCGCCATGATTCGCAGCGGCACTCCCGATGCCCGCAACCCGCTTTACCCGAAGACGCCGCGAAAAGTCAGTGCGCGCGCGGTTGATGAGATCAGCTATCTGTCCATCGACAGCGAGCTGCTCGATGTCATGATCACGTGGGATCAGACCGGCACCTACGAAGTCTCGGAGCTGCAGGCGCAGCTCGAGGGTGCCGGCAGTGACGACTGGATGACCACGTTGCTGCAGACCAAGGCGTTCCACCGCATTCCCCCTGCCAACATCCAGGCCATCTTCCTGCGATTGCAGCGCACGCCGTTCCGGGCGGGCGAAGTCGTCATCAAACAAGGTGACGAAGGCGATTACTTCTACATCATCGTGAGCGGCAAATGTGTCGTCACGCGCGAGACGCCGTTGAACCGCGAGGGGATCAAGCTCGCGGAGCTGGGCGTCGGCGATACGTTCGGCGAGGAAGCGCTGATTGCGGAAGCCAAGCGCAATGCAACAGTCACGATGCTGACGGATGGCGTACTGATGCGACTCAACAAGCAGGACTTCCGCGAGCTCATGAACGAGCCGCTGCTGCAATGGGTCACCTACGAGAAGGCGCGCGAGATCATTGAGAAACAGGGTGGCCGCTGGCTGGATGTGCGGCTGCCGAGCGAGCACCAGAACATGTCGATTGAGGGCTCGCTCAACATCCCGTTGTATTTCATCCGCCTGAAGCTGTCGGCGCTCGATCGCAACACGCCGTATGTCGTGTATTGCGATACCGGCCGGCGCAGCTCGGCGGCGGCCTACATTCTGGTGGAGCGGGGTTTCGACGCCTACGTGTTGCAAGGTGGGCTGACCAACAGTGCCGCCGCCCTCCGCCGCTCAGCGTAGCCCTCCTACCGGCGCGTCCTCGCGCAGCTACATCTCGCCGGTGCCAGAAGCACCGGCTTGAAAGTTGGCGCGCGCCAGCGCGCCTCACATAGTATGGGTGGCTTTGTCGCCTGCCAGGGCCCCGGCCAGGTAGGTCTCGATTTTCTTCTGGGTCTGGCCGCGATCCTGATCGCTGAACTGCACGCCGATTCCCGCCGTCCGCTTGTTCTGCGCGCCCTTCGGCGTCACCCAGATTACGCGTCCGGCCACGGGCAGCTTCTCGTCCTCGCCCATCAGGTTCAACAGCATGAACACCTCATCGCCCAGGCGATAGTTGCTGTTGGTCGGAATGAACAGGCCCCCGTTGCGCACGAAAGGCATATAGGCCAGATACAAAGCACTCTTGTCTTTGATCGTCAGTGTCAGAAGACCCGGTTTATTGCCGCCCGCTCGCATTCCTACCTCTCGAGGCGCCGGAACAGAGTCTCCAGCGCCAGCCCCCGGTTGATCGGCGTATCCAGCGCGGACTTGAGGTCGCGGACCCCGTCCAGCAGCTCGAACAGCCCCCGTATATTCAAGACCGTCTGCGGGCGTTGCAAGTAGGTTACAGCGCCCACTTCTGTCAAAAAGGCAGGTGACTGGCCCTGGTCACGAATGCGTTCCGTGAGCCAGTTCTCAAAGCACCGCAGCCGTAACGGCAGCTCAGCTCGAGACCAGCGTTCTGCAGTTGCGACGGGGTCCGACCGACCGGCCACCGCATCCTCCAGGCCCCGCCTCACTTCCGTCCCAATCTGAACCACGGCTTCGGGGTCCGCTTCGGCGGCCAGCATCGGCGCCTCTCCGACAATATCCAGCACCGCATTCCAATCACCCTTGCCGCGGGCAGCTTCCAGCCACGCGACAGCCTGAGCACGCTCGGGTGCGGCAATCCGGATCCGCTGACAGCGGCTGAGGATGGTCGCCGGCAGCCGCGACGGCTGCGTTACAACGAGTATCAGTACGGTTCTCGGCGGCGGCTCTTCCAGAGTCTTCAGGAGCGCGTTGGCCGCGAAACGATTCAAAACATCGGCAGGCGTTATTACGCCGACCTTGTAGCCACCCTGGTGGCTGGTAAGCGACAGCTCCTCACCGAGCTCGCGGATCTGCTCGATCCGAATCTGCTTCGAGTCATCAACAGGATGGATCCGCAACCAGTCCGGATGTTGTTCCTTGTCCGTGCCCAGAACCAGGCGCGCGGTCCAGTTCGCGAGCCACTCACCGCCCGATCCGGGCGCTTCGTGTATCAACAACGCGTGCGGCATCCGCTGCGCTGCGTGAGCTGCCCGCAGCGACGCCATTTCCTTTTCCAGCCAGGGAACGCTCACAGGGATTCCAACACGCGGGTCACTTCTCGGGTCACTGCTTGGAGATCCACAGCGGCATCGATGACATGCACACGCCGTGGCTCCGCGGCAGCGATCTTCAGGTAGCCCTGGCGGACCCGCTCGAAGAATTCGGTGGCCTCGGCTTCAAAGCGATCCGCCGCCAGGCCGGAGCGGCTGCGCGCCCGCGTCAATCCAACTTCGACCGGCAGGTCCAGCAGCAGCGTGCAGTCGGGTTGCAGATCACCGTGAACCGCATTCGCCAGTTGCTCGATCCAGGCCAGGTCCATGCCGCGTCCGTAGCCCTGGTAGGCCCGGGAGGCATCGGTGAATCGGTCGCACAGCACCCACTCGCCGCGCGCGAGCGCGGGCCGAATCAGGTTCTCAACGTGAATGCTGCGGGCCGCAAACATCAGCAGGGTTTCGGCTCGCGGCGCTATGGTTTCGGCGCCCCGATTCAGAACGATTTCCCGGACGCGCTCTGCAAGCGGCGTCCCGCCTGGCTCGCGCGTGACGCGCGCGGGGATGCCTCTCGAGGCGAGCCACTCTTTAATGAGCTGCACGACTGTTGACTTGCCGGCGCCTTCGATGCCTTCGAGGGTGATGAAGCGTCCGCTATTGGGCGACGTCGCCATGCGCTCCCGTCTCAGTCTGGCCCTTCGGTGGCCTGTGCTGCTGGGCTCTCAGGTGCTCGAGATAGCTTTTCACAGCGGCATTGTGCTCTTCGAGTGTTTTGGAGAAGTGATGGCCCCCATCGCCGGTGCCCGTCGCTACGAAATAGATTTCACCCGTTTCCTGCGGCTTCACCGCCGCGAGGATCGACTCGCGACCGGGTAAGGCGATCGGGGTAGGCGGCAATCCTGCACGAGTATACGTGTTGTAGGGCGTATCGGTGGTGAGGTCCTTGGTTCGGATATTCCCGTCATAGCTCGCGCCGAGGCCATAGATGACAGCGGGATCCGTCTGAAGGCGCATGCCCTTGCGCAATCGGCTGATAAAAACGCCTGCGATCCTGGGGCGCTCCGCTGGCAGACCGGTCTCCTTCTCTACGATGGAGGCGAGGATGAGTGCGTCGTATGATGTCTGTAGCGGTAGATCGGCACTCCGCTGCTGCCAGGCTTCATCCAGAATCCTTTGCATGGCCCCGTAGGCCAGACCCAGAATTTCAACGTCGGTCGTCTTGGCTGCAAATCGATAGGTGTCCGGAAAGAAGCGTCCTTCCGGCATCTCCCCCGCATGACCGAGAGCGACCATCACGTCCGCATCACTCTTCCCCTGCAAGGTGTGCGTCACCGCTGCGTGATTGTCGAGCAGGTGACGGAGGTCCGAGAAGCGCGAACCTTCTACGACCGTGAGCTGCTCCAGGACCACGCGACCCTGGTCGAACAACTCGAGAATCTGGGCTGGACTCGCGCCGGCCGGAATCTCATACAGGCCCACTTGGATGCGCGGGGCTTTATTGTGACGCGTGATCCGCAGGTACAGCTCAATGGCTCTCGGTTGCTTAACAGCCCCCACCTTCGCGAGCTGCGTCAGAACCGTACGCACACTCTCCCCCTGCTCCACCTGGACTCGGATGATTTCAGTGGAGGGGCCGGGAGCGTAGAACTGATCCTGCAGCCACCAGTAACCGACGGCAACGGCCGCGCCCAACAGCACTAAGACGAGGAAAAACCTACGCATCAGCAGGCTCGTACAGCAAAGGCTGCAGCAGCGTCTGAAGGTGACGGGTTACGGGGCCAGGTGTCAGGATGCGATCGTCCAGCAATCGCACCGGCCAGATTCCAATACGTGCGTTGGTCAGGAAAACCTCGTCGGCTGCCTGCAGATTCTCGGCACGCAACTCGCATTCCCGGGTCGGAATTCCCGCCTGACGAGCCTCTCGCAAAACGACACGGCGCATGACGCCGGCCACGCCGCATTGATCGATTCGCGGTGTCAGGAGCACGGACTCCCTCACCAGAAACACGTTAGACAGAGTCCCCGAAACCAGATTTCCGGAACTGCTGAACAGCATACCTTCAGCCAGGTGCGGCTCGTTCGCGAGCTCCGCGCGCGCAAGGATCTGTTCCAGGCGGTTGCAATGCTTCAGCCCGGCGAGCCGCGGATTCTCGCCCAGGCGCATGGACAATGTTCGAGCCATCACGCCATCGTGCAACTGCGCGGGGTCCTCGTGCGGCCAGGGATACCGAATTGTGATGCGCGTCGCTCTCTCGGTACCGGTACGGGCATAGCCGCGCGCGACCGCTTCGCCGCCCGTGACCAGCAGTTTGACGATGGCGCGCTCGACACCACTCACCAACCCCGCTATTTCCGCTCCAATCTCGTCCTGGCCAGGTGGTTGGATTCCCAGCCGCGCACAGCCAAACTCCAGACGCTCGAGATGCAGCGGCAGGAACCGGGGCCGCCCATTGAGGCAGGCAATGGTCTCAAACACCCCCTCGCCGAACTGCAAGCCCCGGTCCAGTACGGACACGTCGGTCGCCGGCTTTCCATTGACCAACACCGTCATACGTTTGCACCAAACGCGGCGAGCATGCCTCGTGCCTTTGCGCGTGTCTCTTCCAACTCGCGCTGCGGATCGGAATCCGCCACGATGCCGCCACCGGCGCGCAACTCGACGCTGCGGCCCTGCACACTCAGCGTGCGGATCAGGATGTTGATATCCATTGAACCGTCGCGCCCGAGAAACCCGAGTGAACCGGTATAGGCCCCCCGCCCTGTTGCTTCCAACTCCGCGATGATCTGCATACACCGGAACTTGGGAACACCCGTGATCGTGCCCCCGGGGAATACGGCTTTCAGGGCGCCGATCGGTGTCACATCCGAACGCAACTCACCACTCACGTTGGAGACTATATGATGGACGTGGGCATAGGACTCGATGGTCATGAGCTCGTCGACTTTCACGGTGCCGGGCTCGCTGACGCGACCGAGATCATTGCGCTCGAGGTCAATCAGCATGATGTGCTCGGCACGCTCCTTCGGATGGGCGGCCAGCTCTCTCATTTCCGTGAGGTCATCGCCCTTGCGGGGGCGTGTGCCTGCGATCGGTCTCGTGTCGATACGGCCGTCATTGATACGCACCAGACGCTCGGGAGAGGAACTGAGGATCGTGGTCCCCCGCCATTGCGCCAGAGCAGCGAACGGCGCTGGGTTGGCTTTGCAGAGGCGGTTGTAGAGCGCGCCAATGTCAGGGTCCTGGGACAATTCAACTCGCCACGGTCGGGAGAGATTCGCCTGGTAAATGTCGCCTGCGCGGACGTACTCCTTAGCCCGCAGGACGCGGTTCAGGTATTCCGAAGGGTCTTCCTCGGTTACGGACTCGACACTCAAAGGTGCCTGTGGTGCAGCACTCGTTGCCGCCGTAGTGCGCACATCCGCTTCGAGGCGATCGAGATGGGCGGTAGCGGCTGGCTCAGCGACGGCACAGACTTTTCCGGTCTGCCGGTCGTAAATGAGCGCGCAGGGCACCCGCAATGCGAACGCTTTCCACGGGAGGCTGGATTGTGGGAGTTGCAACAGCGGCTCAATCTCTTGGGCCGCTTCGTAGCTCAAAAACACGGCCCAGCCGCCGACGAAGGGAAATGTCTGCGTCGCTGACACCGGAAGCCGCTCGGACAGCCACCAGTTCTCCAGCGCAGTGAAGAAGTCATCTCCGCGCGGAGTGAACCCCTCAGCGCCTATCTTCCCGTTCGAATCGAGCCATAAAGCAGCGCGCGGCTCGGCGACGAGAATGCTGGTACGGCTCAGCGGTCCATCAGCGGCGCTATCGAAAAGAACCGGATAGCGTTGTGGAAAGCGGGCGGCCAGGCGCCGCAGCACGTCCGCGGGGATTGTGCCACCGGCGCAGCCGGCGTCGATCTCACGGATCGAGGTCGACGGCCCTTCGGGCAGCTTAGCCGTTGAAGCGCCGGAAGATAACCGAGCCATTGGTGCCGCCGAAGCCAAACGAATTCGACAGCGCAATATCGACCTTCATCTTGCGCGCCGTGTTGGGCACGTAGTCGAGGTCGCAGTCCGGACCCGGGTTGTGAAGATTGATAGTCGGCGGAACGATGCCGTCGCGGATGGCGAGCAGCGAGAAGATTGCCTCGACCACACCCGCGGCGCCCAGCAGATGCCCCGTCATGGACTTGGTGGAGCTCACGGCCAGCTTCTTCGCGTGTTCGCCGAAGGCGTTCTTCATGGCGAACGTCTCGGCCTTGTCGCCGAGCTCGGTCGAAGTCGCGTGAGCATTGATGTACTGCACGTCGCTCGGATTGATCGCCGCATCTTTCAACGCATTGACCATCGACAAGCGGGCACCCGCTCCATCCTCAGGTGGCGCGGTGATGTGATGAGCGTCGCCGCTCATCCCGAATCCAATCAGCTCGGCGTAGATGTTGGCGCCGCGACGGCGCGCATGCTCGAGCTCTTCCAGAACGATGGCCCCACCGCCATCTCCCAACACAAAGCCATCCCGATCACGATCCCACGGACGACTGGCCTCCTTGGGCGCGTCGTTCCGATGTGAAAGGGCCTTCGCCTGGGCAAAGCCACCCAGGCCGGCAGGAGTCGTAGCCATCTCACCGCCACCGGCAATGATCAGATCGGCGTCGCCGTACTGAATCGTACGCATCGCGATTCCGATCGCATGCGTCGAAGTGGTACACGCAGTCACCACACCCAGGTTCGGGCCCTTCAATCCGTACTTGATGGACAAGTGGCCGGAGATCATGTTGATGATCGACGCGGGAATGAAGAACGGCGAAATCTTCCGCGGGCCACCCTTCACCCAGTTGTCGTGCTCCGACTCGATCGTATCCAGACCGCCGATGCCTGCGCCGGTCACAGCGCCAGCCCGCTCCGGGTCAATTTTGCTGAAGTCGATACCGGCATCCGTGACAGCCTGGATGCCGGCGGCGAATCCGTATTGCATGAACTCGTCCATGCGCCGTGCATCCTTCGGCGTCATGTACTCCGTTAGGTCGAAGCCACGCACCCCGCCACCGAAGCGGACCGGAAATGCGGACACATCAAACCGGGTAATCGGCCCAATGCCGCTCTCCCCGGCCACAATGGCATCCCACGCTGTTTTGATAGTGCTGCCAACGGGCGAAATGATCCCGAGGCCAGTGACGACGACGCGACGCTTGCTCACACGCTACCTGTATGAAGAGTCAAGGGATTGAAGAACCGCGGGGGGCCTTGCAGCCTGCACCGGCCGTGCTTCCCGGCGACGGCCAACGCCGCCGGTAGGCCGGGGGCGCCTAGCCCATGACGCGAAGCGTCAGGCTTTGGTACGCCGATCGTTGATGTACTCAATGGCCTGCTGGACCGTGGTGATTTTCTCGGCGTCCTCATCGGGAATCTCGATCTCGAATTCTTCTTCCAGAGCCATGACGAGCTCGACAGTGTCGAGCGAATCAGCTCCCAGATCGTCCACAAACGAAGCATCGTTCGTGACTTGTTCCTGCTTGACGCCCAGCTGCTCGGCAACGATGGCTTTGACCTGCTGCTCAACTGTGCTCATTAGCGAATTGTCCTTTTGTAGTCGTTAACTCGTAAACGCCCTGCTTTCCTGACGGCCACTGTGGCCGGCCGGCGCGGGCGCGGTATTGTAGGGGAACACCCCCTAGGCTGCCACTCAAACAGGGTGCGAGTGGTTGTTTTTGCTGACGAATCTGATCCAGCGCGTTCCTGCGCGCGAAGTGAAGGCTGCGCGCCTGGTGTGGCGCTCAACCAACGCATGCGCAAGAGCGCTCACGGCATGTACATCCCGCCGTTCACGTGCAAAGTATCGCCCGTAATGTATCCCGCGGAGTCCGAGCAAAGAAACAGAACCGTCGCAGCGATATCGTCGGCTGAACCCAGACGCCCCATCGGGATTCTCGCCAACAGTGCGGTCCGCTGGTCGTCGGACAACGCGCGTGTCATGTCGGTGTCAATAAATCCAGGCGCAACCGCATTGACGGTGATGCCGCGTGAGGCAACTTCCTGGGCCAGTGATTTGGTAAAGCCCAGAACACCCGCTTTGGCCGCCGCATAATTGGATTGCCCGGGATTGCCGGTCACGCCCACGATGGATGTCAGGTTGACGATGCGACCGTGACGCTCTTTCATCATGCGCTTCAGACACGCCTTGGAAAGTCGAAACACTGACGTCAGGTTGGTGGCGATGACCTGGTCCCAGTCGTCAGGCTTCATGCGCAGCAGCAAAGTATCGCGCGTGATTGCGGCGTTGTTGACGAGGATGGTCGGCATCTGGCCGGACGCTTCAAGGTCCTGCACCAGAGCGTCGATCGACGCGCCATTGCCGACGTCCAGGACCGCACCCCGACCGTTGTATCCATGCGACGCCAGTTTCGCTGAAAAGGCGGAAGCCCCTTCCGCCGTCGTCGAGGTGCCGACGACAGTGGCCCCTGCTTTGCCCAGCGCCATTGCAATTGAATTGCCGATGCCGCGCGAGGCTCCCGTAACCAGCGCTACCTTGTTCTCGAGCACGTGCCTAGTTCCCCTTTTCGATCAACGCTGGGTGGCCGCAAGTGCGGCCTCGAGGGTCGCGGGATCTTCGAGGGCCATAAATTCCAGACCCTCCCTTTTCTCAATACGGCGATTCAGAGCGGTCAGGACCTTGCCGGGACCGCACTCAATCATCTGGCCAATGCCCTCTCTGGCCAGTGCCTTGACGGTGGCCCACCACTGCACGGGCCGGGAGAGCTGCTGACTCAAATGCGCACGAATTTCCGCAGGCTGATCGTGGAATGCCACATCCACGGGGCTCAGACAACGAATGGTCGGTGTGCGGATTTCAATAGTCGCCAAGCGCTCGCCGAGACGCTGACCTGCGCTGCGCATGAGGCTGCTGTGTGACGGCACGCTGATCGGCAACGGCATTACTTTCTTAGCGCCTCGGGCCTTGGCGGCATCTCCGGCACGCTGCACGGCAGCAGTCTGCCCCGCAATGACAACCTGTCCGGGCGAATTGAAATTCACGGCTTCGACGATTTCGCCGGCTGCCGACTCGCTGCAAACCTGCCGGACATCGTCATCGTCCAGGCCGAGAATCGCCGCCATGGCGCCCTGGCCCGCAGGCACCGCTTCCTGCATGACCTGTCCGCGAAAACGGACCAGGTCGATTGCCGTGGCGAAATCGATGGCGCCAGCACATACAAATGCGGTGAATTCACCCAGGCTGTGCCCGGACACCATGATCGGGTCGGCGCCACCGCGCTCGTGCCACAGCCGCCACGTGGCTACGCCCGCGGCGAGCATGGCGGGCTGTGTGCGTTCGGTAGAGTCCAGGCGCTCCTTTGGGCCTTCCTGCGTGAGCTGCCAAAGGTCGTAGCCTAGGGCGGCGGAAGCCTCCTCGAAAGTGGCGCGGACAACCGGATCGGTTTGCGATAACGCCGCCAGCATCCCGATGGACTGGGACCCCTGGCCTGGGAACACGAACGCAAAGGACATTGAATCTCCGGGCGACAGCAAACCGCGGATTATAGCGGCTCCTGCCGCGGGCGGAGTAAAGCAGCAACGCTTACTCCTCCCAAGGTGCCGAACAGATGGGCGTCGACCACCACCCCGGCGTGACTGTCGGTGAATGGCAATGCACCAGCACTTTGCTCGTACGCAAGCTTCACCACGATGAAGGCGGCCAGTATCCAGCCATCCAGGTCGCGGCGTCGCAAATGAGCGAGGGTGCCCGCGGCCATGATTCCATGTAGTGCTCCTGAGGAACCGACGTACCAGGAGACTGTCGAATCGCGTAGCCACAGGCCTGCGTCAATTGCAGCCAGGGAGCCAAGGAGGATGGCCAGCCAGTGAAGGGGGCGATAGTCACGGGCAAACAATGCCCACATCAGCACGAGACCCAGGCTGTTGAGTGCAGCATGATCGAAGTCGAGGTGTACGAAATGGGCTGTGAGCAGACGCCACCACTGGCCGGCAGCCAGTGCCGTTCTGTCATAGCGCAGCGCTTCCCGACCGGCCTCACCTGCCAGTACGGGAAGCAGCAGCAACGCGCACCCCGCGAGCAGGGCCCAGCCGAATGGGCCGTCGCAATTGAGAGACTTCAGCAGCCTGATGATGGGTCTTTTTGGGCGGTTCACAGGTCGAGACACATTGATTTGTTATGATCCGCCGCGCAATTTTCCGGCCAGATCCGGCCGACACCTGGACCTACCTCATGAATCATTTGACGGACGCTCACAAGGTTAACAGACACCGCCGGCCGGACCGGCCCGGCGAGCGCGGCTTTACGCTCATCGAGATCATGGTCGTCGTGATCATCATCGGCCTGCTGGCCGCGGTGATCGTGCCGAACGTGATCAGCCGCGTCGAAGAGGCGCGCGTCACCAAGGCGAAGTCGGACATCCAGGCGCTCGAGGCAGCGCTGACCATGTACAAACTCGACAATTCGAAGTATCCGACCACGGACCAAGGTCTGGCGGCGTTGGTGACGCAACCAACCGATCCCTCCATCCGACATTGGCGCGTGGGTGGCTATCTGCAGCGAATCAGCAAGGACCCGTGGGGCGCTGATTACCAGTACGCCAACCCCGGCTCACACGGGAAGGATTATGACCTGTTCACGCTCGGCGCGGATGCCCAGCCGGGCGGCGACGGCGTGAATGCTGACATCGGCAACTGGAACATCGGCGACGAGTAACACTCGTGACCGCTGCGCGCCTCCAATCCCGATCACGCGGCTTCACGCTGATCGAGATCATGATCGTGGTCTTCATCATCGGGATCATCACGTCCGGCGTGTTGTTGTCAGTCAATCTGACCGGCCGGGATCGCGACCTGGAGAAGGAAAGCGATCGGCTGTTGACTCTGCTCAACTACGCGCGCGAGCAGGCGGAAATGCAGACGCGCGATTACGGGATCGTCGTGCGCGCTGACGGTTATCAGTTCGTTGCGTATGACGCACGCCGCCAGGTGTGGCGCGAGGTCTACGAAGACGATGCGCTGCATTTGCGGAAGTTGCCGGATGGGCTGGATTTCAAGCTGGTGGTCGATGCCCGTCCGGTCGTTCTGCAGTCCACGGGCGACGTCAAGGCACCGGACCCGAAGGAGCTGGCGCAGAAAAAAAAGACGCTCGACGATCTCAAGAACGTCACCGACGCAGCCAGCCTCAAGGAGGCTATGGGCAAGAAGATGAGTGACGACGATGCCAGCAAGCTCGCGCAGGCGAAGAAGATCGCGCCGCAGATCCTGATCTATTCCAACGGGGACCTGAGCTCGTTCGAGGTCACGATGGAGCGCGAAGGCGGTCTACGCAGCATCACCCTGGCGCTGGATGAGAAAGGCCTGGTCATCGCCAAGCCGATGGTGGAGACACGCACTTGAAGAGTCGTGGATTTACGCTCATCGAGGTGTTGGTCGCTCTCGTAATAGTAGCCGTCGGCATGGGCGTCCTGATGAGTGCGCTGACCTCATCCGCGCGTACCGTCGTTTACCTGCAGGACAAGACCTTCGCCGAATGGCTGGCGATGAACCAGATCTCGTTGCTGCGACTGCAGTTGCAACAAGGGAATCTGCCGCCCCAAACCTCAACCAACGGCGACCTCGAATATGCCGGCCGCACCTGGCACTGGCGCCAGGACGTGGTCGCGAGCGCGGTGCCCGGAATCGAGCGCATCGACTTCAAGGTACGGCCCAAGGAGGTCAAGGGCGGCGACGATGACAGTTGGTATGTGACGGTGAGCGGAATTGCGGGGAGCGCCATCGCCACGCCGGGTTCGGCGTTTGCGCTGTACAGCTACGATCCGGATTCGACCCAACCGGGCACGACGGGCGGCAATACGCCGACGACGCTGGGCAATACGAACACCAACACTAATAGCAACACCAATACCAATAGCAACCCGATTCAGAAGCAGACCCAATGACGCAGCGTGAGCGCGGCTTTACCCTGTTGGAGCTGCTCGTCGCGATGTTCATTGCGGCGATCATCTTCGCCATGGGGTACGGTACCATCAACCAGGCCGTGAAGAACCGCGAGGTCCTGGAGGACCAGCAGCGGCGCCTGCTGGAGCTGCAGACCACCGTTCGTACGATGGAGCAGGATTTTGTGCAGCTCGCACAGCGCCCCGTCCGCGATCCCGTGGGTGGAACCTATCAGCCCTGTCTGGTTGCCGCGGCGACCTCCACCTCCGGTGGTCTCGGCAGCGGCATCGGCGGCAGCAGCAGTAGTAACAGCAACGGCACGCGCGGACTCGGCGGCAGCACTTCGCAGCCTCTCGTGGCATTGACGCGGGCCGGCTGGACCAATCCCAACGGGGTGCAGCGCCCCGGGCTACAGCGAGTGGCCTATTACTTTCAGGACGGGACGCTGCGCCGCGAATACTGGTTGGTTCTCGATCCCACTCAAACCAGTCAGACGGTCAAGCGCGATCTCATGACCCACCTGAAGTCCGTGTCACTGCGCTTCATGGATGTACAGTCGGGCGCCACCAAGCAGCTGAATCCGTCGGATTCCGGTACCTCCGCCAACAACATCACGTGGAGCCCGATCTGGCCGCCCATCAACAACGCCAGCCAGAACAACCTGCGATACCGCCCCCTGGCGGTGGAGATCACCCTCGAGACCGAAGACTGGGGCAAGATCGTCCGCTACGTTGAGATCGCCGGATGAGCAGCCGGACCGTGCCACGGAGACGGCGCGACTTCCCCCGCTTGCCCGGACGGCAGCGCGGAATTGCGCTGTTGGTCGCGATTTTGCTGGTGGCTCTTGGCACTATCATCGCCGCGGATATTGCGTATCGCAGTGCCATGTCGGCCCGTCGCGCTACAGCGACGCTGTCGTTTGATGAGGCTTTGCTCGTGACTCAGGGTGCTGAAGCGTTGTCGGCTTACGGATTGAAAGCGGTTCTGTCGAGCGGCAAGGGCGGCAGCAGCACCGGCGGCGGTGGCGTTGATGTCACCGCGCAGCAACCGTGGGCCCAACCCGTGGGTCCCATCGAAGTTGTGCCGGGAGTCATGCTGGAGGCTCAGCTCGAAGATATGCAGGGGCGGTTCAATCTCAACTGGCTGGTCGTCCCCCTCAACGGCGCAGCCGGCCTGCCCGCCTCGGCCGCGAACAATGTCAATCCGACCCAGAGTGGCACCCCGACAGCCCAACCGGGCCAGCCGGATCCGGCTGCCGTGGCGGCTTTCAGAAAGCTCCTGGAGCTGTCGCAGGTCGATCCGAAGTGGACCGATATGCTGGTTGACTGGATCGACAAAGATAACCAGCCGCAGACGCAGGGCGCGGAAGACAGCGCCTACATGGGTCAGAACCCACCCTACCTCGCGGCCAATGAGTACATAACGAGCACCACGGAACTGCTGGCGTTGCCCGGATTCGGCCGCGAGAACTATCAGAAGCTCGCGCCTTTCATCGCCGCCCTGCCCCCCGGCACGAAACTGAACCTCTGCACGGCACGGGGCCGGGTGCTGGATGCCTTCAATCCAGGCACGACTCAGTGGGAAGACGAGGCGACACTGCAGAAAAACCGCGAGACCGCGCCGGGTTGCTTTCCCACCTCCAACGACTACAGCGCCAGTTTCGGGTCGCAGACCGGCACCAAATTCGACTCCACCCGCTTCACGACCTCCTCCAACTTTTTCCGGCTATCCAGTCTGGTCACAATTGGCAGCGCCGAATTCAATCTGTACAGTCTTCTTTATTTGGATAGTCAGTATTTTGTGCACCCCATTCAGCGCAGCTTCTCGCCGGATTGAACCCATGCAGGCAACCGTAAATGGCTGATTGGCTGCTCATCAGGCTACCCCGCAACGCGGAACAACCCGCCACCTGGCTCACGGTCGACCCGCGGGGTAACCCGTCGGGACCCCCGCAGAGCGGGCCATTGTCGCTTGCGGCGCCGCGCGCGGTGGGACGTCATATCTGCGTACTCGTGCCGGGAACTGACGTGCTCCTGACAGAGCCGGAAGTGCCAATGAAGGCCGGCACTAAGCTCCAACAGGTCGTACCGTTTGCGCTCGAAGAGCAACTCGCCGATGACATCGACGATTTGCACTTTGCGATGGGCAAGCGCATTCCAGACTCTTCGCGGATGCCCGTCGCGGTTATCCGTCGTTCGCTCATGGAGGAGTGGCTGACGGCACTGCGCTCCAACGGACTCGAGCCGGAGAGCCTGTACACCGAGAGCGACTTGTTACCGCAGAACCCGGGTCAGGCGGTTGCCCTCATGGAGGAGGATGTCATTGTCGTCCGGCCTCCCGTGGGCTCGCCCGTCACATTGCCTGTGGAAGCGCTCGGCGAAGCGTTGGAAATTGCCCTGCAGGGTGCGGCTGAGCAAGGCGCAACCGGCGGGCGCGGACTGATTCTCTACACGGGCGCGGCCGAGTGGCACCAACACTCGGCGCGGATTGAAGCGCTGCGTGAGCGTTTTGACGGCATCAAGATTCAATTGCTGAGCGCCGGCCCGTTGGCGTTGTTCGGACAGCAACTGCCGACCGCCACTCCCATCAACCTGCTGCAGGGAACCTACGCGCCCACCAAGGCGGTCACGGTTGGCTGGCAGTCGTGGAAAGTCGCCGCCATCCTGTTGGCGTGCCTGGTTGGATTGCATGTCGCGGGCAAGGCAGCGGAGTTGTCTGCGTTGAAGAGCAGCGAGAAGACTCTGGACACTTCCATCGGTGACACGTACCGGATGGCGATGCCGGGACAACCGAAACCTTCGGACCCGCGGCGTCAAATGGAGCAGCGCCTCGCGGCGGCCCAGAATGGCGGCGGTGACGGAGGACTTCTGCCCGCGCTGCAGGCTTTCGTTGATGCCCGCACCGTCGCTCCTGGAGCCACCCTGAAGGCACTGAGCTTCCGTCAGGGCACCTTCGACATGAAGGTGGCGGCAAAAGATGCCACCAGCCTGGATCATATGACCCAGTCGCTGAAGACCCACGGCTGGCCGGCCGTACTCACCTCGGGCAACACCACGCCCGCCGGTTACGAAGGCCGGATCCAGATCACCGGCAGGTAGGCAACCGTATGAAATTCGATTACGACACGTTGTCGCCGCGCGAACAGAACCTGGTCAAGATCGGCGCCATTGCGCTGGTGGCGATCCTGATTTTCGGAGTGTGGATGCCGCTCGACAGCAGCGTCAGCAAGGCGCGCGCACGGATCACCAAGAAACAGCAGGACCTCGTCTGGATGAAGAGCGTGGCGCCGTTTCTGGCCGCCCAGGCACCCGCGCATCAGAGCAATGGCGAGTCGCTGCTCGTCATCGTGGACCGCTCGGCGCGTGAGTCGGACCTCGGCAAGTCGCTGGCCGGGACCGATCCCAGCGGCGCCGGTGCCATTCAGGTGCGCCTGGAGAAGGCGCCCTTCGATTCCATCGTCGGCTGGTTGTCCCGGTTATCCCAACAGAATGGCATCGGGGTGGACGGAGCTACGATTGACGGTGCGGGCGCGCCGGGCCTCGTCAACGCGGCGATAGTGTTAAAGCAGCAGTGAAGCGGACCGTCTGGCTGATCGTTTTCGGCGTGCTGGTGTTTGCCGGCATCATCGTTGCCCGGCTGCCGGCCAGCTGGGTCATGCCGGGCCCGAAATCCGGGATTGCGTGCGTTGAGGTCGACGGGTCCATCTGGAGTGGCGCATGTATGGGACTCACGTACCAACAGCAGCCTGTTGGCGATCTCTCCTGGGAGCTGCATGCGATGCGGTTGCTGGCGGCCAAAATCAATGCCGATATCGAGGTCACGCGCCCGAAGGGGTCGATCAAGGCCAATGTTGAGACGGGACTCAACAAGAAGATTGAAGCGCGCGATCTGCTCGTGGATATGCCGATAGACGCCGCATTGGCGGCGGCGTTGCCGCCCAACTTCCGGGGCTTGCGCGGGAAGATCAACGCGCAGCTGCCGTTTGTGCGCATTGAGGGGCAGGTCGTCAAGGCTATCCAGGGTAACGTCGAGATTGATGACCTGACCGATGGCACCCAGCAGTGGGGCAGCTACGTGGTGGAGTTTCCGCCGCCGACCGCGGGTGTACCGGTCGGGCAATTGAGGGATCTAGGTAGCGGACCGCTGGCTGTTGAAGGATCGTTGAAGTTGACGCCCGCGCCGGGGTTTGACCTTGAGGGGCTCGTCGCCGCGCGACCGTCCGCGCCTGCGGATCTGGTGCAGAACCTCCGGTTTCTCGGGTCGCCGGATGCTCAGGGACGCCGGCCGTTCTCGTTGGAATCCGACTTTTAATTCACCGCATTTCGCGGAAGACGTCCAGCAGTGGGAAGTAGAGACCTGCCCTGACGGCTACAGGTCCTGTGCCGCCTGCCAGCGCCATGCCTCGCGCCAGCGCCACGTATGTTTCCAACTGTGCTCTGTAGCGCGCCATTTCCTGTTCCAGGAAGGTTTCCAGGCCACCGCCTTCATGGCGGCTGGTTTTGAAGTCGATGACCCAGCGGGTGCCGGTCTCGTCTATGAACGAGCGGTCGATGACCACGTTGGTGAGTCGACCGCCGGCGATACCGGTTAGCGCCCATTCGCTGCGGGAATCGCTGTGCTCGGGAGAAAAGATCCAGCGGCCGCGGTCGTTGCTGACTGTCCTGGTCAGGGCTTCTACGACCACTGACGCTGCGCGCGGCAGGTCGGGTTCGGGGACGCCGTGGCGGCGGAGTTGGTATTCGTAGAAGTTACGTTGGGATGCTATCGCTGTGTGAGATGGGAGTTGTTGGGTGGTCGCGAAGTGCTCCAGCGCGGCGTGGACGACTGTGCCGATGTGGCGGGCGGTTTCGCCTACCCAGCTGAATTCTGGGGGTTCCATGGACTGGTGGCCCACCGGCAGGTGTTTCAGGTCTGGCGCTGAGGCCAGGTTTGGCAGGGACCAGCTTGGGAGCAGGCGCCGCAGAGGTTGCTGACGTAGCTGAGGGGGGCTGGTGTCTGGCGGCATATCCGGCGCTGCCGCGGTGCCTGGGGCTGCGGATCCGCCCGGGACTGCCGGGGCAGCCGAAAGCGGGCTCGTGGCGCCGCGTTGAGTTGGTGGCACGTCGGGTGGTGTTACGTCTCCGCGGGACGCCTGCTCTGCAGCTGTGGGCGGAGCTGCGGCTTGTTGGTCGGCGATCGCTTGGGCGGGCTGGGTGGCTCGGGTGGCCTCGGTGGCTTGGGTGGCTTGGGTGGCTCGGTCGGCTTGGGCCGCCTGGGCGGCCAACATGGGACTGACCGCCGGCCACAGGCTCGCCAGCAACGTGCCGTACCAAGGCACGATGGACCCATCCGCACGGGGCTTGGGCGATGCCGATAACAGCAGTGTCTGTTTTGCTCGCGTCGCCGCCACGTACATGAGCCGGGTCTGCTCATTCGCCGCTCGGCGTGCAATCAAGCGCTTCAGGTAGTCGGTGACCTCGCCTCCTTCGTCATCCCCAACGGCCGGTACAGGCGCCATGATGAGGTCGCTCTCCCCTTCGGCTCGCGGCAAATCCAGCCACCGCAACAGCGGCTCCCGCCCTCTGTTGAGCATTCGATCCAGGCAGGGCACCAACACGTGATCGAATTCCAATCCCTTCGCCCGGTGAATCGTCATGAGCTGCACGGGATTCGAAGCCATCGTCTGCGGCTGCGCGTACAGATCGCCTAACAACGAATCCAGATCCTGTGGCCCCGACCACTCACCCCCCGCCACACGCTCGCTCAACGCTTCAAAAAAAGCGCGCGCATGGCGTAGATCCTCAGTGGAATAAGCATCCGCAGCACCCAACCTCAACCAGGTCAGCTCGAGCCAGTCGGCCAGGGGCATGCTGTTACGCGACCGCATAGCCGCCTCCAGCACATCCCTGACACGCACCACTCGCGCCAATTCCTCGGCCGAACACCGCTCGAGGCGCTCCTCATCCGTCAGCGCTTCCCACACCAACTTCGTGTCCCGTCGCCGGGACAACACGGTAAGTGTCTCGAGCTTCAACCCACACCAGGGCGCACGCAGGACTGCCAGCCACGCAGTCCGGTCACCCAGGTGACTCAAAGCTTGCAGCAGAGCAACCAGGTCCCGAACGATCGACAATTCCCGTAACGGCACCAAGTCCACACCCACAGCATCAATTCTGCGGGCTTCGAGTCCGGTAATGATGGGAGCAGCGTGGGACCGCGATGCCACCAGCACAGCAATCGATGCCTGCGGTTCGCTGACCTTGAGGGCCGCTATCCGCTCAATAACCGCGGCGGCTTCAGCTTCGCGCGTTGCATTGTCAAACAAGCGAAACTGTACGCAGGGTGTCGGAACCCCGGCCAGTTCCCCTTGCGGAACCGCAGGGGCCCGGCCCGCAACGCTGCGCGTGAATGACACTGCGCTGGCGCGAAGATCGTCTTGCGCGGGAAACAAGGTGGTAAAGGCATCGTTTATCCACCCGATGAGTTCCGGCACCGAGCGGAAGTTGCGTGTCAGGCGCAAAGGCTCCAATCGGACAGTGCCGATACCGCTGTCGCGCGCTCGCAGGAACAACCCTACTTCCGCTTCGCGGAATTGATAGATGGATTGCATCGGGTCGCCAACGACGAACAGGGTTCTGCCGTCGCCCTCTTCCCATCCTGCGGTCAACGTTTCAATCAGGTCGAATTGCGCTAGCGAGGTGTCTTGAAACTCGTCCACCAGGATGTGGCGCAAGGACATCCCGGTTCGCAGGGCCAGGTCGGTCGGCAAGCCGGCATCAGCCAAGGCTTCACGTGCAGCACCCGCAACGTATGTGTGATCGATACGCCCACTGACCGCGAATTCTGCCTGAAGAAATACGGCTGCAGATCGCAGGACACGCGATAGAGCTTCAATCGCGGCTGAGTCTGCACTGCTCAGAGTCGCCGCGGGTAGCGCATTCAGCTCAACCAACGTTTGTTGAATCCGTGGCACGCCACTTAGGAGCTCGATCGCAGACTTCAGGTCCGCCTTGGCGGCTGCGCTTTCGTATTCGGTGCCCAGAGCCTTGGTGACTGCTTTGCGCCACTCGCCCTTGCCTGTCAGCGTCAACGACGCCAATGACTTCCACGCTTTCAGGGATTGCGGGTCTGTACCTAGCGTGCCCACACGCGGGAGTCCGCTGAGCTGATTGCGCAGTGTGTTGGGTAGTAGTGAGGCGGCGGCGCGCAGATGATCACTTACGATCGCGCCGAGACTGCCGCTGATTCGCATGCACAAGGCATCGGGGTCATGCGCGAGTACGTACCGCAGCCAATGACCCCGCTGACGTAACATATCCGCCAGCAGCCGCTGAACGTTTGCCCAATTGTTGTCGAGACGCTCGAAGAGCAGCTCGACGTCGGCCGCGAGCTGTTCGTCGTGATCTGCGGCGGCTAATGTCTGTCGGGCTGCGCGGTTGTAGAGCTCGCCTGGGCGCTCAGTGATTTGCAGTGTGCCGCCCGCTTTTGCGGTGACGGTGAGCTGCGTTGCCAGGCGGAAGTTGAAAGAGTCGATTGTCTGAATGCGCAGGCGACCGGGGTCCTGCGCCAAATCCCACCCGCGTGCCGTGGCACGCGCGAGCGCGGCATCAGCAAATTTACGCATGCGAGCACCTTGGGCGCTCGATGTGTCGATTTCCCCGCGCAGCACTTTCAGCACACGGGCGCGCATTTCTGCGGCGGCTTTGCGGGTGAATGTAATGGCGAGAATTTCTTCCGGTTGCTCGACTTCGGACAGGAGGCGCAGCAACCGTTCGGTCAAAACGGTTGTCTTGCCTGAGCCCGCAGGCGCTTGCAACAACACCGAGCGTCGGGGGTCGGATGCGCGGTCCCGCGCTAATGCATCCGCGGCGATGTCGGCGGACGTATCCGCTCCTGCGGGTGACACGGGGTTGGCAATTGAGTTAGAGCCTGCGACCGTGCGAACGGTGGTGAAGCCGGCGGTGGCGGGGCCAGCGGTGGCGGGGCCAGCGGTGGCGGGGCCAACGGCGGTGAGGCCAACGGCGGTGGGGCCAACGGCGGTGGGGCCGGGGCTGGACTCGTTGGTCACGGCTGGCCCTCGAATTTGATGGGCAACAGCTCGGCGGTCACGTCGATGCCGGCGTCGGAGACGCGGCAGACGCTGACTGCGTGACACCAGTCGCAGGCGCCTGGTTTTGGGTCAACCACGGCGCGGCCGGAGAGGAATGAGTCGGCGAGGCGCTCGATGCAGGCCATCCATTCGATTCGTCGCACGTTCCAGGCGTCGCCCGGCGCATGGCCGACGGGAGGTTCGACACCTCGAACTTTCGGGAGAAGTTGTCCGGAGCTTGCAATTCCGTCGAAGCGTACTTCGCGCGCTGTGACGTTGACGGTCGCCATGGCAGTCACATCACCACCGACAGCTGCAAGATACGCCAGCAGCTGAGGATGCGAGGGCCGCTCGCCGTACCAGTCTGCGGTTGTTCGACGCCCGCTTTTGTAGTCGAGGATGGCTTGTCCGCCACTCTCGAGGACGTCGAGTCGGTCGATGCGAACGTTCATTTGCGCACCGGCAACCGTTAACGTCTTTTCGAATTCAGTGTCCTGAACCCGGAAGGGTTGGCGGGTGAGCTCCAACACGCAGAGTCTTTTGATGAGCCGCACGGTGCGGCGGCATTCGCGAGCGAACAACGGGGACCGGAGGTTGTCTGGCGCCTGCCCGAGGATGGCGTCAGCTGCTTTGGCGACGCTGGTCTCGATTAGGTTATCCAAGGTTGGCTCAGCGTGCGCTGCCAGCGTGGCGGAGTCGCGTAGCTCTTGCCACAGGATCTGCAGTGCGGCGTGCAGCAGTTGCCCCCGCTCCTCCGGCGCAACACCCGGCTCGGGGGCTCCAAGTTCGCTGCTTCCGAGTCGGAGTTCGGAGTAGGCGCGGAAAGCGCACATGTTTTGCAGCTCGAGGCTACGGGTACCGGCTGGCAGCGTCTGCCCTACAGGCCACGGCACGCCCGTCGAGTCATCAAGGAACTCCAGCATGTCAGGGCGGTGAATTCGCGCTGCGAGCCAGGTGGGGCTCATCCGCTCGCGCGGCTCGTCGGCAGGCGCGTCGTGTGCATTGCCCTCGGGCTGTGGCATTGGTGACGCATTGGCCGGGGCGACCGCCGGTGGAGAGTCAAACAAGTCAGTTTGTACTGGCTTCGGCCCACCTTTTGAGGCGGTCGCTGCGCGCTTCGGCGCAGGGGCAGCCGGCGAAGTCGGCGTGCGTTCAACGGCGTTGGTATGAGCGCGAGTCAGCCCGGCGCGAGCAGCTGACGCGGCATGGGCAGCTGACGCGGCATGGGCGGCTGACGCGGCATGGGCGGCTGACGCGGCATGGGCGGCTG
>Ga0181534_10000426_pt1 | contig 29796 bp, 33 predicted proteins | sample PEATcosm2014_Bin_37_FD_119758 | JGI IMG/M metagenome (GOLD analysis project Ga0181534, IMG submission 119758) | Peatland microbial communities from MTU Mesocosm Facility, Houghton, MI, USA - PEATcosm2014_Bin17_10_metaG | ecosystem: Environmental > Terrestrial > Soil > Wetlands > Peat | place...
ATGATCTCCCCCTTGATGGAACGAGTCGACGTTAGTTCCGGTTCCCACCCACCGGGTGCCGCCCGGGCACCGATGGGGTTGCATTCCGGCCCGCAGGCAGTACCCTTGGAGAACTGCCAAGTGGCAGTGCATCCGCACAGAGCGGTGGTCGCGGGCGAAGGCCCGAGGCAATTAAAGGAAGGTACACGCAAGTGACTCAAGGAACCGTAAAGTTCTTCAACAACGAGAAGGGCTACGGCTTCATCTCGCGCGAGGACGGCGAAGACGTCTTCGTTCACTACTCGAACATTGCCGGTGACGGCTACCGCTCGCTTGTCGAAGGCCAGGCTGTGGAGTTTGAGGTCGGACCAGGACGCAAGGGTCCCGAGGCGTTGAACGTCCGGGCAGTCTGACCGACCGCGCACCAACCTGGTGCGCAGTAATCAGAGAAGCTGTGAAGCTGAAGGGGCCCCGAGGGGCCCCTTCAGTGCATTCAGGCACGGCGCCGGCGATCAGGCCTGTCGGTAGTGGTCCCGCCAGATCAGCTTGTAGACGCGTGTCCACCTCGGGATGGATCGCAGCCCCGGGATGAACGGGAGGAACATGAGGATCCCCGTGAGGATGATCATGGTGAACCAGACCATGGCGTCGGCGTTCGCCGCCCACGACGTCGAGTACGGCGGGATCTGGTAGAGCAGCGTGTAGAGCCACAGCCACGCCTGGCCCGGGAAGGCTCCCGTCTCGTTCATCATCCCCCACTGCTCGCCGCCCAGATTGCCTGCGGCACCGACGTTCGCGAGGTACTGGCCGTCGGCAAGGAAGAGCGAGGGCTTGGTGTAGTTCGTCGTGTAGAAGTCGCCACCGGTGATGAGGGCCTGGTCAAGCGCCCCGGACCGTGCCATCTCCGTCTCGTACTGCATGATCGTCGAGACGGGGCCGTAGTTGCCCGGGGGCATGACGACCTGGCCGTTGACGTACTTGACGTTGTAGGTGATCGACCCGTCGGAGTTGGTGGTCGCCGCGTTGTTGGCGTACGCCGTCGACCAGGCCTGCTGCTGCTTGGCGCTCGCGGTCGTGTAGGTGTTCAGCGCCTGGTGCAGTGCTGGCTGGCCCGGCAGGCTGCGCAGCGGGTTGAGGACGAAGTCCTCCGCCGTGTTGATCGGGATCCGGACGCCGGTGATCTCGGGGAGTGCGATGGGTCCGATCTTCTGTGCGGCATTCGGCGTGTTCGTGTAGGGGGGGCCGTAGTTCGCGATGAACGAGGAGCCATCGAGCTCGGTCGCAGCCGTCGCGATGAAGTCCTGCGTGCTCTGGGTCGACCACTGCTTGATCGTGATCGCGTGCTCGTCCGGGGAGCCGAAGAACACGGCGAGGCCGAGCACGAGGATGCCGACCACCAGGAGGGCGATCGTGCCCTCCTTGATGATGTCGTAGGGGGCGTACTTGCCCTTCCATTCGCCGACGTCGCGATCCTGGTTGAACTTCTTGCGGCTCACGGCGCCACCTCTGTCGTCGCAGCGGACGCCTCGGCCAGTTCGGCGGCTGTGGGGAACGGCGGGACGACACCCTTGCGCCGGACGAGCAGGACGTGCAGCGCGGTCAGCACGCACACGATGATCGGCATCAGGGTGATGTGCCACATGAGCATCTGGCCGAAGTTCAGGACGTTGAAGAAGGCACCGCCGCCCGTCGCGTTGATCCCGTCCTTCGCCTGCGTCCCGATCCACTGGGAGTCGAAGTTCGTCTGGGAGAGGTAGCCGGTGAAGGCCGTGACGATGGAACCGAGGAACGTCACGATCCCGAGGATCCACGTCAGCTGGCGGTGCCCGCGCCACGCTGCCATGAAGAACTTGCCCCAGAGGTGCACGATCATCGCGAAGAAGAACACCTCGACGCTCCACAGGTGCATGGAGTTGATGAAGTGGCCGAAGGAGTTTGTGTGCCACCACTGCGGGCCGAAGATCGCGAGGATGCACCCCGTGGCGATGATGAGGACGAGGGCCGCGATGGTCACGACGCCGAAGACGTAGATCCAGGAGGCGACGTACGCAGGCTGGCGATCCGGAAGGAGCCGGTCGGGGGGCAGGGCGTCAACGACGCGGCTGCGGATCTTCGCAGTCCACATGCCGGCGTCCTCAGGGTTGCCCGCTGTCTTGCTGGGCACCTCAGTCATGTGCTTCCCCCTGCTCGGTCTTGTGCTTCGGGAACGGGATCAGGATCGCGGCGATGAACGTGACGATCATCAGGCCGATGACGATCACGTTCGCAACCGAAAGGTTGATCCAGTGCCAGTGGATGAAGTGGCCCGGATGGCTCAGGTTGAACACTGCGCCAAGAAGGCTGTAGAGGGCGGGAGATACCGCCGAAAGGTCCATGCCGTAACCTGACACCACTACTTGGCGGTAACTAGGGACTTAGGTCACCGAATCCGCGTCCTTCCGCCCGAATCCTCTTTCGCCGACCGCTCCGACGCGCGGAACGCCGCCGCGGCCATCTCGTGGAGCAGCCTGCCCTCGTCGGCATCGTCAAGCAGCCGGTGGTGGTCCGCCACCGAGTTGAGGAGCCCGAAGACACCGTGGACCACGACCTCGAGCTCGGCGCGGGTGCGGCCCGGCGCGAGCTGCGCGAGGGCGTCGACCCACAGGTCGCCATAGGCGCGCTGCTGGCGACGCAGGCGACGTCGCTCGTCCTCCGCCAGGTTGTGGGCCTCCTGGTCGTACACCGTGATCAGGGCCGTCTGCGTGAGGGCGAACGTGACGTGTGCGCCGATGAGCCCGTCGAGGGCCGCGCGTGCGTCCGGGGACTGCGCGACGATCGTGCGTGCGTTGCCCAGCAGGGCGTCGACCGCGCGCTCGATGACCGCGACGAGGAGCTCCTGCTTCCCGGCGAAGTGCCGGTAGATCGCGGCGCCGGAGACGCCAGCAGCGGCACCGATGTCATCGACGCCGACCCGGTGGTAGCCGCGCTCGGCCACGAGCACGGCGGTTGCCTCGACGAGCTGGTCGCGCCGCGCCGCGCCGCGAGGGGTCACACCCCCCACGTCAGTAGCTCTTGGGGAGGCCAAGCGAGCGCTGGGCCACGAAGTTCAGGATCATCTCGCGGCTCACCGGCGCGATGCGCAGGAGCCGCACGACGCCCCACAGGTCGGCGAGGCCGTACTCCGAGGCCATGCCGTTGCCCCCGAGTGTCTGGATCGACGCGTCGAGGCACCGGGCTGCCGCCTCTGCCGCCGCGTACTTGGCCATGTTCGCGGCCTCTCCCGCCTCGGCGCTCCGGGCGGCGTGGTCGTGGAGCCACGCGGCCCGCTGGGTCATCAGCCGAGCCAGCTCGAGGTCGATCTTCCCCGCAGCCAAGGGGTGCGCGATCCCCTGGTGGGCGCCGATCGAGACGCCGTCCCAGACCTTGCGCTCCTTTGCGTAGGCGGTCGCGACGCCCAGCGCGTACCGGCTCACGCCGTTGCACAGCGAGGCGCTCATGATGCGCTCGGGGTTGAGGCCGTCGAAGACGACGTGGAGCCCCTCGCCCTCACCGCCCAGCAGGCGGTCATCGCGCACGCCGACCTCCTCGAAATACAGCTGGAACTGCTTGTCGGGGAGCGAGATCTCGACGGGGATGAGCGTCTTGGTGAGACCCTTCGCATCCGCGTCGACGATGAAGAGGCTGAGCCTGCCCCTGCCCGTCTCGCGATCGACCCCGGTGCGCGTGACGACCAGGATCGCATCGGCCTCGTCGACGCTCGAGATGTACGTCTTGGCGCCGTTGATGCGCCACACGTCGCCGTCAGGGGACGCTGTAGTCGAGATCCGGTGGCTGTTCGATCCGGCGTCGGGTTCCGTGATCGCGAAGGCCATCTTCGAACCCGTCGCGAGCGCGGGGAGCCACGTGGACCGCTGGACGTCGGAACCGTGTCGCGCGATCAACTCGCCGCAGATCGCCGGCGACACCAGCGTCGTGAGCAGAGGACACCCCGCGGCTGCGACCTCCTCGCCGACGATCGAGAGCTCCACGATCCCGGCACCGCCGCCGCCGAACTCCTCGGGCAGGTTCACACCGAGGAAGCCGTGCTGCGCAAGTGCGTTCCAGAGGTCGTCGACCTTCTCGCCGGCGCGCACGCGGGCGGCGAAGTAGCCGCGGCCGAAGGAGCGCGCGACATCGGAGACCGCCGCAGCGAGCAGGTCGTGCTCCTCGGCGCGGGTGAAGTCCACGGTCCTCCCAGGTTCTGAATGTGAACGATCGTTAGCATACGGAGAGCGCGGGAGGTCTGCCGGACCACCACCGCCGCCAGCTGGTGCTGCGACGGCTTGCGGCAGGTGAGACCTGGGATCCGGCGATTTCCACAGGTGGCACACAGTGGATCCTCAGCATCAGATGAGACAGACGGGGCAGAGTTGGCTCCGTGACAACTGACACCGCACCCGCCCTGACCGCCCGCATCCTCGTCGTGGACGACGAGCCGTCGATCGTCGACGCGGTCTCGACGTCGCTGCGCTATCTGGGCTTCGATGTGACCGAGGCACGTTCGGGTCGCGAGGCCCTCGCCGCCGTCGAGGCGGAGAAGCCGGACCTGATCGTCCTCGACGTGATGCTCCCCGATGTCGACGGGCTCCTCATGACGAGACGGCTCCGCGCAGAGGGCAATCCCGTCCCGATCCTGTTCCTCACGGCGCGCGACGCGACGGAGGACAAGATCGCCGGCCTCAACGCGGGTGGCGACGACTACGTGACCAAGCCGTTCGCGCTCGCCGAGGTCGTGGCGCGTGTCCAGGCGATCCTGCGCAGGACGGGTGACGAGGTGCCCGAGGGCATGCTCCGATTCGCGGACCTCGAGATGGACCAGCCGGCGCACGAGGTCCGACGCGCGGGCCAGCTGATCACCCTGACCGCGACCGAGTTCAACCTGCTGCGGTTCTTCCTCGAGAACCCGCGGCGGGTGCTGTCGAAGCCCCAGATCCTCGACCACGTATGGCACTACGACTTCGGTGGCGACGCCAACATCGTCGAGACCTACGTCAGCTACCTGCGCAAGAAGCTCGATGCCTTCGGACCACCGCTCATCCGCACGATCCGCCTCGTCGGATACACCCTCCGTGAACCGGACGGGGATGCCTGAGTGTCGCTGCGGTCCCGGCTTCTCGCGGCCGTCGCCGCGGTCACGATCATCGCGCTTGTCGCCGCGAGCATCGCGACGTACTCCCTGCTCTCCAACTTCCTGTACAACCGCGTCGACCAGACCCTGAACAGCTCTCGTCTGAGCCTCGTCTACGAGGCAGAGCACGGGATCACGATCGCCTGCACGCTCGGGGAGCGCCTGCATCCGACCCGACTGCCGAACGTCAAGCCGGCGCCCGGGACACGACGCGGGCCGCTCACCTCGGTCTTGACCGAGTTCGCCGAGGTCCGCGACAAGGTCGGGATCGTCGTCGGCGGCGCCGTCTGCCCCGCGTACGTCGACGGCAGGCCCTACCAGCCCGTCCTCGCGACGCACATCGACGTCCCCAACTCATCGACGGGGGCGCTCGGGTTCGTCTATTTCAACGCGCCGGCCCAGGGAGACGGCGGACCGCTCTTCCGCGTCAAGGTGACCGAGCTCGCCAACGGCATCCAGCTCATCCAGGCGGTCCCGCTGACCGACACGCAGAGCACGCTGCACGACCTGCTGCTGATCGAGCTGGTTGTGTCGGTGATCGCCATCCTCCTGGCCGTCCTCGCCGCGTCCATCCTGGTGCGGGTGGGGCTGCGGCCCCTCGATGCGGTCGAGGAGACGGCCTCGTCGATCACGAAGGGCGACCTCGACCAGCGCATCGTGATCGAGCAACCGGGCACCGAGATCGGACGGCTATCGACCACGCTCAACGAGATGCTCGACCAGATCCAGGGAGCATTCGCATCGCGCGACGCGGTGGAGCAGCGGCTTCGAGACCGGGACCACCAGCTCCGCCAGTTCGTGGCTGACGCCTCGCATGAGCTGCGCACTCCCATCGCGGCGGTCTCCGCCTACGCCGAGCTCTACGACCGCGGCGCGTCGGCGAACCGAACCGACCTCGACCGCATCATGGTCGGGATCCGGAACGAGTCGGCCCGGATGGAGCAGCTCGTGAACGACCTGCTCACGCTCGCGCGGCTCGACGAGGGGGTTGTCGTCGAGCGCCATCCGGTCGAGCTGGTCGGTGTCTGCGCGCAGGCGATCGAGACCGCCCGGGCCGTCGGACCGCAGTGGCCGGTCTCGATCGAGGCGACCGAGCCCGTGGAGGCGATCGGCGACGCCAACCAGCTGCGTCGCGCTGTGACGAACCTGCTCGCGAACGTCCGGGAGCACACCCCCGAGGGGACGAGCACCGTCGTGCGCGTCTCGCGCGCCGGCGACCAGGCGGTCGTCACCGTCTCGGATGACGGCCCCGGCATGGACGCAGACGCCGTGGATCGCGCGTTCAACCGCTTCTACCGGGGCGACCCGTCGCGCTCTCGGGTGCGGGGCGGTGCGGGGCTCGGGCTCTCGATCGTGCTCGCGATCGCCCGGGCGCACGGCGGGGACGTCTCGCTCGAGTCCACGCCCACAGTCGGCACCACCGTGTCGGTGCGCCTGCCGATCGCGAACGAGGACTCGTGACGCCGCCGGCGATTCTGAGGGAGATCGCAGTGCGCTCTCATGGTCGTCTTATGCGCGGGGCATACGGTTCGTCCATGCACAACAACCGGGTTGCCTGAATGGGAACCGTCACGCGCGGGACGAAGAACGCCTTCCGCAACACCATCCGGACGGTCTCGATCGTCCTGATCCTCGGGATCAGCTTCGCGCTCGCACTCGTCATGATCCTCTCGCTCCAGGCGGTGCGCCAGCGCATCAACGCGGTCTCCACGACGTCGGGCAACACCATCTCGGTGACCCCGGCCGGATTCGGTGGCTTCGGCTTCGGCGGCGGCAACCCGCTCACGGCCGCGAACATCGCGACGATCGAGGCGACGCCGCACGTCGTCTCGGTGACGCAGTCGGTCACGGGCAGGCTGACCAACCCCAGCACCACTTCGTCCGGCGGCTTCTTCGGCGGCGGGCCCGGAGGCTCGACGAGCTCGAACTCCACCACGAACCTCACCTCCCCGGTCGCCGGAGGGACGCTCGGCGGCGCATTCGGCGGCGGCAGCTCCACGACCGTCTTCGTGCCCCCGATTCGGGTCGTCGGGACGAACGAGCCGCTCGATCCGTCTGTGCTCGGCGCCTCGTCGGTGACCCTGGTGTCCGGCAAGACCATCGACGGGAACTCCTCGGACCTCGACGCGCTCGTCGGTACGTCGCTCGCGACGAAGAACAACCTGAAGGTCGGCTCGACGTTCAAGGCGTACGAGAAGACGTTCACCGTCGAGGGCATCTACAAGACCAACAGCACGTTCACCGACGCGGGCCTCATCATGCCCATCAAGACCGTCGAGACGCTGTCGGGGGTGACGGGCCCGACCTCGGTGACGGTGACCGTCGATTCGATCGCGAACGTGAACTCGACGGCAGCCGCGCTGCAGTCGTCGCTCGGGACGAGCGTCGCCACGGTCACGGCCGGCACACCGGGCTCGCAGAACATCGTCTCGTCGTACGACTCGATCAAGTCGATCTCGCTCTACAGCCTCATCGGCGCGCTCATCGCCGCCTCGATCATCCTGCTGCTGTCGATGCTGATGATCGTGCGCGAGCGCCGGCGCGAGATCGGCGTCCTCAAGGCCTTCGGCTCCTCCAACGGGGGGATCGTGGGCACGTTCGTCACCGAGGCCCTCACCCTGACCGTGCTCGGCGGGGTCCTGGGCGTCATCCTCGGGGCGCTGCTCGCGAACCCGGTCCTCAGCGTGCTGGAGAAGTCGACCTCCACCAACACGGGCGGCGCGACGTTCACCGGCCGCTTCGGCGGCGGCCCGGGCGGTGCACCGGGCGGCGGGTTCGCGGCCCGCTTCGGCGGGGCCGGGTTCCGGCCCGGCGCGGCGATCAGCGACCTGCACGCGGCCGTCGGCCCGAGCATCCTGCTCTACGGGATCCTGGCGGCGGTCGGGATCGCCCTGATCGGCAGCGCGGTGCCGGCCTACCTGATCGCGAAGGTCCGTCCAGCCGAAGTGATGAGGAGCGAGTAATGATCACCGTGACCGACCTGACCAAGACCTTCAAGTCCGGTGACTCGACAGTGACCGCCGTCGACCACCTTTCGTTCACCCTCGGAGACGGGCAGTTCGCGTCGGTCGTGGGGATGAGCGGGAGCGGCAAGTCGACGCTCCTCAGCCTCCTGGGTGGCCTCGACCGGCCGAGCTCGGGTGAGGTGCGGGTGGGCGACCTCGTGATCAGCGCGGGTTCCGACCACCAGCTCATCAAGTACCGCCGCGACACGATCGGCTTCGTCTTCCAGAACTTCAGCCTCATCCCGAACCTGACCGCCACGGAGAACGTCATGCTGCCGATGGAGTTCGCCGGCGTCCGCAAGACGGAGCGCCGCGAGCGGGCGGTCGCCCTGCTCGAGCAGGTCGGCCTCGATGGCTCGAAGCAGCAGCGCCGCCCGTCCAGGCTGTCGGGCGGCGAGCAGCAGCGCGTCGCGATCGCGCGGGCGCTTGCGAACCGGCCGAAGCTGATCCTCGCCGACGAGCCGACTGGGAACCTGGACTCGAAGACGGGCAAGCTCATCGTCGCGCTCCTCCGCGAGCTCAGCCGCTCGAGCGGGACCACGGTGATCATCGTCACGCACGACCTCTCGATCGCGAAGGCGACCGACACGACGTTCACCCTGGAGGATGGGAGACTCGCGGCGTGAGCGGCCCGAGTTTCCTGCCTCCCATCGACGACGAGGAGCCGGACACCGAAGACGCGGCGGGCGCCTCCTACGCGAGGAACGATCTCGACGCGGACCACTCCGCGAACCGGTGGCTGCTCGCGATCGGCGCCGTCGTGACCGTGGCGCTGCTCGCTGTTGTCATCGGCCTCGTGCTGCACGGGTCTGGCTCGGGTGTCCCCGCCACGTCCGGCGCACCCCAGTTCTCCGGTGCGCCGGGCGGTCAGTCTCCGTCTGGCTTCCAGGCATTCCGGAGCTGCCTCGAGCAGCACGGCTTCACGCTGCCTACCTTCGGCGCGCCCGGATCGAGGCCGCGCGGGACGTTCACGCCCGGTGCCCGCCCGGGCTTCGCGACGAACCCGAAGGCTGCCGCCGCCTTCAAGGCGTGCGCCGACCTGCGGCCCGCCTTCGGCGGAGGATTCGGCGGCGGGGGCATCGGCGGGGGCTTCAGTCCCGCCAACGGCCCGACGCTCGGCGGCGGCTCCACGGGAGCGAGCAACGCCAGCCTCGTCGTGCCCCAACGGGTCTGACGCGAGGCCGACGGTGGCCCCGCGTGACGGTCGCCCTGCGCAAGGCAGGGGAGGTGGTCGGGCTGCCCGGATTTGAACCGGGGACCTCTGCGTCCCGAACGCAGCGCGCTAACCAAGCTGCGCTACAGCCCGTCGCGGGTAGACCCGCAGGGTTGCGATCCTAGACCACCCGGCGCGGAGCCCGTCCGGCGGTCAGTCCCCGAGTGGCGGTCACTCCTCGGGTGGCGAGGTGGGATCGGTCACGACCCGCCGGGCGACGACCTCGGTGATCCTCCTGCGCTCCATGGACTGGACCCGCAGCTCCCAGTCCCCGACGAGGACCGTGTCCCCGGGCTCTGGGATCCGGTCGAGTCGCTCGATCAGGTACCCGCTGATCGTGACGTAGTCCCCGTCGGGCAGCTCCACGTCCAGGTGGTCCGCGACGTCGTCGAGGTTCGCCTGGCCGTCGATGAGCCACCGGTTCTCGTCGATCCGCGCGAAGTCGGGCTCCTCGTCCTCGTCGAACTCGTCGGAGAGGTCGCCCACGAGGGGCTCGAGCAGGTCGCGCAGCGTCGCGACGCCGCTGACGCCCCCGTACTCGTCGAGGATGACCGAGAAGGTCCGCTTGCGCGACCGCATCTCGGCGAGGGCGTCGAGGACCCCCATGGACTCGGGGAGCAGCAGGAGTGGCCGGCGCACCTTGCGGGATATCTCGTTGGTGTCGGGAAGCGACGCGGCGAACGAGCGGGCGCCCTTGGAGCTTCGGAACAGGTCGCTGACGAAGAGGATGCCGTCGACCGTGTCCAGCTCATCGTTGAGTGCAACGGGGAACGCCCTGTGGCCGCTGTCGCGGATCGCCTCGGCGACGGCCTCGGGCGTGACCGGCATCTCGAGGAAGGTCACGTCGACGCGCGGGGTCATGACCTCCTTCAGCTCTGTCTCGCGGAGATCACGGAGGCGCTTGACGATGAGCCGCTCCTGCACGTCCGCAGGATCGTGCGCGTGGCGATCGCCCCGCTTGCGGCGCTTGGATGACCCGAGGTCCGGGTCCTGTTCAGCCATGCAGCGCGGTGCCCGGTGCTCCCACGGTCACGGGCCGCCACGCCTCGTCCTCGAACGTGCCGCCGTCGAGGAGCGCCCGCACCGCCCTGCGAAGTCGCGAGGGCTCGATCGGCTTGACGAGGAAGCCCTCCGCACCGCTCCTGCGGGCGAGGAAGACGTCCGGGCGTCGATCGAGGAGCATGAGGACGGGGACATGGAACGCGGCGCCGTACGACTCCTCGTGGCGCAGCTCGAGGCAGATCGCCATCGCGCCCATGGAGCCGATCTGCAGGTCGAGGATCGCGAGGTCGACCTCCTCGTCACGGGAACGGGCGACGGCCTCGGGGCCGCTCGCAGCCTCGATGATCTCGATCTCGGGACCCTCGAGGGTCGCGCGCAGGTCGAGCCGCGTGGTGGGGAGGTCGCTCGCGACGAGGACGCGTGCCATCGGTGTGAGCGTACTTGACGCGCCGACCCGCCTCGCCGGCTACGCCTCCAGGTGGTCGGCGACGACGCCCAGCCGGTCGATGTCGCGGCTCGGGGCGGTCGCGAGCGGCACGACCGCGACGGGCGCGCCGCCGAAGAGGTCGCCGGTCCCCGCCACGAGCGCCGCATCATGGCGCGCGGACCGCTCGACTTCCCGCAGCGCGTCGAGGTGGATCCCGAGGATCCCGGTCGCCACGGGGAGGCCCTCGGGGTCACCGTCGAAGAAGGACGGCTGGCAGCGGTTGATCACCGCCGCCGCCGGCGTCACGCCGCGCTCGAGCAGGTGGCTGGCGAACCAGGCGACCTCCTCCATGCCGTCGACCGACGGCGTCGTGACGAGCACGTAGGCGGTGGCGGGGTCGACCAGCAGCCGCTGGACCGAGGCGGCCCGGTCGGCGAACCCCTGCTGCATGCCGGCGAAGGCGTGGAGGAACTCCACGGCGTCGTCGACGAGGTCGCCGCCGACGACCGCGGAGATCCCCTTGAGGACCGTGGAAGTCGCCGCGGACGCCGCCCGCAGCCCGATGCGCGTCGGCGCGAGCATCGTGCGCACGACCCGGTTGCCGAGGAACCGCAGCAGTCGCTCGGGCGCGTCGAGGAGCTCGAGGGCGTTGCGGGTGGGAGGGGTGTCGACGACCACGATGTCGTAGGCGTCCGTCGCGTTGAGCTCGTAGAGGCGCTCCATCGCCATGTACTCCTGCGTGCCCCCGAGCGCCGTCGCGAGCGAGCGGTAGAGGGGGTTGCGCCGGATCGCGTGCGCCTGCTCCTCGGAGGCGGCATGCCGCTCGATGAGGGCGTCGAACGTGGAGGACGCGTGCAGCTGGACGGCGTGCAGGGACCCGTCCCAGTCGCCTGCGACCTCGACGGGCGAGTCGCTCGCCGTGTCGATGCCGAGCGCGCCGGCGAGCCGCCGGGCGGGGTCGACCGTGAGCACGCAGACATTGCACCCGCGCCGCGCGAGCGCGACGCCCAGCGAGGCGGACACCGTGGTCTTGCCGACCCCGCCCGCCCCGCAGACGATCGCCACGCGCGACGGGGCGATGGCGTCGATGACGCTCGTCACAGCGGCTCCACGACGTCGGTTATCGAGCGCTCCAATGCGTCGGCGAGCAGCTCGATCTGGTCGGGGCCGAGCTGTCCGCCCTGCAGGCACGGCATCGTGAGCAGCGAGAGCGGGAGCGTGTCGGCCAGCCGCGTGACCTCGCGCGCCTCGGCGTCCTGGCGGTCCCGCTCGAAGCACCGGGCCGCCTCGAGCGCGTGGCGCAGCTCGGGGTCGTACGACGCGACCTGGTCGGCGTGCAGCGGCACCGCGAGCGCCGGCTCGGGGGCCACGTACTGGTTGACGACGACGTCGGAGAGCATCACCCCGGCGCGGTCCTCCACCTCGTACGCCGACTCGATCGTCTCGTCGACCGCGAGCTCGCGCGGGAGCGTGACGAGCAGCACCCTGCACCGTGCGGGATCGCCGAGCAGCTCGACGACCTCGTCGGCGATGCGGCGCACGGGCCCGCCGCGCGCCGCGGCGGCGAGGCCCGCGGGCGACGTCAGCAGGGTCATGGCGTGGCCCGTGGCGGGCGCGTCGACGACGATGAGGTCGTAGCGCCCCTCGGTCTCGATCGACTTCAGCTTGCCGAGGACGAGGACCTCGCGGATGCCGGGGATCGCGAACGAGACGAGCTCGAGCGCACCCGTGGACCGCAGCCGCTTCACGAATGCCCCCAGCGACCTCGCGCGGAGCCACTCCACGAGCGCGTCGTCGGGCCGGATGCGCTGCACGGTCAGCCGCCCGCCGTTCTCGTGCTCGGTGAGCACGGTCGGCTCGGACTGGAGCGGTCCCTCGATGCCCAGGGAGAACGGGACCTCGGGGCGTCCCTCGAGCTCGACGACGAGGACCTTGAGGCCGATCCTGGCCGCGAGCACCCCGATGGTGGCGGTGGTCACGGACTTGCCCACGCCGCCCTTGCCGGCGACGAGCAGGACCCCTGATCGGCGCAGAAATTGGGTGGGGTCCATGGTTCGGAGGGTACCCGTCCCAGCACCCGACCCCGTTCGCCGAAGAACCCCTGATCAGAGGCCTTGTCGGGGCGGGGTGCCGTCGGTACCGTTGGCAGTTCCGGGGGGGGCCCGCGAAAGGGGTGGAGGAATGGCAATCGTGACCGAGGAGTGGCAGCGCCACGCAGCGTGCAAGGGACCGCGCGCGGAGTTCTTCTTCCCGCCCACGGCACCCGAACGCAAGGACGACCGTGCGGCGAGGGAGCGCGCCGCCAAGGCGATCTGCGCGTCCTGCGACGTGCGCGAGGCATGCCTCCAGTACGCGCTTCGGATCCACGAGGCGCACGGCATCTGGGGCGGCACCACCGAGATGGAGCGCCGCGCGATCAACGAGCGCGAGGCCTGCTGACGCGAGCCGCCGCACATCCGTTGTGAGCTCCGCTGCGCGTCAGGAGATGAGGTGCAGTGCCCTTGACGCCGCACTGACGCCGGCGGTGTCGCACACCCGACCCGGTGACTCGCCGTCGCTGGCGCAGATCCCGGCGGTGAGGTAGTTCGCGGACGAGACGATCGCCTGGGTCACGGGATTCGTCGCGTCGCTGAGATCGGCCGCGATCTGGTCCCGCGTGAGCCCGACGAACGCCTCGGGACTGAAGTTCGCCTGTGTCACGATCACGCGGTTGCCGATGTTGACGAACGGGTACGCGAAGGTCGGATCGAAGGCGACGACGAGCGCGCGGTCCGGGCCCGAGAGCGTCGCGAGGTGCTGGTAGCCCGACGGGGTCTGCACGTCCGACTGCGCCTCGTACGGCCGGAAGACGACCCAGTCGCTCTTGAACGTCGTCGTGCGGAATGTGAACGTGGGCGTGCCCGGCGCGAAGTCGGTCGGAGAGGAGTTCATGTCATAGAGCGTCGAGAAGCGCCCGAACCTCGAGAGCGCGGCGATGAGCGGCCACCGCTGGGCTGCGGCGAACGGGGAGAACTCGGCGCCCCAGTAGAGGACGCCGGGGAGGTGGTTCCCGTCGGGAGCCTCGAACGTGAGCGCCGAGAGGTTCCGGATGACCCGCGGGGGCACGACCGGCACCACGGGGGAGGAGATCCCCACCTTGTCGTAGACGGACACCGGGATGTGGGTGACCTGCTGGAGGACGGTGGGCGATGCCGCCGAGAGGTTCGTCGGGACGACCGGGGACGTCGTGCCGCCGACGACCTTGACGAGCACCACGGTGCCGACGAACGCGACGACGACGCCGAGGGCGAGCCAGGTCCACAGCGCCACGTGCTTGTGCTGGCGCCTCGGTGCCCCAGGATCGCGCACGGCCGTCGCGGGCGGAGCGTCGATGGCCGGGGGTGCGTCCTCAGGCATGGACCGCGACGCCAGCGGCGCGCATCAGTCGACCTCGCCCCAGCCGAGCATCGTCGGAACCGTCAGCACGACGCAGATGAACATCGCGAAGGTGACGATGTGCACGCCCGTGCACCACTCGCAGAGGTTCTTGATGATCAGGAACTCCGCGGTGATCAGCCAGAGCACGAAGCACATGCCCACGACCGCAAGGGCCAGCCGGGCCAGGTGCACCAGTCGGTTCGACGCGCGCCACGCCCACGGGGAGCACAGGGCCGTCATCGCGAGGTACTGGGCGACCCCGAGGAACGCCACGGGGATCCCGAGGAACCTCGACTGCGCCGACGTCGTGACGACCCCGCAGTTGACGAAGCCGTGGGTCGAGCAGGCCAGGAGGTGCGGCTGGAAGTGGGTGATCGTGAGGTAGATCGAGATCCCGAGCCCGATCAGGGCGAGGAGTCCCGTGGTCACGACCACCCACCTCGGGGCGGGGGTGACGATGTCATCCACGGTCAGAACGTGAGCTTGAGGGCCTTGGCAGCCGCCTGGACCCCCGAGGACTGGCACACGGAACCCGGATCGCCCTTCGTCATCGAGCAGATCCCAGCCGACAGGTAGTTGGCCAGGGCCACGATCGCCTGGGTCGTGACGCTCGTCGGGTCACTGAGCGACGAGGCGATCTCGGAGCGCGACAGCCCAGCGAGGTTGATGGGGTCCCAGGGTGCCCCGATGACGAACGTCTCGTTGCCGAGGTTGATGAACGGGAAGTCGCCGTTGGGGTTGTACTTGGCGACCGTCGCCTGCTCCTTCGGCGGGGTCTTCTGGAGGATGACGCCGTTGTTCACGGGTCCCTCCACCTCGAACGTCTTGAAGACGAGGTAGGGGCTCACATAGGCCGTCCGATAGAAGGAGAAGGTCGGGGTGTTGGGCGCGTAGTCGGTGCTCGAGGAGTACATGTTGTAGAGCTTGTCGAAGGTCCCGAACCGCGAGAGCGCCGCGATGATGCTCCATCGTGTGGCAGCGCAGTAGGGGCAGAACTCGGCGCCCCAGTAGAACCCCTCGGGGTAGGTCTTGCCGTTGACGGTCGCGGTGAGCGGGGGCTGGCCCGTCTTCACGGTCGGTGGCGTCACGGCGATCGCCGGCGACGAGATCCCGACGGTGTCGTACACCGACGCCGGGATGGTCGTGACCTGCTTGTAGATCGTCTGGGAGGTCAGCACCCCGTCACCGGCGTGCGGGGTCGACGTCGAGGAGCCGAGGGTCTTCACGAGCACCACCGTCGCGATGACGGCGACGACGACACCGATCGAGATCCAGGCGATGAGCGTCGGATTGCGCCGCGATCCGCCCTTCAGGTTCTTCCTCGGCGCCGTGCGCTTGGACGGCGCGGCTGCAGGCTTCTTGGTGTTGCTTGGCATCATGAACCTTCCCGATCGGCCTGCACTACCCGCGAGCAGGTTAGCCAGCGCGGACGGGTTCGTCGTATCGGATGGCTAAGTTTGACAAATGGGCACGAACGAACGCCCGCGACCCGCAGCGACCGTGATCCTCGCGAGGGACCGCCCGCAGGGCACCTTCGAGGTCCTGATGCTTAAGAGGAATCTAAACAGCGACTTCGTCGGCGGCGCGTACGTGTTCCCCGGCGGTGCTGTCGACCTCGATGATGCGACGGACGAGGCGTCGACGTTGTGCATCGGACTCGACGATGCGAGGGCGTCGGTTCTTCTGGGTGTCGAGCGCGGTGGCCTCGGCTACTGGATCGCCTGCCTTCGGGAGCTCTTCGAGGAGGCGGGCCTCCTGTTCGCACAGCGAGCGGACGGCTCTCCGCTGGACATGGCGGACCCGGCGACCACCGCGAGGTTCGTCGAGCACCGGCGCACCGTCAACGACCGGTCACGCCGGTTCCTGGACGTCATCAAGGAGGAGGGGCTCCTGCTCGACCTCGACGAGCTCAGCTACTTCGCGCACTGGATCACCCCGCAGGGCTCGCCGCGCCGCTACGACACGAGGTTCTTCGTCGCCGCGGCACCGCCCGACCAGGTACCCGTCCACGACGACATCGAGCTGGTGGCGAACACGTGGGTGACGCCCGGCGAGGCGCTCGAGCGCCACCGCCGCGACGAGATGGAGCTGATCCTCCCGACGATCAGGAACCTCCAGGCGATCGACCGGTTCAGCTCATCGCGCGACCTTCTCGATGCGGCCCGGAGGGCCACGGACGTGCCGACGGTCGAGCCGAGGATCGTGGTCGACGGCCACGGATTCCGGATCCTGCTCCCCGGTGACGCCGGCTTCGATGACCCGGACGTCGGCGATGCCGGCGCCCTCGCGCGTGAACCGGGCGACACCGCGACCTGGAACGACCACGTGCGCAAGGCGTCGAGTGATCGGAACGTCCCGTGAGCGGTCCGGCGCCGCTGACCGACCACTCGACCGGGCCGGCGATCGAGCCAGAGGTGCCTGTCGTCCTGCACGCATTCGTGGAACGTGTCACCGCTGACAATCCCTCGATGATGCGCGGTCCCGGCACCAACACCTACCTCGTGGGCGACGGACCCCTCGTCGTCATCGATCCGGGGCACGACGACGCCTCGCACCGCGCAGCGATCGTCTCCGCGATCCGAGGCAGGGCGGTCTCGGCAGTCGCCGTGACGCACCACCACGCGGATCATGCGCCTGGCGCGCGGGCCCTGGCCGACGCGGTCGGCGCACCCGTCGTCGGCTACGGGCACCCGACGTTCGACGTCGACCTGGCCGCGCGCGAGGGAACGACGCTCGACGGGGGCTCGTGCCCGCTCGAGGCCTGGCACACGCCGGGCCACGCCTCCGACCACATCTGCTGGTTCGCCCCCTCCCTCGGCTGGCTCTTCACGGGAGACCACCTGATGGAGGGCTCCACCGTGGTGATCCCACCGCCGGACGGGGATCTGACGACCTACCTCGAGACGGTCGCCCGGGTACGCGACGACGCACGGGTGACCGTGCTCGCCCCGGGCCACGGGCGGCTGATCGATGCACCCGGGGCCGTCGCCAGCGACGTGCTCGACCACCGGGCGCGCCGGGCGGCCGTGGTCCTCGGCGCGCTGCGGACGCGGGGTCCCTCGAGCGCGAGCGACCTGCGCCCGCTTGCCTACCCCGACGTCGGTCCCGAGCGGCACCTCGTCGCGACGGCCTCGACCTGGGCCAACCTGCTCGCGCTCGTCGACGCCGGGGACGCGACCATGCTCGGCGACCGCGACGATCCGCAGGCCGTGTTCGCGCCGTCCCCCTAGCCCTCGACGGCGCGCTCCAGCGCGTCGAGCATGCGCGCCGTGCATCCCGCGGCACCCGGAGGAGGCGCCACGTCTGCGACGATCCGCGCGGCGAGTCCGGCGAAGACCTCAGCCACCGGGAGGTCCGTGAGCGCCACGGGACTGCCCTCGTCGCCGCCGGCGCCGAGCGCCGGCTCGAACGGCACCTGGGCGAGGAGCTCGACGCCCAGCTGGTCGGCGAGACGCCGCCCGCCCCCGGCGCCGAACAGCTCGTAGCGCGAGCCGTGGTCGCAGTCGAACCAGCTCATGTTCTCGATGACGCCCACGACCCGGAGGCTCGATCGCCTGGCGAGGTCGCCCGCCCGGGCCGCCACGAGCTGCGCCGCCAGGGGCGGCGTCGTGACGAGCACGACACCCGTCTGGGGCAGGGTGCGCGCGAGGCCCATGGGCACGTCGCTCGTCCCGGGCGGCAGGTCCACAAGCAGGTAGTCGATGCCGGACCAGTCCGCGTCCTCGATGAACTGCTGCACGGCCTTGTTGAGCACGAGCCCGCGCCAGAGGAGCGCCTGGTCCTCCTCGGCGAGGAAGCCCATGGACAGGACCCGCAGCTCGCCGGTGCCCACCTGCTTGGCGCGCGGGACCATCTTGCCGTCCCGAGCCTCGACCGGGCCGCTGATTCCGAGCAGGCGGGGCAGCGAGAATCCGCCGACATCGGCGTCGATGACCCCGACGACGTGGCCGAGCGAGGCGAGGGCGACGGCCAGGTTCGCGGTGACCGAGGACTTGCCGACGCCGCCCTTGCCCGAGCCGATCGCGAGCACGGGCACGGTGCCCTGGATCGAGGTGACGGGCGCACGGTCCTGGGCGAGCCGGCGCGCGGTGTCCATCAGCGCCGCCTTCGCTGCCGCGTCGAGCACCCCCATGGTCACGTCGACCGCGTGCACGCCCTCAATGCCGGCGAGCGCGCTTCGGACGTCGCGCTCGAGCCGGCCCCGCAGGGGGCATGCGACGGTCGTGAGCGCGATTTCGACCCTCGCGGTGCCGGTGCGGTCGACCGAGGCCCCGGTGACCATGCCCAGGGCCACGATGTCGGCGCCGAGCTCGGGATCGATGACGCCTCGGAGGCGCTCGATCAGGGTGGCGTCGAACTGGGTGGCCACCCCCTCAACCTACCGGCGACCGCGCACGATCAGCGGGGTGCACCCGCTACCATTCTGGTCTCAGGCACACGGGTCGTGCGCCGAGCGGGTCTCCAGGAGGTGCCATGTCGACCACGTCCACCGTCTCCATCTCGCGCAAGCAGGAGCCGATCATCCTGACCGACGCCGCCGCTGCCAAGGTGGCTGAGCTGCTGGCCGACGAGGACGCCTCGGAGAGCCTCGCGCTCCGGGTCGCCGTGAAGCCCGGCGGCTGCTCGGGCTTCTCCTACGACATGTTCTTCGACACCGAGGTGGCCGAGGACGACCTCGTCCGGTCCTTCGGCGAGGTGAAGGTCGTGGTCGACCCGAAGTCCGCCGAGCTGCTGCTCGGTGCGTCGCTCGACTACTCCGACGGCCTGCAGGGTGCCGGGTTCCACATCACGAACCCCAACGCCACCAGCACCTGCGGCTGCGGCAGCTCGTTCAGCTGAGTCCATCCGCCGCCTCCGGCGACGGCGTCACCTTCACGCTCAACGGCGCCGAGGTCATCGTCCCCGCTGAGGGCACGCTGCTCGACGCGCTGCGGGGCCCGCTCGGTCGCCGCGACGTGAAGGACGGCTGCGCGCCGCAGGGCCAGTGCGGCTGCTGCACGGTGCTGGTCGACGGTCTTCCCCGCGTGTCGTGCGTGACGCCCGTCTCGCGCGTCGCGGGTCGCGCCGTCACCACGCTCGAGGGCGTCGACCCCCCGGTGCGCGATTCGCTGATCGACGCCTTCGACCGGACCGCGGCATCCCAGTGCGGCTTCTGCACGCCGGGGATCCTGTGCCGGCTGGCGGCCCTCGGCCGCAAGCCGCGCATCGATGACGCCGCCGTGCGCGGCGCCCTGTCGGCGCACCTCTGCCGGTGCACCGGGTTCCAGCCGATCGTCGAGGCGGCGCTCGTGGCGAACGGGCTGCGCGAGCCGCCACCGGCCCGGGATCACGGTGCTGCGACGGCGCGGGCGACGCTCGAGAGCGGGACCACCCAGGTGGCCGGACCAGAAGTCGCCCGAGGCCTCGCGCCGTTCGCCGATGACACCGCGCCACCGGGCGCGGTCGTCGCGCTCTGCTCGGGGACCGACGACTACTCGGTCGCCCCGACGATCGCCGAGGCGAGGCGCATCGCGAGGGTCGTGCAGGGCCGCAACTCCACGATCGCGCTGACGCACCCCGTCGCTCTGCCCGACGGCTCCTTCGATGTCGTGCTGCAGACGACGTGGGTCGAGCCGGCGTACCTCGAGCCGGATGCGAGCTGGTGCGAGCCCGGCGGGGACCCCGCGTCGCCGTTCGGCAACGCGGGGGCGTTCGGTGCGAAGCGGCACTCGCCGGCTGCCGGGGACGCCCAGAGGCTCGCCGGGGAGCTCGGCGGACCGGTCCGGGTCCTGTGGACCCGCGAGGCAGTCGTGCGGCGCGGCGAGAAGCGCCCGCCGCTCTCCCTCGGGGTGAACGCAGACGGGTCGGGCGTGGTCCGCGTCGGGTGGACCGGCGCATCGCGACCCGTCGACCCGGTCGTCGCCGCGATCGTCGCCGCGGCGCCCGGACTCGACGTCACGATCGAGCCGATAGCGGGGCCACCCGTCGGGACCACGCATCGGGGTGCCGGCGTCGCCGAGGTGCTCGCGGCGCTGGCGATCGCGCGCGTGCCGCTCGACGCGCGGGAGTGCACCGTCACGACCCCGAACGGCGCGACCGCGACCGTCCGTGTCGCAGCCGGGCGGATCAGCGTGGTCGTCGCGGCGGGGGACCCCCTGTGCGAGGCCACGCTGCGGAGCTTCGTGATCGGCGCGGTCCACCAGGGATTCTCCATGGTCACGACCGAGGGGATCGCGGTCGACGAGCGCGGCGTCCCGGTCGATCTCACGATCCGGTCCTTCGGCATCACCCCGGCGCGGTCGTTCCCCCACGTCGATGTGACGCTGGAGTCCGACGACAGGCAGCCACTCGCCGCGGGGACCGCGGTCTTCGCCGCCACGCTCGCTGCGATGTGGTTGAGTGAGGGCCGCGGGCCGCGATGGCCCACCCGCCGATAAGGAGTCGAGATGCCAGAGCCCGTCGGTCCGTACAGCCCCTTCGCCCGCGCGGGCGACCTCGTGGTCACCTCCGGGCAGCTCGGCCTCGCCAACGGCCCTGACGGATCGGCGCCCGCACTCGTCGACGGTGGGACCGCGGCGCAGCTGGCCCAGGCGCTGCGCAACGGTGCCGACGTGCTCGCCTCCGCCGGCGCGCGGGTGGATCAGGTGATCAAGGCCACGGTGTTCCTCGTCGACATGGCCGACTTCGCGGCGTGCAACGAGGTGTGGATCGCGTTCTTCGGCGACCACCGGCCCGCGAGGACCGCGATCGGCGTGGCCGCGCTGCCGCTCGGAGCCCGAGTCGAGGTGGAACTGTGGGCGAGCGCGACAAGCGACTGAACGCCGCGAGGCGCACCTCGCGCGGGGCGCTGAACGTCTTCACCCTCTGGCTCGGCCCGGACGAGAACCCCGCAGGCGTCATCTACGGGACGATCACCGTCGGCGCGGTGCTCGCCGCGGAGGGGGACCGCAGCGAGCACGTCTCGACCGCGGTCTTCGTCGCCTTCATGGTCCTGCTCCTGTACTGGGTGGTCCATGCGTGGAGCGACGACACGGGCCGGCGCATCGAGGAGCGCTCCGAGCTCTCCTGGGACAGGTTCGCCGGGTACCTCCAGCGCGACTGGGCGATCGTGCGCGGTGCGATGCTGCCGATCCTCGCCGTCATCATCGCGGCCGTCTTCGGCGACTCGGGCGAGCAGGCCATCTACGTCGGGACGATCGTGAGCGCCGTGTCGCTCGCGGTGATCGAGCTCGTGACCGGGATCCGCAACGAGCTCGGCATGCGCCAGGTGCTCGTCCAGACGCTCGTCGGTGCCGGGTTCGGGGCCGTCCTGATCGGGCTGCGCTACCTGCTCATCTGATCAGGTCACGAGAACCGGTAGCCGACGCTGCGGACGGTCTGGATGAGGTGGGCGTGCTCCTCGCCGAGCTTCGCGCGCAGGCGGCGGATGTGCACGTCGACGGTCCTCGCCCCGCCGTAGTACTCGTAGCCCCACACGCGGCTCAGGAGGGTCTCGCGGGTGAAGACCCGCGTCGGGTTCGCGGCGAGGAAGCGCAGCAGCTCGTACTCCATGTAGGTGAGGTCGAGCACCCGGCCGGCGATGGCGGCCTGGTAGGTCTCGAGGTTGATCGTGAGCATCTCGTGCTCCAGCACGGCGGCGCCCTGGGTGGTGCCCCGCAGCGCCAGCTGGTGGCGGAGCCTCGCGGCGAGCTCGTCGGCCTCCACGGGCGCCACGATGAAGTCGTCGAACAGGTCGTCGCGCAGGGCGAGCTCGTCCAGCTGGTACCGCTCGACGATCACGATGATGGGCTGGAACGGCGGGTCGAGGCGCCGGAGCGTCCGGCAGGTGGCCATGGCGTCGGTGACCGTCGTCGCCGTCGCGTCGACGATCACCGCGGCGAGCTCGCCGTCGTCGCCCCCGATCCGAGTCAGGATCCTCGAGGGGTCGGCCTCGCCGTGCGGGACGAGCCCTGCGAGCCGCACGGCGCGCGACACGGGCCCATCGGCATCCGGGACGCAGAGGACGCCGATCGAGAGCGCGCCGTCGACCGTCACAGCAGCGGCAGGTACCGGTCGAGCTCGAACGGTGTCACCGACTCGGCGTAGGCGCTCCACTCGGCGCGCTTGTTGCGCAGGAACCACTCGAAGAGGTGGTCGCCGAGCGTCGCGGCCAGCAGCTCGGAACGCTCCATCCGGTCGGTCGCCTCCTTGAGGGTGGTCGGCAGCACCTCACGGTCGGTGGTCCCGGTCCGGTCGAAGAGGTTGCCGGTCGCCTCGGGCGGCAGCTCGTAGTCGCCGTGGACGCCCGCCATCCCCGCCGCCAGGATGACCGAGAAGCACAGGTAGGGGTTCGCTGCGGGGTCGGGGGCGCGGTACTCGATCCTCGTCGAGTCCGTCTTCCCCTGCTTGATGGTGGGGATGCGCACGAGTGCTGAGCGGTTGTTGCGCGCCCAGCTGATGTTGACGGGTGCCTCGTGGCCCGGGACGAGACGCTTGTAGGAGTTCACCCACTGGTTCGTCACGGCCGTGATCTCGCTCGCGTGGGCGAGCAGACCGGCGATGAAGCGGTGCGCGATCGAGGAGAGCCCGTAGCGGTCGTCGGTGTCGACGAACGCGTTCGCCCCGTCCTTCCACAGCGAGAGGTGCGAGTGCATCCCGGACCCCTGGACGCCGCCGAGCGGCTTCGGCATGAAGCTCGCCGCGACGCCCGCCTGGCGCGCGAGCTCCTTGACGGTGTGGCGCACGGTCATGACGGTGTCCGCCATCGTCAGCGCGTCGGTGTACCGCAGGTCGATCTCGTGCTGGCCGGGCGCGTCCTCGTGCTGGGCGTGCTCGACGGGGATGCCCATCTCCTCGAGCGTGAGCACGGTCGTGCGCCGCAGACGGCTCACGAGGTCGTCGGTCCCGAGGTCGAAGTAACTGCCGAGGTCGACGGGGTGCGGCGCCCCGGTCGGCTCGAGCGAGTCGAAGTAGAAGTACTCGAGCTCGGGGGCGACGAAGAACGTGTAGCCGTCGCCCAGGGTGTCGGCGAGCACGCGGCGCAGCCGGTTCCTCGGGCATCCCTCGAAGGCCGTGCCGTCCACGTTGACGATGTCGCAGAAGACCCGGGCGACCCCCTCGCCCTCCCCGTGCCACGGGAGGAGCTGGAACGTCGCGAGGTCGGGCTTCGCGATGACGTCGGCCTCCTGGACGCGGCTGAACCCGTCGATGGCGCTGCCGTCGAACGTCATCCCCTCGTCGAGGGCGTCCTCGAGCTCGGCGGGCGTGACGTGGAACGCCTTGTGGCGACCGAGCACGTCGGTGAACCACAGCTGGATGAACCGGATCCGGCGCTCCTCGACGACATGGAGCACGTAGGCGGCCTGCTGGTCGGACATCGGGTCATTCTCGCAGGTCCACACGGCCGGCTCCTCGGCCGCGGCACGAGTCGCCGGGCTAGCGGCGACTCGCCGCCTTGCGCGCGGGAGCCTTCTTCGCCGCCGCCTTGCGCGCCGGCGCCTTCTTGACGGCTGCCTTCTTCGCCGCCGTCTTCCTCGCGGGAGCCCGCTTCGCCGGTGACGAAGCCGACGCAGCGCTGCAGACGGTCTCGACGAGCAGGCGGCTCACGACGTAGGGGTCCATGTTCGCGTTCGGACGACGGTCCTCGAGCCAGCCCTTCCCGTCCTTCACCGTGCCCCACGGGATGCGGATGGAGGCGCCGCGGTCCGATGCGCCGTAGGAGAACTCGAGGTAGTGCGCGGTCTCGTGGGCGCCAGTGAGGCGCTGCTCGATGCCGATGCCGTAGTTCGAGATGTGCTCGTCGACCTTTGCTCCGATCGCCTCGCACCCCGCGATGATCGCCTTCATCCCGCCGGTCGCGCGCATCTGCTTGGTCGAGAAGTTGGTGTGCGCGCCCGCGCCGTTCCAGTCGCCGAGGATCGGCTTGGCCTCGAGCGTCGCGAATACGCCGAAGTCCTCGGCGATGCGGAACAGCAGCCAGCGGGCAACCCACAGCTGGTCCCCGATCGTGGGCGGCGGCAGCACGCCGATCTGGAACTCCCACTGCCCCATCATCACCTCGGCGTTGGTGCCCTCGATGGCGAGGCCCGCGCGGATGCACGCCAGCGTGTGGGCCTCGACGATCTCGCGGCCGGGCATCTTGTCGCCGCCGACGCCGCAGTAGTAGGGGCCCTGGGGGGCGGGGTACCCGGTCTCGGGCCAGCCGTAGGGGCGGCCGTTCTGGAAGAACGTGTACTCCTGCTCGATGCCGAACCACGGCTCGAACGAGGCGTACTTCTTCGCGGTCGCGGCGCACGCCGCGCGCGTGTTCGACTCGTGCGGGGTGAAGTCGGTGTTGAGGACCTCGCACATCACGAGCTTGTCCTTGGGGCCGCGGAGCGGGTCGGCACAGGTGAAGACGGGGCTGAGCACGCAGTCGGAGTTGTCACCGGTGGCCTGGTTGGTGCTCGAGCCGTCGAAGCCCCAGATCCCGGGCGCCTTGCCGTCCGCGATGATCCTCGTCTTGCTCCGCACGAGCGGGGACGGCTTCGTTCCGTCGATCCAGATGTACTCGGCCTGGTAGGGCATGGGTCTCCTCTTGTCGCGTGTTGGTGCCGGTGCGCGCCGCGACGCGCACCGCATGGAAAGTCTCGCGCATCGCGCGAACCCCGACCCCGTGGTTTCGTTAACGCCGTGTGAAACCCAGAGTCGTCCGTGCGTGGCGCCCCGGTAGGCTCGCGGTGTGGCGACGATCCGCCTTGGGCTCGCCCAACTGAATCCCGTCGTCGGTGACCTCGCCGGCAACGCCGCGATGATCCTCTCCGCGTTGGAGGACGGCTTCGCGCAGGGCTGCGACCTCGTCTGCGTGCCCGAACTCGCGCTCGTCGGCTACCCGCCCGAGGACCTGCTGCTGAAGGACGGGTTCGTCGCGGACGCCGAGGCAGCGCTCCGGCGCGTCGCCGCGGCGGCGCCGCCGTGCCTGGGCGTCGTGGGCTCGGTGCTCGGCGCCGACTCGGGTCTGGTCGATCTCGCCGCACCCGTCGACGGGCGCGACATCGCGCAGGCGGGCGCCTCGGTCCCCGGCCACGCGCTCGCCAACGCGGCGGTGCTCGTCGGGGCGGGCCGGCTCCTGGGTGCGGTGGCCAAGCGCCGGCTCCCCAACTACGCGGTCTTCGACGAGCAGCGCTGGTTCTCGAGCGGGATCGCTGCCGTCGAGACCTTCCTCGTCGCGGGGGCGAGCGTCGGGGTCCTCGTGTGCGAGGACCTCTGGGTCGACGCCGGCCCGGCGGCCGAGCTGGCCGCGGCCGGTGCCGGGCTCATCGTCGTCATCAACGCGTCGCCGTACTCGCGCCGGCGCCACGAGGACCGCCGCGCGCTGCTCTCGCGGCGTGTCGAGGAGACAGGGTGCGTGATCGCGTACGTCAACATCGTCGGCGGCCAGGACGAGCTGGTCTTCGACGGTGCGAGCTGCGTCATCGACGCGACCGGCAGCGTGCTGGCAGCCGCGCCCCAGTTCGAGCCGTCCCTCCTCGTCGTCGATGTCGACGTCCCCGACGCCGAGGGCGACCCACGAGGGTTCGCGGGCGTGGCCGAGACCAGGCACGACCGCGGCGCGCCGATCCACGGTGACGTCGCGGACCCCCTCGACGAGGTCGCCGAGGTCTACGCCGCGCTCGTGCTCGGCACCCGCGACTACCTGACGAAGAACGGGTTCGCATCGGCCGTGATCGGGCTCTCGGGCGGGATCGACTCCTCGCTCGTGGCAGTCATCGCCGCCGACGCCCTCGGCGCCGACAGGGTGCTCGGAGTCTCGATGCCCTCGCGGTACAGCTCGGAGCACTCGGTGTCCGACGCCGACGCGCTGGCTGAGCGACTCGGGATCTCGCTCGCGACCGCGCCGATCGAGGCAGCGCACGTCGCGCTGTCGTCGATCATCACCGGCCCGCTCGGCGCGCCCGTGGCAGGGCTCACCGACGAGAACCTCCAATCGAGGATCCGCGGGGTGATCCTCATGGGGATCTCGAACGCCACCGGGGCGATCGTGCTCACGACGGGGAACAAGTCGGAGATGGCGACGGGCTACTCCACGCTCTACGGCGACTCCGCGGGCGGGTTCGCGGTCATCAAGGACGTCGTCAAGACGCTCGTCTACGACCTGTGCCGCTACCGCAACCGCCTCGCGATCGAACGGGGTGAGCCCGCGCCGATCCCCGAGGACGTCCTCACCAAGCCCCCGTCCGCCGAGCTGCGACCCGACCAGCGCGACGACGAGAGCCTCCCGCCCTACGAGCTCCTCGACCCCGTGCTCGAGGCGTATGTCGAGGACGACCGATCTGTGTCCGAGCTGATCGCCGAGGGCCATGATCCGGCGCTCGTGACCCGGGTCGCGGCGCTCGTGGACGCGGCCGAGTACAAGCGGCGACAGATGCCTCCCGGGGTCAGGATCACGACGAAGTCGTTCGGCAAGGACCGCCGGATGCCCATCACCAACCGGTACGGCAGGCAGCGGTGAGCGCGCCCGCCATGTCGATGGACGAGACGCGAGTCACGTGGACCGCGGCGCACTGCCGGATCTTCCGGCGCCTGTTCGGGATCTGCGGTGCGGCGGGGTCGGTCGTCGCCGAGCCTGCCTGCGCTGTCGTGCTCGCCGGGCTCGCCGGCGAGTTCGCGTGGCACGCCGAGCTCCTCTACGAGCTGCTGCCGGTGCGCCAGGGGGTGGACCGCGAAGCACTCGTTCGCGTCGAGGTCCACGGCGCCGACGCGGCGCTCGCCTGGCTCGACGGCTCGGTCGGACGCGGCGACGGCGTCCAGGTCTGCCTGGTGCTCGGGCGGGTCCTCCTTCCACGGCTGGATCGATCAGTGGCCGCGGCCCTCGCGGCGACCGATCGCCGCCTTGACGGACCCCGTGCCAGGGCCCTGACCCTCGTGGGGCGCGGCCTGGCGGATGCCGGGGTCTCCCTCGAGGCCGTCGAACTGCGCCTGGCGGCCTCGGGTGCCGACTTCGCGGTGGCATCCGGCGGCTGCGAGGAGGTCGAGCGGCTCCTCGATGCGGCCCCTGCGGGGGACGGTCTCGCCGGTGGTGTCGCCCGGGGGGGTTGACGGCCCCAGTAGAGTGACCTGCCGCCCCAGAGTTGGGGAGGGATGTGGGGAGGCGGTCAGCCCGCCGGAACTATCTAAGGAGCCCGGCTTCGTGGCCAAGGACCGAATCGAGAGGGACGACGAGGACCTCGTACGCCTCTATCTGACCGACATCGGCCAGTACAACCTGCTGACCAAGGACGACGAGGTCCGGCTCGCCCAGGCGATCGAGGAGGGGCGTGCGGCGCTCCTGGAGATCGAGAAGGGCGTGAAGCTGACCGCGTCGCGCAAGCAGCAGCTGCGACGCGTCGCGAAGAAGGGCGACGACGCGCAGCGCGAGTTCGTGCAGTCCAACCTGCGCCTCGTGGTCTCCATCGCGAAGAAGTACCAGGCATCCGGCCTCCCGCTCCTGGACCTCATCCAGGAGGGGAACCTCGGCCTGATGCACGCCGTCGAGAAGTTCGACTGGCGCAAGGGGTTCAAGTTCTCGACCTACGCGACGTGGTGGATCCGCCAGGCGATCACGCGAGGCATCGCGAACACGGGACGCACGATCCGCCTGCCCGTGCACGCCGGCGACACGCTGGCCAGGGTGCAGAAGGCGCAGTCTCGCCTCGAGCTCAAGTTCGGTCGGCCCCCGACCATCAAGGAGCTCTGCATCGAGTGCGAGATGCCGGAGGACAAGCTGATCGAGGCGCTCCGCTTCCGCGCCGAGCCGCTCAGCCTCTCCGAGCCGCTTCGCGAGGACGGCGACGCCGAGCTCGGCGACGTCGTGGAGGACCGGTCCGCGGAGTCGCCGTTCGAGGCTGCTGCCATCGCGGTGCTCCCCGAGGAGATCCGCAGGCTCCTGGCGCCGCTCGACGAGCGTGAGCGCGAGATCCTTCGCCTGCGCTTCGGACTCGATCGCGGCGAGCCGAGGACGCTCGAGGAGGTCGGCGAGCACTTCAACCTCACGCGCGAGCGGATCCGACAGATCGAGGCGCGGGCGATGAGCAAGCTGCGCCACCCCTCGTCGGACACCGGCGCCCGCGACCTCCTGACCGTCTAGGGCAGCTCGCCCGAGCGGACGCGGGCTCCGGGAGTTCCGCGAGCTCAGGCTGCGGCGCGACGCGTGCGACCGAGTCCCGCGAAGAGCAGCGCCACGACGACCACGGCACCGGTCATCGCGGGCAGCCGCACGGCGGCGCGGTCGCGCAGCCTGACCGGGCTCGTGAAGCTCAGCACCTCCCAGCCGCGCTCCTTGGCCTCCTTGGCGAGGGCCCGGTCCGGATTGACGACGACGGGATGGCCGACCACCTCCAGCATGGGGATGTCGGTCGCGGAGTCCGAGTAGGCGCTCGACTCGTCGAGGTCGATGTGGTGCGACGCGGCGAGCTTGAGGATCGCCTCGGCCTTGCCGGGACCCTGGGCGAAGAAGCTGATCTTGCCCGTGTAGCGCCCCTCGTCGTCGACCTCCGCCTGCGACGCGATCGCGCCGTCCACGCCGAGCATGGAGGCGAGGGGCTCAACGATCTCCGCGGGGGCGCTCGAGACGAGATAGATCCGGTCGCCCTTCGCGCGGTGCGCGGAGATGAGCGCCTGTGCCTCCGAGTAGATGAGTGGCTCGATGACCTCGGCCAGGGTCTCCTCGACGATGGAGCGCACCTCGTCGCGGTCCCATCCGGCCGAGACCTCGAGCATGGACTCGCGGATCTTCTGCATCTTGTCCTCGTCCGCACCGAACCACAGGAACAGGAGCTGGCCGAAGATCGCCCGGGCGACGGTCCGGCGGTTGACGAGGCCGCGGCGGCGCAGCGGGCCGCCGAACGCGACGATCGAGGCGCGCGCTATCACCGTCTTGTCGAGGTCGAAGAATGCCGCGCGCATGCAGCAATGCTACGGCTGCAAGGTTAAGAAAATTGTGCAGCAGGGTGAACGAACGCCCATCGCGCCCATCCGTGGGTCATTCTGCGACGAAGATCCGCTCGATCAGCTCCTCGGCCGCGTGCGTGGCGAGCACGATCACGTGGTCGCCCTCGGCCAGCCTGGTGTCATGGCGCGGGGTCAGGACCTTGTCGTCGCGCATGATCGCGACGACGTCTGCCTCGCCCGGGAGCGGCAGGTCGCCCAACGTCTGGTGATCGGAGATCGCCGGGGAGTCCGCATCGAGGGTCACCTCGAGCAGCACGCCACCGGAGCGGTCGAGCTCCATGAGCCGAACGATGGATCCGACCGTGACCGCTTCCTCGACGAGCGCGGTCAGCAGCTGAGGGGTCGAGACGCTCACGTCGACGCCCCACGACTCGTTGAACATCCACGCGTTCTTCGCGTTGTTGACACGCGAGATCACGCGCGGGACCGCGAACTCCTGCTTGGAGAGCCAGCTGATCACGAGGTTGTCCTCGTCGTCGCCGGTCGCAGCCACGACGACGTCCGCCGTGCGCAGGCCCACGGCCTCGAGCGAGTCGACCTCGCAGCCGTCGCTCGCGACGACGTCGACGCCGATCAGGTGCTCGCGCAGCGTCTCGGCACGGTCGACGTCGGCCTCGAGGACCTGGACGTCGTGCCCGTTGTCGCGGAGGTCGGCCGCCATCGCGCTCCCGACGCTCCCGCC
>Ga0181534_10000427_pt1 | contig 29764 bp, 24 predicted proteins | sample PEATcosm2014_Bin_37_FD_119758 | JGI IMG/M metagenome (GOLD analysis project Ga0181534, IMG submission 119758) | Peatland microbial communities from MTU Mesocosm Facility, Houghton, MI, USA - PEATcosm2014_Bin17_10_metaG | ecosystem: Environmental > Terrestrial > Soil > Wetlands > Peat | place...
CACAATTTCACGCAGTACCGAGATCGCTTCCACATCCCGCAGACGCCCCAGCGACTCAATGGCTTTCAGTTGCACGAACGGCGAACGCGAGATGGCTTCGCCAGGTTTCGCCATGGCCAGCAGGGGAGGCGCCGCACTCAGATCGCCGCTCATCCCGATTTCGTCGATGGCCTCGGGCAGCACCACGGAATCTAAAACCTCCGCCAGCTCCAGTAGGGTGCGTCCCCGGTCAGCTGCGGCTCCGTAGGCCACCTGGCGAACCACAATGTCATGATAAAAACGGTTCCACTCCGGCAGCCGCGCCGGCAACAATTCCAGTAATGTGCCAACATCCAGACGGCTCAAGATGCCAACCACGCCGGATGCCTGCCGGGCTTGACCGCTCCGCAAAATCTCCCGCAACTGGCCCAGCGCCGGAGCTCCCATTTCTTTCACCAAGTCCACCATCCGGTCGCATTCGTCCCGCCTCATGCAGCGAAAAAATCGATCCGCCAAGTGCTCCGCCCCAGCTTTTGCCGTGCGCCGCAGCACCCCCAGCAGATCGGCCGCCACCGGATCGCTGCGCAGCGCCTCCTCAATGAATTCCGGGATGCGGTTCTCCACCCCGACCCTGGGGCGCAGGTCGTTGACCATCACTGGACGCTCGCGCTGCAACTTGTCCAGACCGCTGCACACTTGGTTTACGGCCTCATAATTCCTGACCTCGCTGGCCTCTTGGCTTAACCGCGTGAATGCCGCGCTCAGCAGGCTTTGCAGCTCGTTGTCGTTTTCGCTGCAGAGTTGTTCTGCCACCCGTTCAATCGCAGCCCCCAAGGTGTCGCCACCCTGCCGCGCATACAGGTCGGCCAGTTGGCTCAATCCAATGGCACTCTTTCGCCGCGATTCCGCATCTTTGTTCTTCAGGGCGCTGGAGTAATTATCCAGAACCTCAGCCGAAGTCTGCCGGTCCTCGCGGTCCATCATGGTTTCCACGAACTGGCGCACGTTCCGGGGCGGCACGCACGGTGCTTCGCTGGAAAGCAGTACAGTTTTCTTGCCCGACTCGGGCACTTCCGCCCAGAACATGCGGTCCAGGATATCGGCGTGCGACTCCACCAGAATCCCGGCCTTGTTCATCTTTTCTTCCTGCAATTTTAGTATTTGCCGCAGCGATGCCATCTGCCGGCTCATGTGCTCCATCATCTGGTGCACGGCATTTACCTTGACTTCGCCTTTGGTATAGCGGTCCATGGCGAAGCGGATCGCCATGTGCTCGGCCGCTTTCATCAGCAGCGGTGTGTTTTCCTGATCCGTGGTCGCCTTGGCGGCAAGCGATCCCAACAACTGCTGCAGGTTCAATCGAGTATTCGGATCGGTTTCGCCAACTTCCTTCTGCAATGAGTCCGGGCTCGCAGTGGGATCGCTCTGCACCTGGCCAAATCGCGTCAGCAGCCGAATCGCCTGAATCACCTCGGCTTCCTGCAAAGGCACGACTCCGCCTTCCCAACCCCTCGCCGCGGCCGGAGCGGTTGCCGTCCCCGCACCGCGTTGCATTGCCGGTCCCGCCACCCAATGCCCGGGAATGTTGGGTACGCTTCCGAAGGGAGCTTCGGTACCACCGGCGCCTTGCCCTTGTCCGGCGCTGACCGCATTGGCGCCCTCTGCTGCCGCAATGAGTTGCAGCAACTTTTGCGGGTCGTTCAACCACTGCTTGAACTCCGGGCCCAGAGTTTGCGCGGCGATTTGCGCCGCCACACTAACGTCGCCCGTCAGGGGGTCGGCCGCCACAAACTTCACTTCGTTGATTTTTATGGTGCTCGGTTTCGCGCTGCCGCCCAGAGCTTCTTTGATCTGCTTGGCGATGTCCTGCGCTTTGGAACCCGCCGTCGTGAAGGCCTGCACCAGACGGGCGAAATCCTCCTGCGTAACGTCCTTCGAGAAGTGCAAGCTGGCTAGTCCCGCCGTGTTCAACAGTTGCCCAAAGCTGCGCTCCGTCTGACCCGCTTCCAAGGGAACCCCGTCCAGCAAAAGTTTATTGTCGGAGACTCCCAGCAGAAATCCGCCTTCGCCCGCAGTGGGCAGGCCTTGCTGCAATTCGTTCCAGGCGGTCTCGAACTGTGCCTCGGTGCGCTTGTGTTCGGGGCCGTACATTCGCGCGTACTTGATCAGGATATTCAGGCTGTGAACGAATGCGCGCGCGGAGGTTGCCCGATTGGCATGGAATGTAGTTGCGTTGCTGATAACGGCTCCTTGACTGTTCAACGTTCCAAGTTGAAAGGTTAACCTCGGCAGATACGTCCCGCACATTACGGAGGTAACGGAAATGCCGTGGACTTGGGACACTCGCGGAGCGCGCTTCACGCACGCCAAACCCGTGTTCTGAGGGAGAACTCTGGCTTATCTGTAGCTTTTCCAGCCACAATCCACGCACTCTGGTGGCCACTGGCATTCCCCGTCGTCTCAGGCGAGAATAGAGACACAATATCAGAAAAGTCTCGTGACCTTTTCCCCAGCCCACACAGCCCGCGTCACCAAAAAGACCGGTCTTCGCTACTGGATGCTCCAGGTTTTGGCGGAATGTGATCACACTTTGGTGGATTTCAATCCGGACTCAGTGCACGATTTGCGGGTATCGCTTCGCCGCTGCCGATCTCTGGCCGATGGCCTGATGGCGCTTGATCCTGACCCAGCATGGAAGGCTATGAAAAAAGCCGGCAAACAACTGTTTCAGCGTCTTGGCGCTCTGCGAGATGTCCAGGTCATGATGGAGTGGGTAGAGAAACTACAAAAAGAACAAGGTTCCGGGCGGGCGGAAATCAGCAACCCAAAGCCGACCTCGACCGATATGCCAGATTCTGCCACGAGGAGGGAAGCGATGCCCGGCACGGCTGATCTCTGGGCCGCTGCCCTGCTCGAAGTTCTGCGCAAGCGCGAGAAGGATAAGCGTCACGAAGCCCATTCGGCTCTTCAGGACTTCGACCGAAAACAGTGGCGCCAATGGGCGTATTCACTGCCCGCGCGGGCGGCGCGCACCCGTCCCGGCAGCGCCCTTTTCAAACACCTCGCGCTGGAGCGCTGGACAGAAGCTCGCCAACTCCACCTTCGCGCCCTGCGCAATCGGTCTCAAGTAGCATTTCATTCCTTGCGCATCGGCATCAAACGTTTCCGTTACATTGTAGAAAATTTTCTTCCTCTCGAGCACGCAGCATGGACAGAAGGACTTAAGGAGATTCAAGACCTGCTTGGCGAGGTGCATGATCTGGACGTGCTGTGGTCCACCGCTGCCGCTTGCCGGGTCTTCCCGGATCCCCAATCCAGGCGACAGTGTCAGCGAATCATTCTGGCTGAGCGCAAAAAACGCATTGATCGCTACCGGCTCAAAATGACGGGGTCAGACTCCTTATGGCAGGCGTGGCGCGTCGGGCTTCCTCAGGGAAAACAGGTTCCGGCGCTCGCCACCCGCCGCATCAAGTTGTGGGCGCGTCGCCTCGATCCCGATTTCCCCCACTCCGAGCATGTGGCCGGCCTTGCCCTTCAACTTTACGACGGTCTGCTTTCGTGGGGCTGGCAACCTTCCATTGACGCCTCCTCTGCCCGCTCCAGCCTGCTCGCTGCCTCGCTGTTGCATGACGTAGGCAAATCGAAAGGGCAAAAGGGACACCACAAAGCTTCCTTCGAGCTGATTCGCGCTAATGGCGACCCTCTGGGATGGAACTCGACCGATCTGCGTCGCGCCGCGATCGTCGCCCGCTTCCATAGCGGGGTTCTTCCTACTCGGGGGCACAAGAGCTTGCGTGACCTTATGCCCAATGAGCAAAAGGGTACCATCCAGCTCTCAGCAATATTGCGCTTGGCCAACGCACTGGACTCTGGCCATGATGGCCACATCCAGCGCATACAAGTCGAGAATAACCACGCAGCGAGGAAAAGAAATCAAACCGAAAATAAGAATAGATTCGGATCCCGACGCTCCCGCATACCTTCGAACGAGCCGTTGATCATTGCCGCCGAAGGCTACCGCCGGAGCGGAGCTGCCGCGCAGACTATCGCTACCGAACGCTTTTTGCTGGAGACCGTTCTGCGCAGTCCCGTGATGGTTATCCCGATGAACCACCCGCGGTCGCAATCCCCCAGATTGAATACGCGTCCAACCGCTACTGCACCACCAAAGTAAGGTGCATGGTGTGTGTGAGCTTGCCGCTGCCCGCCCCCGTTGAAGTCACAGTCAGGGTGTAGGTGCCTGCGGGTGTTCCGGGGACGGCGAACGTAGTGGCCGCGGTGCTCGAGTCGCTGCCGCTGCAACCCACCAGAGGAAAGGTCATTGCGACCATCAAAACCCCCAGCATGACCGGCAGCCGCCGCTTCCTGTTGCCCGCCAGAACCACGCCGAACAAGCCCAGCCAACCGAAGCTCGCCATCAGGAGATGCGACTTCGAACCCGGATGCCGCCCTTCCGGTTCAACCAGGAAAGAGGTCGTGGTAGTCTTCGGCTCTGTGGTGCTGATGGTAAGTACCGTGGCCTGCGGATCGTTGCCCGCCGTGGTAACCGAAGAAGGACTGAACGAGCAGGCGGCTTTGGCCGGAAGCCCGCTGCAAGCGAAACTTACGGCTGACTCATAGCCGTTCTTGCCGGTCACCGTAAGATTATAGGTGCCCGCAGAGCCAGCACGCACGGTTGCGCTGGTGGTGGAGGCGATGACCGTGAAATCCGGTGTCTCTGAACTGCCGTTAGCGTTCAACAGAACCGTGATGGCATCCGGGACGTAATCCGCAGTGACCACGTCAGGCGTTCCGTCGCCATTCACATCGGCAATGGCAAGAGCAATGGGGCCGCCCCCCCGGAAGGATATTCGTTGGGCAGGCCGAACGTCCCATCGCCGTTGCCGAACAATACTCCAACCGTGGAGAAATTCTGATTGGTGTAGACGAGGTCTGGAATTCCGACACCGTTGATGTCGGCAGTCTGCACGGCTGCCGTATAAGGGTTTTCGAAGAAGTAGTAATCCTGGATCGTCGAGGAGTAAAGGCTGGGCGGCTGAAAACTGCCATTCCCATTGCCCAGCGCGACCAGGATTCCGGTAAAATCGTTCCCCAAGAGATTGTTCAGCACATGTCATTCCTACCATCGCCATTTATGTCGGCAATGACCGCAGCGCTCGCTCCGGTGTTGGCGGGAATGTTGCCGCCGGAATTCGCATTGTTGTAGTAAACCCCAGTGGCGAAAGTTCCAGCGCCATTGTTGACGAAAACGGAGACCTTGTTGTCATCCGGGGTCGATCCACAGTTTAGAGTGACGATCTCTGCGACGCCGTCGCCATTTAAATCTCCCGAGGCTAGCCCGCAATAGGAATAAACGCTGTCGGAGGAAGTCAGCGGGTTCCCCGTAAGGACGAAGTTGCCCCCCTCCTGCAGGTACACGACCACCTGATCATTGGGGCCGTAGTCTGCGAAATCCGGCTTGCCGTCGCCATTAAAATCGGCAAAAACGAGGTCGCTGGGAGCTTGAGAAGCCAAAGTCACGGAAGTTGGCGACTGGAACGTGCCGTCCCCGTTTCCCAGCAGGGTGCGCACCAGTCCGGGGATTTGGGAGTCGACGGCCACCAAATCGATCTTGCCGTCGCCATTCACGTCCGTCAACATTCCGCCTGACAGGGAAGCGGGGGAAATCTCGTAATTTGCTCCCTGTTTGAAGGTCCCATCTTCATCGCTCAGCCACACATCGAAACTCGAAGGGTTTCCGTAGCCGTGCACTTGAATCAGGTCGTCCTTGCCATCTCCATTAAGATCGGCCACCAGGAGAGGGTCGGTGGATTGAACCGTCGTCAAAACCGGGGATTGAAACGTACCATCTCCGTTTCCCAGAACGGCGGAGATGTAGAACACGTAAGCAGTATTGACGTAGGCCACAACCGGGCTAACGACAGTCATTCTTGCCATCGCCGTTGAAGTCTCCCATGGCGATGGCCGCATTATCAGTAAGGCTCCCCCCGGTGGGAACTTGCCTGGCGCTCACGAAGCCCAAAGCAGCAGAGGGATTATTGCTTTGGTTGGCTGCGGGCACATGCGGGTTGCCGGTGACTTTATTTATGCCCGGCTGCGCGTAAGGCCCGGATGCGGATTTTCCCCGGACCTGTCCGACTCTGGCGCGAAGCGCCGCCAAATTCCGCCGATTGAGCTTGGGTACGTTGAACTGGCTGGGATTTCCCGCTCGGCTTTGTGAAGCGTACGCTGATAAAGTGCTTAAAAAGAAAATGCTTGCCCAAGTGACGCTCTTTCTCATCATGTGACTGGCTCCGTTCGCCTCCGGGTGCGGGGGATTCTGTGCGGACTGCCTCTCCATTCCGCAGCGCGCCTTGAATTCGCCGGGCAATACCAGCGAACCCACTCTGGCTTATCCTGGCAAAGGACTGGCCAAACCTCGTTTTGGTCGACATCCGCCATCCCCATGAAAAAGAATAACTTGAAAGGTTTTAGTTCCGGCTCTCACGCGGGAATGAGGGAACTGACTGTCTGCATTTCGAACTGAATTCCGGCCCGTACGCAGACCTCGTTCTTTCGCTCTTGGAAAGTCTCAAAGCATCATCTGCAGGAAATCGCATGACCCTCGAAGGGTTGAGCGAAGCGGGGCTCCCGAATTTTTCTTCATGCACATTTCTAGGGGCCTCTGCACAGGTAGCTGCCCAGACACTTCCCGCACCACCCGATATGCCGGTACAACTATGTTGCAAAAAGTTGAAGCCTGAGGCTGAAGTATGAGTCACGCCCAACTGGTTGAAAAAGCCGTCGGCTGGCTGCGCAGCTACCGCTGCGGGGTGGTCCTTTCCGAACAGGCCTGTGTAAGCGGCGAGATGCCTGATGCCATCGGCTGGAAGCGCGCCTGCCATTCCGTGCTGGTGGAATGCAAAGTGACACGCGCCGATTTTCTGGCCGACCGCGCCAAGCCCTTCCGCATGAAGCCGGAGAAGGGAGTCGGATGCGAGCGCTTCTATCTAACCCCGCCTGAGCTTCTTGGTCGCGAGGAATTGCCCACGGGTTGGGGATTGCTTGAATTTCGCCGCAACCGCATCGAAACTATCCAGCTTTCGGCCGCGAATCTGCGCAGTTCGGCTGGGTTCCGCTATGAGATGAATCTGTTGCTCGCCAGCCTGCGGCGGGTCGAGATCCGCGTCGAACCCCAAAGCATCACCGATTTTCTAAAGTGGAAAAACCGCATGGCCGAATACAACCGTGGCACTATACCCCAAGGATTGGCCTCGTCCCAGGAAGAAGTCAACGTTTTCCTGGAGCCAGAAGCCATTTTCCGCGCCGCGTTGAATGGCGAACCCGATTAGCCCAACCAGTTCGTAACGCACCGTTTTTTCACTTTCAGTGGCGTGGATCCGGAACTCGGGAACCTACAACTCCCTGCGCCCTTCCATCGCCTTCAACATGGTGATTTCATCGGTGTATTCGATGTCGCTGCCGACCGGAATTCCCATCGCAATCCGCGTCACCTTCACTCCCGCTCGCTTGAGCTGATGGGAAAGATAGGTCGCGGTCGCTTCGCCTTCCACGGTTGGATTGGTGGCTACGATTACTTCCTCCACATCGCCCGCATCAACTCGGGTGACCAGATTGGCGATGCGCAACTGCTCCGGCCCCACGCCATGGAGCGGGGAGAGCGCCCCGTGCAGCACATGGTAGACCCCATTGAATTGTTTGGTCTTCTCGATGGCTGCGATGTTTGTGGGCTCTTCGACCACGCAGACCACCCGCTGGTTGCGGGTCGCACTGGAGCAATACACGCAGGGGTCAGTATCGGTAATGTTGTTGCAGATGGAGCACAGCCGAAGATTCGCCTTCACGTCGCGCACTGCCGTCGCCAGGGCCTCGGCATCTTCATCGCTGGCGCGAAGAATGTAGAACGCCAGCCGCTGCGCGCTTTTTGCACCGACGCCCGGCAATTTCTTCAACTCGTCGATCAAGCGCGACATGGGTTCGGCAAACTTAGACATAAGGAATTGGACCATCAGCGGATGGTGTCATCAAGCAATCGAGAGAACGATTGCAATACCAACCAGCCAGAAAAGTGGATCGCTCTCACCGGCTTGTTTCAAAATCCGCCGAGTCCGAGTCCGCCCAGCATTCCGCCCACGCTGGATTGCAGGGCGCCGTCGATCTTGCGGGCTGCTTCGTTTACCGCTGCCAAGACCAGATCCTGCAACATCTCGACGTCGCCGGACTTTACCGCATCGGGATCGATACGCAAACTCAATAGCTGCTTCCGCCCGTCCATTCTCGCGGTCACTGTTCCACCGCCGGAAGTAGCCTCGACAACTGTTTCCTGCATTTTCTTCTGCAGACCCTCATATTGCGACTTGGCCTTGGATACTAGTTCTTGCAGATTGAATCCACCCATGATGGTTTACCGTCTCTCCTTATAGTCGATCACGGTACGAATCTCAGCCCCGAATTTTTCCTGCAATCGGCGAACCACCGCATCCTGTTCGGCGCGACTTCGCCCCGCGGTCCCCGAAGTCAGTCCACCTGAGCTCGATTTGGCACCGGCCAGCTTCTCCGGCATCGCCGCGCCGGGAACAATTTTCAGCCTGGCCGGCCGCCCCAGTGCGCCGCTGGCCGAAGCCACCGCCACCCGACGCGCTTCAGCGCTGACAGACATATCGATCACCGTCTGGGACTCGGGAACTTTGATGACGACTTCATTCCCTTCCAACGACCAATCGCCCGCCTCCAACATTGCTACCAGGATGCGCTGATGCCCATCAAGAAGAGCTTGCAAAATCGAGCTCTGCAAACGCTCGATCGCCGGCGCGGTCGCATTTGCTGCGCGATCTGGCGAGGCCATGGAAAGACTTTGAGAGGTGTCTTGTGGAATTGAGGCGATCGGCTCTTCGCGCCCCAGCTCGCTTACAGCCTCTGGAGCGGCCGTTCCCAGGATCACTCGCGCCGGGGGGCTCGAAGCTGCTGCCATGCGCGAGCTTTCGAGGGATACCGGTTGGGCGGAGAATTCCTGCCGTGGACCGCCTTTGCGTGCGGAATCGGCGGCAAATGGCGAGACAAAACTTGCACGAGGCGGGGTGTCCGGATCCGTTCTCCGAATCTCGCCGGCCGCCGAGGGAACGATGGATGGCCGTGCTGGGGGTTTCGATCCACTGCCGGCGGCCGAGACATTCGAAGCGCCCGCGACCTCGCTTAACAACTCCTCGATCGGCAGGAGACGCTGGGCATGCGCCATCTTCAGCAAACCCAGCTCGAGATGAAACCTCTGCTCCTGCTTGTATCCCAACTCGCCGTGAGTGCGAAGCATAATCTGCAAATGCCGGGTGAGATCTTCCTCGCCAAAAAGTTCCGCGACGCGCTCCACCCGGGCGCGCTCTTCACTGGATATTTGGAGCAGGGAGGAATCCTTGCCGGCGATTTTGGCGACCGTCGCATTGCGCAGGAAGCGCACCATCTGGCGGGCAAAGTGGGTTGGACTGTGGCCTTCGCCGATGATGTGATCGACTTGCCGCAAGATCTCTTCGCTGCCGCTGTGGGCGACGGCTTGCATCACTTCCTCGAGAATATGGGCCGGCGCCGCGCCCACCAAATTTCGCACCGTGTCGGCGGTGAGACGGCCGGTGGAGGAGGCGATCGCCTGATCCAGGATTGACAGCGCGTCGCGCATAGAACCATCGCCCGCATCGGCCAGCAGGGCGAGGGCATCATCATCGGCTGCGATCTTTTCCCGCCCCACTAGATCGCGAAGTTGGGCAACGATGGCGTCAAACTTTACCGCGCGAAAACTGAAATGCTGGCAGCGCGAACGGATGGTCTGCGGAATATCCCCGGGCTGGGTTGTCGCCAGCATAAAAGCAATATGATCTGGCGGTTCCTCCAGGGTCTTGAGCAGCGCGTTGAAGGCGGCATCGGTGATCTGGTGGGCTTCGTCTAGGATGTAAATCTTAAACCGGTCGCGCGCAGGGCGATAACGCGCCGCCTCCCGCAGCTCCCGAATCTCGTCAATACCGCGGTTGGTGGCAGCATCTATCTCGATCACGTCAACCGCGTTGCCGGCGCGGATTTCAATGCAGGACTCGCAGACGCCGCATGGCTCAGGCACCGGCTTATCCGATGAGCGACAATTCAATGCGGCCGCCAGAATGCGAGCCACGGTGGTTTTTCCGATGCCCCGGTGACCACTGAAGATGTATCCGTGGGCGGTGCGGCCCTGTTCCAGGGCATTTTGCAGGGTGCGGGTGACGTGCTCTTGCCCGATGACCTCGGAAAATTTCTGCGGACGGTATTTGCGCGCCAGGACGGTATAGCTCATGGGCCGGGAGAGACGATTATACGTGATCGAAACGCCAGGGAGTTGCTCGGCGCTGCTTCGTTGCCGGGCGGGAGAAGTGGTCGAATTCCGTTCAATCGAGCTCGGGTCGATTGAACAGGCGCGTGACCTCCAGCGGATGCTCTACTGCCAAAGAGCTTGCGAAGGCTAAAGGGCACGCGATAGCCTGTCCATTGATCACGAGTACATTCCGAGGGATGGAGGACGAGGTCTCATGCAGCTGGAGCTGACAAAGAAAACCACGGATGGAATCCTCGTAGTGGAGTGCGCCGGCCGTATCGTTTTCGGCGAAGAGTCGTAATCGCACCGCCAGAGCGTGAAGCAAGCGATTTCCGAAAACAATCGCATCGTTCTTGATTTGGGCGAGGTGAGCTACATCGACTCCGGCGGTTGGGGCACGCTGGTGGCGGTGCCCACCACGGCTCTGAACGCCGGTGGTACCATCAAGCTGGCAAATTTAACAGCGCCTGGGAGACCTTTTACAGGTCACAAAGTTGCTGACCGTTTTTGACGTTTTCAACTCCGAGGCAGAGGCGGTCGATTCCTTCCGCAAGGCGGCTTAATCGAGCCGCGGAGTGGCTGTTGCGGTGCCGTGTCCGGACTAGCGTCCGGAGCGCCGCTTTTGCAGCACCATGGGATGAAGGGAAGCAGCTACTTAGGGAGCGACGCGGGGAAAAAAACCGCAAGACATCCGGCCGATGCGCGCCTGCGGATTGAGTTGGTTATCCGTCGCATCCCCAAAGGGAAGGTTTCGACTTACGGGGCCATCGCCCGTGCTGCTGGATTTGCCGCAGCCGCGCGCCAGGTGGCGCAGGTGCTGCATCGCGGCTTTGATTTGCCCTGGCAAAGGGTGGTAGGGAGTGGCGGAGAGATCAAGCTGCGCGGCGATTCCGCTCTCGAACAGCGGTTGCGGCTCGAAGCCGAGGGCGTCCGCTTCCGCGGGCGGAAGGTGGATATGAAAGCGCACGAGTTCAACTTCACGCGCGGCGAGGGTACGCCGCCAGGTTAAAAGGCGGTCGACTATTTCTTAAAGGTCTGGTCAATTTCAACTTGATATCCGGTGACCATCTTGTTGGTCTGGTTCGCCATGCCGACCACGGCCATCAACTCATGGAACATCGGGTCGGTCATCCCCTTTTTCTGGGCAGAGACGGTATGGGAAGCGATGCAGTAGTGACATTGGTTGGTCACGCTCACCGCGACGTAGATCATATCCTTGGTTAACGGATCGAGTGCGCCTGCGGCCATGATTTGCTTGATGTCTTCCCAGGTACGCTTTAGCGTCGCCGGATCGTGCGCGAGCGCCTTCCAGAAATTGTTAATCCAGTCCGTCTTGCGTGTGGCCATGATGTCGTCATAGATGGCGCGTACCTCCGGACTGGCTTCCTCATATTCGATGTATCCCAGGGTTGCCATAGGCCCTCCAGCTTTTACTTCGGCAGTTCTCCGCTCAACAACTGCTCTAACCCACTTGCCGGGCAGCGAACGCCCACATAAAACTGACCGAATAGCGCGTAGACCGCGCTGACCTGATCGAACCGCATCTCATAAATCAGCTTCTTAAAGACGAGGGGATCGTCCGCGAACAAGTCGACGCCCCACTCCCAATCGTCAAAGCCAATCGAGCCCGTAATGATCTGTTTGACCTCGCCGGCGTAGCGCCGCCCCACCAGGCCGTGATCGGCCATCTGGCGGGCACGTTCTGCGATGGGCAGTGTGTACCAGTTCTTCTCTTCGCCTCTCCGCCGGTCCATGGGGTAAAAACAGATGTAGCGATTGGGAGGAATCTCCGGGAAGAGCCGGGGATGCATGGCCTCGCGATGCCTTCCGAGTTTACATTCGATCTCGGCTTTCCACTGGTCGCTATAGGGTTGAATGCCCTGCGAGATGAGTTCGTTGTAGATCTTGACGGTGGATTCGTACAGCCCAAGCTCGATGACGGAAAGGTACGAAGAGCTGGGTTCGAGATAGTCGCTCCAGCGCAATCCGGCCAGGCGTAGCTCCGCCTGATTCAAATCGGCGAAGGAGTTGCGGAAGTGAACCAGCAGGAGATCGCCTTTATGCCCGATCAGAGAAAAAAGCGCGGACTGGCCGCCGATGCCGTGCTCCATTTCGGCCAACAAACCACTGGCTTCGAGAACGATCTCCCGGCGCGCTGCTGGGCTCAACTCTCGCCATGCCGCCCAGCGAAATTTCATCATCTGATGGAGAACGCTGTACCCTTCGGTGGTCAGGGGAACTTCGGGGATCTCACCCGATGCGGTCGCGGGGCGAATATGCGGGGTGGTTGTGCTGGTCATTGAATTCTCATTCTGCGCTCAATTGCGCCCAACATCCATTGTACGCAATGGCAAGCCCCGGCAGGGACTCTGGATTGGATAGGGTATCGACTACAATCGCATCTGCACTTCAAACGGGGAATCGTGATGCGCAGACCAGCCTTTCTGGCGGTTGTGGTTTTGTTCTTCTCCGGCATTCTTCTGGCCCAAAGTAAGAATCTCTGGGTTCTACGCTCTTCCGGCGAGGCCGTGGAATATGATCCGGGCACGTTCGCGGAGAAGCAACGCGTTAAGATTCCCGCCGAGGCAATTTCTTCGCCATTGCAAGTTTCAGTGAATTCTGCGGGCCAAATCTTGTTCGCGGCGGCTGTGGCCTTGCCACTGACCGAAGGAGATTTCTCCGCCGAACGCAAGGTGTGGCTGTGGAACGGCCGCCAGGCGAGCAGCCTCGCCCGCGAAGTTGCCCGCACCACAGCCACGGCCGGATCGAACCTCTCGATCTTAGAGACCGCTCCGGTACCTTGCCTTGCGTCTGACGGTGGGCACCTTTTTTGGTTTTCGAATGAAGCCCGCCGTCTACAGCGGGATGGCGTTGACCTCTCCACCAAAACGACCTGGCGTAGTTGGCGGACCGACTTGACGGGGGCGAACCGGGAGGAGGTTGCCGCGGTGGCCCTCCCCGATTGCTCGTGTCCGACGGGAGGCTGCGAGGAAACGTGCCCTTACGGTGAGGTTTGGACCGCCGAAGCTGGCGTCGGAAACTTCTTCCTGATGACGCAGTTCGTCTCGGGGCAGACCAAGCCCGCTTATAAGGAGACCTCCATCTACGAAGAACGCGCCGGGAAGTGGACTGGGATACCTCTCGACCCGCCGCTCCGCACCGTCCTCGACGCCGTCAATCCCAGCGCGATTCTCGAGGCCATTCCCGATACCGGCTGCTGTGGCTGGTCGAATGAAAGCGACGATCAGACTTTGGTCCGCCTTGACGGAAAGCCATTGACCGTGTTCGATGAGTTAGCCACCTATAAAAACGCGGATTACGACGTGAGCTTCTACTCGCAAAAGGGGAAACTCTCGTCGGACATGAAATTGGTGGCGCTGGGCATTGTTGCCACGTCGAAACCTAATACGCCGATCCAGCTTGCCGAGCAGGGACAGGCCAATCCGGAAGAGTCACAGCGCATTCGCAAAGCATTACAAGAGTTGCCCGCCGTGGAGGTTAAGACGCTGGAAGATTCCTCGCGGCGCATCGCGTTTCTCCAGCACGCAACCCTCGTGGGATGGATCAGCGATAAGGAGATCCTGATCATCGAAGATCATCAACTGGTGGCTTACCAGGTCGCAACCGGCGCCCGGCGGAGGTCGACTATCCAAGTGGAGGACGCGGCTATGGTATTTCTGCCTTAGGCACCCCGGATCCACTCCTACTGCCCGCCGCGCGATAAATCAACCAGCCAGTCAGATTCGCTCCGAAGACAACTCCGGTGACCTTTAAAGAATAGCCCCAAGAACTTTCGACGTCGATGATGGGGAAGATCGAGAGTACGATGTACAGCAGGGTCATCAGAAATCCGGAGATTGCGGCAGTTCGCAGCCACCATGGCGGACGGAGGCCACGAGCATTCGGCGCAAGAAGTGGGATGGCGAACAGCGCGAGATAGGCGATGGCGTAAAAAGTAAATGACCACGTGAGCAGGAGCTCATAGGCCTCTCGCGGGCCGACCCCGACCAGCGCTGCGGCGCTTCCGGCCAGGGTGACTGCCCCGAGAAACAGGATCGAATTCACGGGAGTTTTGTACCTGACATGCAGCCGAGTGAACCAATCCGGTAGAAGGTGGTCCCAGCCTGCCACCATGGGAAGTCTGGCGCTGGCGCTAAAATACACGCTGAACGAGGTGGGGTAGTTCACAAACAGCAGAAGAATAGCCAGCGGAATAATCACGCCCGCCATCCGGAAGCCATGCAAACCCAGGCGCAAAGCTTGCGGGATCGGCGCGACCACGTCCACGATGTCGGGCGGGACGAAGGCCAGAATCGAGCTGGTCGCAAAGATGTAGATCAGGGCGATGAAAGGCGCAGTAATCAGTACCGAACGCGTAAGATTCCGCGACGGGTTTCGGCACTCTCCGGCAAAAATCGCGACATACTCGAAGCCGCTCAGCGCACCGAACATCATCTTGGTGAAGACGCTTAGGCTCAAGATAGTGAATGAAGGCATTACGAGACGCAGCGGATGGTATTCCGCAAGCGAGCCGCGCCACCGGCTCATCAGCGGGGTGGCGATAAGCAGTCCCAGGGTAAGCAGGGTGGCGATGCTGCCCGCGTTCCCCAGCCATTTGCCGACGCGCAGCCCCAGCGCGGTCAGGAACATCATAGCGGCAATCAGTGAGAGCGAAACGCCCAGAATGACCCAGCGGTTGGAGGCGATCCATTCCGCCGCGGGGTCCAGAGCGTATGCCGCAAAGCTCGTGGTCACCAGCCCGATTACAGCCACATACAGCGTTACAAAGAGCCAAAGATTCCACGCCACCAGGAACCCAATCTGATCGCCAAAAGCCAGCCGCGCCCACTCATACAGTCCGCCTTCCAGCGGCATCCATCGATTGAGGTGAGCCACCACCAGGGCGAGCGGGATAAAGAAAAAGACGAACGCCGCCAGCCAGAAGGCTACATGCGCCGCGCCTGCCCTGGCAGCAGTGCCGAAGAAGTCCAGCACGATGACCAACAGGATCTGCGCCATCACCAGGTCGAATAATCCAAGCTCTTTGCGCAGTTCATTGCTGTGAGCTTGAACCTGAGCCTCAGCGGCCGGGCGCGGAATGAAGTTCTGATTGGTCAATCTGCACACGCCCGGATCGCGGAGCAAACAGGGGCGAGCCTCCAGCATATTACAGAGCAAGAATCGAAACTCGGGCGGTCAAGCAAGATTCGCTGCCAGACATCAATTTCGGATGTCGGATCGGAGAAAAGCCCAGCCTGGCGAGTGGTTCGAAGCGATAGAAGATGCTAAGGCTCTAGCCATGCTATCGAGGTTGCTCTCCCTGGCCGTGCCGCCAGGTCCAATATTCCTTCTGCTCTTCCGGTCTGAGTTTACGGAAGTCGCGGCCCGGGTCGTGATATTCTCGCGCCCACTGACGGTAGTAAACCAATTCGCCATCGTTCCACACATGATAGTCGTTGTAGTAGGGATCATAGACGCGGTAGTAGTGGTGCCGGGCGCAACCGACGCCGCCCGAACCAAAAGCCAAAGCTCCTGCGAGCAACCACGACCCCCACACTGTGGAATGCTTTGTCATCGACGTTCCTCCGTCACGTTCAGTGAGAACTGCCCCCCAATCTCTGTTCATTTTGCAGACCAGCCCGTAGAACGGTTTATTTGTTGACCGGCGCGGCTGGTTGGGTTGCTTCGGGCGTGCGTCAGGTCCAGCGTCGCAATCCGCAAGAATGGAGTTCTGAGATAGAATCAGGCTTATTGCGTTTTCGAACCGCTGAGTCCTTACATAGCTGGATTCAGGTCACCAAATTAAGAAACGAGGACTTTGCCCGATGTATCCCGAAATCATGGTTATTCCTATGCGAGAAGAACTAACCCGTTTAGGCATCCAGGAGCTGCGAACGGTCGAGGCCGTCGAGCAGGCTCTGAAAGCTCAGCCAGGCACGGCTTTGGTCGTGGTGAACTCGATTTGCGGCTGCGCCGCCGGACGCATGCGTCCGGCGGTTCGCATGGCACTGCAGAATGCCGCTCCGCCTGACAGGGCGTACACGGTTTTCGCCGGGCAGGACACGGAAGCCACGGAACACGCCCGCGGCTATTTCACGGATCAACCCCCCTCTTCGCCATCCATCGCCATTTTGCGCGATGGCGAACTGGTTTACATGATGCATCGGCGGGACATCGAATCACGCGAAGCCTCGGCCATCGCTGCCGAACTCAAATCCGCATTGGACAAGTTCTGTGCCAAGCCGGCTGCGGTGCAGAACTAATTCCTGTGGAAGCAATGGGTGGGGCGATTCACGCGTCAGCACTCGCTGGCTGCATTCATTGTTTCCGAATCGCTTCGCCTACCGTGAATGCTTTCACCACAATACCGTCCGGTTGCATGCCTACCGGAATCATGGTGAGCAGGGAATATTCCGTAGGCTCCAGCTTTCGCGGATTGCGGCGTTGGATCACCGTCACGGCGCCGGCCTGGGTGTCCAGCACCAACACATATCGTTCATCCTGGGAGAGCGCCAGACCCTCCGGTCGGCTGCCTGCTTCGATGCTGGCAATCCTCTTGCCAGCGTCAATGTCATATACCGCCAAGGTGTTGGATCCAAAGTTGGTGGCATAGAGCCTGGAGTTATCCCGCGTAACCAGGGCGCGGGCGGGGTGCTCTCCCACCAGGGCGCTGCTGCCAACCTCGTCCGTCCCGGTCTCAATAAAAGAAATGCTGTCGGCATCGAAGTCACACACCGCCAATTCTCCACCATCGGGCTTCAATGACAGGCTTACCGGTGTGCGCCCTACATCGATTAATGCCAACACCCGATCGCGCGCGTCTTCGCCGGACTGCTCTTGTGCCAAGGCGATCGAGGCCACTTGCGAGGAGCCCGAACAGGTGACAAATGCTTTGCTGGAGTCTGGTAGGATGGCGACGTCCTCGGGCTGCCGGCAAACTGACAACGTCGCTCTCACCCTCAGGAACCTAGCGTCGATCACCGAAACACTATCGTCGCCGCGGTTGGAAACGAGCACCGTGGTTCCATCCGGCGAAACCTTTGCCTTAGCGGGCGCGGAGCCGACGCGCACGTTCCCTATGACCGTACGCCTTTCGAGGTCGATGACCGAAACATTGCTGGACCCGGAGTTCGCAACATAGGCACGCCGGCCGTCCCGGGAAAGATCGACCGAGAGGGGCTGCCCGTGAACGCCTATGGTTGCGACTACGGCATTCTTTTCGGCATCGATGATGCTTACGTTATTGGAGTCCGAGTTCACCACGTAAATCTCATTTTTCTGGAAATTGGCGGCAATCGCCGCCGGGCCAGCCCCAACCGGGATCGTCCGCGCCAGTTCGAAGGTCCGCAGATCAATCACACTCACGGTGTTGCTCTTTCCATTGGAAACATAGGCGTATTCGCGATAAGCCGGGCCATAATCCGGCAGCGGCTTCTCGCGGAAATACCACCATCCGGCCGCGCCCAGCAACGGGATGATGGCGGCTATCAGAAGCAGCTTGCGCAAGGTTGCAACGGTTTCCTTGGGAGAGTTTCCAGAGAGGTAAGATTACCAGAGAGACTTGTCGTCATCTTGGCTGAGCCGTTAAAAGCGGGAAAAGAGCGGGCGTTAACGATTAAATCTGCCTATTCGTCGCTAAGGCGCTGGCCACGTCACACGCCCTTCATCGCAACATTAGTTCGGGTTGCATGATGGATTCCTCCGCCGCCCTGGCGGATTGGCGCTGTAACTCGGTGGTAAGCGCGGCCAGTTGTGCCGTGGGCACTCGTATCTCGCCCTCCATCACCGCTCTCAAGCGGCCGGCTCCGGTACCCTCAAAATGGGCGCGCTTCAAGGTCGCAAGGTCTCGCGCCGCGGTGGGAAGCGCCGCTTGGAACCCACCGCCCTGAGTCAAGGCGTCGAGCACAGTCGCGGCAATCTGGTCGCGCAATTTATCTCCCAGCGCACCGGAGCGCAGAGCTTCGCCGAGGAATCCGTCCGCATCGACGCGAGCTGACTGGGAGGCCAGCCGCAGGGTGCCGTCTTCCGCAACAATCGGAGTTAGCCTTACCTCTAGGGTCGCACCGCCTTCCACGATCTCGTTTGCACTCTCCCGCCCCATCATAGTCGCGCAACTCCAGCGTTCGTAATGCAACTGCACCGTCGCCAGGCTGGCAGGCTGCTGCGGCGTGAGAGTAGCGTTCTCGATTTCAATGCGCTCCCCGCAGCGATCGGTTTGATTGAGCCGGCTGCGCAATACGTCGGTGATGCCGTGCTGCAGGTCGGTCATATCGGAAATCAACCGCACCGCCAGCGTATTTTCGCCACCCTCGTTCTCAGCCTTGGAAACCATTCCCGAGGTAGCGACGACGACCTGCTGGCCGGAAAAATCAGCCGTGATCTTGATCTGCGGCAGGTTATAGGCTGCGTCCGAGGGATTGACTAAGCCGTCCATACTCATTTCCTGACCCAGCCCGAATTGCTCATGCTGAAAATCCGCGATCGCCTTCCCCAGTCCTTCCGCCGCGCCCGTCAACTGCATACTCGCCAACTTTACTGCTGAACCGGTTTCAAAGGCCTGACCCAGCGCCCGCGCGGCTTGTGCCAGTTCGGAATCCGCCTTGCCCAGACGTTTGATCATCTCCTTCAGGCCCGATTTTTGCGCTTCCGAAAATCCTTCCAGAAATTTCCTGGTCAGCGTCCGGGCGTTTTCCACAGCGTCGTCTAGAGTCTTATCATGCCGGGCAACATCTTGAGCATTATTCCCTTTACCTAATTGCTCAACAAAGCTTTTAAACTCCGCGCTTGCAAGGGCGGTACTCTTGATGACCGCGGCAAATGCGGTCTTCTGCTCGGGGCTGGCCTGAACCGCGAGGATCTGGTGAAAGTCATGCAAATCATCCTTGGTATCGATGCCTGTGGCATGGTTACCGCCGCTTAATCCGACTCCGCCCGCAGCCGGACCCCCGACATGGCCGCCCCCCCCGCCACGCTGGCCAAACAAAGGGGAAGGGCAGGTCAGGAGGGCAGCGACGAGTGCCAAAGAACCTGCCCATGAGCCTTTTCCGGCTAACATAAGCACCTTCCTACGAACCTTGACCTTCCATGGATCGCCAACCTCATGCAACTAGCATGGCTCACTTCCATGACAAGCGCCACCGATTTTACAGTTCTTTGCATAGCCGAAATTGCGGTCGATCAAGGGACGATCGCGTCGGCGGCGGGGATTGAGCGATTACTGCAGCCGTACCCATAAGCAGAGCCGCCGCACACGCGATCGGGTTCATCTGCACCCCGCTCATCAATTCCAATCAGGCGCTCTTCTACTTCGCTTCCACCGTCTCCCGCACGCCAATCCCCGGCACGGTCCTTCCCACTACACCTGCAATCTGTCGCACCTGCTTCATTAGTTCATCGAACTGATCGGGAAACAGCGACTGCGGCCCATCGGACATGGCCTGATCCGGCTGATTGTGGACCTCGACCATCAGGCCATCCGCGCCTACCGCCACCGCGGCGCGAGACAACGGCGTCACTTTATTCCGCTTGCCAGTGCCGTGGCTAGGGTCGACGAGGATCGGGAGATGGCTTAACCTCTGCACCGCCGGAACGATGCTTAAGTCCAGCGTGTTCCGGGTGTGATCGGCAAAAGTCCGCACCCCGCGCTCGCACAGCGCCACCCTATAGTTTCCCTCGCTCAAAATGTATTCGGCGGCCATCAGAAATTCTTCCAGCGTCGCGGACATCCCGCGCTTCAGCAACACCGCCTTCTTGGCCCGCCCCGCCCGCTTCAGCAAGGAAAAGTTCTGCATGTTACGCGCCCCAATCTGGACCACATCCGCGTACTCCTCCACGAGATCGAGCGACTCATTGTCGATGGCCTCGGTAATAATCTTCAGGCCATACTGGTCGCGGATTTCCGCCATGATCCGCAAGCCTTCCTCCCCCAACCCTTGGAACGAGTATGGCGAAGTCCGCGGCTTGTACGCGCCCCCGCGAAAAAACTGCGCCCCCGCGCGATGCACCCGCTCGGCCACGGCAAACGCCTGCTCCCGGCTTTCCACGGCACACGGCCCCGCCACGATCGCCAGACCTGGCCCTCCGATGGTCGCCTGGGTGCCTTCAAACCGGATCACCGTATTGTCTTCCTTGACATCCCGGCTCACCAGCTTATAGGGCTTCGAGACCCGGATAACTTCTTGTACCCCCGGCATCTCCTCCAGGGTGCCTTGTTCGACCTCACCTTTGTTGCCGGTGACGCCAATCGCGGTGCGCTGCGCTCCAGGCATGGCGTGGGGCCGATAGCCTAAAGCAGTAATTTTTTCGCAAACCCGCCGTACATCCTCATCGGTAGCTTGCGCCTTCATTACGACTAACATGTCTCCCCCTTGGCAAATCCTGAACCGAGAGCCCGCTAGGACGACCATCGGATCGAAGCTCTCGCGTCTCGCCCATGCTTAAGACCCTAGCTTCCCAAGTCTACCGTTCGCCCAGTTCGCGCCGCTTGCGACCGCAGCGGATGCATCCCAGGACCACGCTATTTGGCCTTGCCTTTCCACCATCATTTCGCCAGCGTAGACCCAGATACTCCGGTGCTTACCCTCTTTGCGACAAATATGTCCGGGACGCTCGCCCCGATCATGGACTCTTGTACATGGGGTTCCGGGCAATTCCCGCAAGAAACATCCGGTATTTTCACCGGTATCGTCCGCCACTGGTATCTCTGCTGTTCCCGCAAGTATACCGGCCAATGTACACAGTTCGCCGAGGGACTTAGGACGATGACATCTGGAGGTCTCTTTCCGTCATCCTCTGCCCTGAAGCTGCCCACCCCCCCTCGAATCGGATTTGGCAAATAGAACATTAGCGGAATGTCTTCATAATTGATGAGGATCTCATCGTCGGGATTGGAGTTCTGCCGCAGACATTCGACCACACCCCCATTTGGGTCCGGTTGTTTGCCAGTTATGTTCCTCCACAGGACTCGGAAGCCCGGTCGAAACAGCGCAGCCCGATAATGCCCGCCGTGGAGCAAATGTAGCGGATAGCTTATCGGCAAGCTGAGCGCCGGTGTTAGAACGAATACGACTGCACCCGCCCAGGCCAGAACTCGATGCTGCCGGCCTGCAAGTTGAAACAACACCCACGCCGCCAACAGGCAACCCAAAGGCGCCGCGAGGATCACGTAGCGCAAAAAAGCCGCCGGCGCGATCGCGGGAACCCATATCAATAGTGCCAGAACGATGGCGCAGGCGATCAGCATCAGCCGCCGCTCGACCTCTCGCAGCTTGTTCCAACGCAGGATCATCAAACCTAGGGCCGTCGCCACCACCAACCCAGGAGCCACATATTCGTTCACATTGAAAAAATTGACCGCAAAGCGTCGAAACCAAGAGCTGGCCGGAATCGACCACCTCCCCCAGATCTCGTAATAATAGGCAAAAGGAGCGATGGCCGTTGCCAATACCATTCCCACCAGAACAGGCCGCCACCATGTGCGCCGCTCCGCCACCAGCGCGTCGAGAAACAGCAACCCCAGCGCAGGCCAGATTGTCCCGTAATCCACCTGGAACCACAGCCAAGCCAAGACCACGAAGAAGCCAGCCCCTAGCCACCGGCGATTACTTGGTCCCCATTGCCAGCTAGCGTAACTTGCAAGGGTCAAAACCAGACACAGGCTGGAAAGCGCATAATAGCGGCACTGGCGGCCGTGCAGAAGCCAGTAGGGGTTCAGAGCCAGCGAGCCACTGACGATCGCTGCCAGTTGCCAATCCAGGAAACATCTCCGCACCAGCCAGTACGTTACCCATACGGTCAGAACCCCCGCCAGAGCAAAGGGGAGCCGCGCCGCCCCGGTGCCTGCGCCAAGCAGCTTTAGACTTATTGCCGCCACCACGAACTGCCCCCAGGGTTGCCATTTCCATGTGGTGTCGGGTTTGAAGTCCCCTCGATGCGCATAAAATGATACGGCTGCTTGTGCGCTTCTGGTGCGTTGATTTACTGAGTCCGCATCCTCGGCGGGGAAGTAATCGATCGTGATCAGGTTCTTCCCGTCGTACGCCAGCGGGCGGCCGAATTGCAACATGCGTTCGGCCAGCACCGCTGTCGCCGCCTCGTCCTGCCACAAGTAGGGTCGGTCCAACCCCCACAGCAAGAAAAAGGCTGCGAGAAAGACGATGATCGCTTGCGCTGCGCTGGATTTACTGGTCATCGCTGCTCAGTTCTTTGGTTCTACGTAATTACCAACTCCCGAGGTCACCTAATGGCTCTCTGAAATCGCAGACCTCTAAACGGCGATCTCGTCTGAAAACGTTTGGGGGGTCGAATAAGTTGCGACTGAGGTTCGTCTTTCCAAATCTGCTCATTCATCCTCGCTCCTGCGGGGATATCCGCTCCCGGCTCCAGTTAAGCGATACCTAGACTCGATTTGCGCGCCCTCGACAGAAGACCTAGGCGTCAAGTCTACCGTTGCCCAAGTACAGCCACAAACAGTAGTTTTGATTTAAAGATTTCAACGATTACCTATCTTTTCGAAGCCAACGCTGAGCCGCTCTGCATCCTGCATAAGTCGTTCGCATCCAATCACTAAGATTAAACGCCGAAGAATGAGTCCGGACTGAACCGCCAAACTAAACAACCTTGTCCGAGGAGATCCCGCATGAGAGCTGCAGTCGTCCCCGCTGTCAACGCCGCCTGGGAAGTTAGAACCTGGGAGACGCCCACGCCCGGCCCCAATCAGGTGATGATCAAAATCCAGGCTAGCGGCCTTTGCTACACCGATGTTCACCTCACCCACGGCCTGTTTCCGCTGCAATTTCCACGGGTGCTTGGCCACGAACCGGTCGGCGAAATCGTCGAAATCGGCCCCGGCGTCACCACCCGTAAAGTAGGAGACCGCGTCGGCGTGGGCTGGGTACAAAAAGGTTGCGGACGCTGTGAGTGGTGCCTGCGCGGCAAAAAAGAACTGTGCCAGAACAATCAGTCAACCGGTATCAACCTGCAAGGTAGCCACGCCGAATACATGCTCGCTTTTGCGGATGCCACCATGCTCATCCCGGATGCGCTGAGCTATGAGCAAGCCGCGCCCATCTTCTGCGCTGGGTACACCGTCTGGAGCGGCCTCCGCCTCGCCGACCCCAAGCCGCATGAGCGCGTCGCCGTGGTTGGCATCGGCGGTCTCGGCCATCTTGCGCTGCAATACTCCAGAGCAAGCGGCTTTGATACGATCGCCGTGACCAAAACGAAGGACAAGGAAAAAATGATCCGCGACCTCGGCGCGGATGAGATCGTGGAAGATGGCGCGAAGCTCATGTCCAGGGGCGGTGCCGACGTTCTTCTCGCCACCTCGAACTCTTGGGCCGCGGTCTTTGATGCCGCCCACGGCATGCGACCTGATGGACGCATCATCTTGATGGGCGTGGGCCACGAACCGCTGAACTACACGCCGGAGTTAATGTTCAAGCGCGTTCGCCTGATCGGTTCCATGCAAAATGGCCCGGAATATCTGTATGAGGCGCTGGATATGGTCGCCAAGGGCAAAGTCAAAGTCATCGAAGAGGTCTACAAGCTTCACGAGATCAATAAGGCCTATGACCGCGTTGCGGAAGGGAAAGTGCGGTTCCGAGCGGTAATTACGATGAATTGAAATATATAAGAACAGGATCGACATTCCGCAGTAAGCAGGCTCGGCTGTCCGCGTGGGCAAGAGCGGATATTTGTTGAAAATGCCGCCCCCATAGCCCGGTACCATGTCCCAGGAACAAGACATCCTCGCCCGCCCTGCCCCGAAGCGCCCGAGCCGCCTTACTTCGCGTCGCATCGGCATCCATGCCTCCGCCGCCGGCGGCCCCCAAAATGCCGCCGAGCGCGCCTATCGCCTGGGTTGCAATACGCTGCAGATGTTCTCGTCCAGCCCACGTCAATGGGCGCCTTATCGCCTCAGCGGGCCGCTCTGCGGCGAAATGCTTCGCCTGCGCAACCGTTACGATCTCAAGCCGCTGGCCATTCACGCCAACTACCTGGTGAACCTGGCCAGCACCAATCCACTTCTCCTTGAAAAGTCTATTGCCGCATTTCGCGGAGAAGTCCAGCGTGCCCTGGCCTTATGCGCCGATTACCTCGTGCTTCATCCCGGCTCGTTCCGCGGCGCCAATCGCGAGGCCGGACTCCTGCAAACCGCCGCCGCCATCGCGGCCTCAACCCAGGGACTCGACCTTGCCCAAGCCGGACTCACCATCCTCATCGAGAATACCGCGGGCGCCGAATTCTCCCTCGGCAGCGGCTTCGAACAGGTCGCCGAGGTTCTGGATCATCTTCGCAACATCGTCCCTGCCGCCGCCTGCATCGATACCTGCCACACGCATGTGGCCGGCTACGACCTCGTTACCGAAGCTGGCATCTATCAAACTCTGCGACAGATCGACTGCACCATAGGCCTCTGCCAGATCAAAGTCGTGCACTGTAACGACGCCAAGGCCCCGCGCGGCTCCAAACTCGACCGCCACGAGCATATCGGGAAGGGAACCATCGGCAAGCTCGCCTTTCGTGTTCTTCTTAACGACCCCCGACTGGCTCATGCCGCCTTCATCGCCGAAACGCCCCTAACAAGGCCCGGAGACGATCGCAGAAATGTCGACGCTCTAAAACGCCTGGTCGAACCGTAAGGCCTCGGGAGTCGAGCTTTGAATCGGTTCGGCGCAGTGGTGGATTGAAAGACCGTAATATCGCTAAGTGGCCTCGCGATTTTCCCGATCCTCTGGGTGTCCTGTGTCGAAGGTTTCCACTCTTCCACGCGACCCCGCACATTCCGCTCGCGTCATTGTAAAATCTGAATGCGCCCGGAATCTGTTCGGTAAAGTCTTATGCCGCAAGAAACCCCGATGCAAGAGCTCTCTCAGGCTGGCGATCGTCCTGACGACCGCTATCATACAGCCGCCGTCGAATCCAAATGGTTCGCCCGCTGGCAGTCGAATCCGCAACTCTACGCCGCCGAACCGCACGACTCGCCGAAAAGGAAATATTACGTGCTCGAGATGTTGCCCTACCCCTCCGGGGCGCTCCACATGGGACACGTACGCAACTATGCCATCGGCGACGCCCTCGCCCGCTATATGTGGATGAATGGTTACAACGTCCTTCATCCCATGGGATGGGATTCCTTCGGCCTTCCCGCGGAAAACGCCGCCATCAAGAACAATACGCCACCTCGGCAGTGGACACTCACCAACATTGCCAAGATGAAGGCGCAGTTTAATAGGCTCGGCTTTGCCTATGACTGGTCCAACGAAGTCACCACCTGCTTTCCTGAATATTACCGCTGGAATCAGTGGTTCTTCCTTAAGTTCTACGAAAAGGGGTTGGCCTATCGCAAGAAGAGTCGCGTCAATTGGTGCCCAACGTGTGCTACGGTGCTCGCCAATGAACAAGTGGTGAACGGATGCTGCTGGCGCCACGAAGACACTACCGTGGAGCAGCGCGAACTCGAGCAATGGTTTTTGCGCATTACCAACTACGCCGACGAACTATTGCGCGATCTCGAGAAGCTTGACGGCTGGCCGGAAAAGGTCCGTACCATGCAGCGCAACTGGATCGGCCGGAGCGAAGGCACCCTCGTAGATTTCAAGCTGGATTACTCCCAGCCGCAGCATACCGGATTCGGCCCGGCGGGCGGGACCATCACTGTCTTCACAACCCGAATCGATACGATCTACGGCGCAACTTCCATTCAGCTGGCGCCGCAACATCCCATAGTAGCTGATCTTGCCGCCACCAATCCGGATCTCCGCGCCAAAGTCGATCAACTGATCACCGAGCAGCGCAAAGCCAAAGAAGCCGGCGACATTGGCGAGATCGAAAAACATGGCGTAGCCACCGGTCGCTACGCCATCAATCCCTTCAATGGTGAAAAGATTCCGGTCTGGGTGGCCAACTACATCCTTATGGATTACGGCACCGGCGCCATCATGAGCGTTCCCGCCCACGACGAACGCGACCACGAGTTTGCTAAGAAATACAAACTCGAAATTCGTCTCGTCGTTCTTCCCATCGCAAACGATCCCGAAGAAACCGTCACCGAGCCTCCGCTTCCCTTCGTTGACCACGAAGGCATGTTAATCAACTCCGGCCCGTACAGCGGCATGGATTGCGCCGGAGCCATTGAGACCATGTCTGCCTTCGCCGCCGAAAATAAGTTCGGCAAACCCACCGTTACCTTTCGCTTGAAGGACTGGGGTATTTCCCGCCAGCGCTACTGGGGCACGCCAATTCCCATCCTATATTGCGAAAAAGACGGTATCATTGCCGTCCCGGAGAAAGACTTGCCGGTGCTCTTGCCGCAAAACGTCGACATTACGCTCGCAAACGGCTCCCCCTTAGGAAGATTGCCCGAGTTCGTCAATACCATTTGCCCGAAATGCGGCGGTCCCGCGCGCCGCGAAACCGATACCATGGACACCTTCGTCGATTCGTCCTGGTACTTCTATCGGTACACGGATTCGCACAATGATGGATCGCCTTTTGACCCGAAGGCCGCGCAATACTGGTTTCCCATCGACCAATACATCGGCGGAGTCGAGCACGCCATCTTGCACTTGATCTACTCGCGCTTCTGGACAAAATTCATGCGCGACCTCGGCCTCGTCACCAACGACGAACCTATCGCCCGCCTCTTCACTCAAGGCATGGTCATCAAAGACGGCGCAAAAATGTCCAAGAGTCTCGGCAACGTCGTCAGCCCCGACGAAATGGTGGCCCGCTATGGCGCTGACGCGGCCCGCCTCTACAGCCTCTTCGCCGCTCCGCCCGACCGCGACTTGGAGTGGCAAGACGCCGGGATCGAAGGCATTCAGCGTTTCCTCGGTCGCGTCTATCGTTTTGTGGAAAGCTATGCGAAACCACAGGACCCGGCCTGGCGCAACCCTTTGCCCGACCCTCTCACTGATTCAGCTCGTCGCCTTCAGCGTAAACTTCACCAGACCATTAAACGCGTGACCGACGACTTTCAGGGTCGATGGCACTTCAATACCTGCATTTCCGCCATCATGGAATTGGTGAACGAGGCAAATCGCAGGATGTTGGGAAGCGGAGACGTCCCGAACCCCAACACTGAACGGCGGATGAAAGGTGACCATATACCTCTCGCTCTGCTCGCCGAGGTCCAGCGCGATTTGGTTTTACTACTGGCTCCTTTCGCTCCCTATCTCTGTCACGAGCTTTGGGAAACGCTCGGAGAAACGAGCGATCTGCTCAAAGCGGCGTGGCCGAAGTACGATCCCGCCCTTGCCAAAGAAGACGAACTCGAAATCCCGGTGCAGATCGATGGCAAGCTCCGCGGCCGCATCACCATCCTCGCGGATGCTCTAGAAGGAGAAGTCTTGGAAAAAGCGCTTGCCGATGAAAAAATTCGAGGACTCATCTCCGGCAAGCAGGTCGCCAAGCAGATCTATGTTCCGGGCAAACTGGTGAATCTGGTGTTGAGGTAGATTGATATTGCTTGGCAGACAGGGTCCTTATAGGTCTCTACCGCTTGGTTTGTAGGATTGCGTGCGGGGCTCAAGCCTTGCTGTATCCTAGCTGAACCCGATCCGCATGCCCGAGTCGCCCACGCTCGAAGGCTTTCGCGCCACTCTCCGGCTCCCCTCGCTTACCCTTGCCGAAGTTTGCTGGCGTTGGTCGGCAGGTGCGCTTGCCGTCGCGTTGTCGTGTTTTTCCATCTTCGAGTTTCTCGATACCTTGCCCGTCGGCAATGCGGACTTGGCTTTGCTGTCCACTCGGCAACCCGCTTTGATGGGGCGGGCGCTGGCTCACATTCTCCGCGGAAGTCTCAACCGCGCCGTGGTGGCAGCATTCATCGCAATTCTGGCGAGTTGCATTTTATGGATCGTCGCCTGTTCCATCGGCCGCTTTGCCTCGCTGCTTGCCATGCGTGGCGTCTTCCATCGTGTCTCGGGCGTCGGTGTTCCCACCCCCGCTCAACAACCTGCGGAGCCAGCCGTGCCGGAAGAAACTGCGAGTGGACGTCCCATGCGATCGCTGATCGATCTCAATATTCTCCGAGTTGCAGTCATGCTTGCCACGCTTCTTTCCTTGGTCGGAGCTGCTCTTCTCGCCAGCTTCGTATCGTCCCCCGCGAATCCCCGGCCCGGCGTAGCTGTGCTGCTATTCTGCCCGTTTGCCGGATTCGTTTTACTAGCGGGATGGTCCCTCAACTGGTGGCTCTCGCTCGCGGCAATCTTTGCCGTGCGCGACGGAGCTGGCGCGCTGGAGGCCATTTCCGCTGCGGTAAAGCTTGCTCGCGAGCGCGCCGCTGCGGTTCTCGCCGTGAGCACGTGGACCGGCCTTGCCCACCTCGTCGCCTTCAGCATCGCAACCACGGCCGTTTCATTTCCGTTGGCTTTCCTTCGAATCTTTCCGCCCCGACTGATCACCGGCTGCGTTGTAGTGATCGGGTTAGCCTATTTTGCGGTCGCTGATTGGCTGTATGTGGCGCGCCTCGCGGGCTACGTTCACATCGTTTTGATTCCCGCTGAGCCAATTGAGGTGGCGAACGTTCCTTCGGTGCCCTGGGTGGCGACCAGGGGGCGCATCGCTACCACAATCGACACGCAGGAACTAATTCTCAGCGACCTTCCCGGTCTTGCCACCTGAATCGGGGATTTGTATTACCGGTACTCGAGTCTTTTTGCCGAAAGGTCTGGAGCAGTCCTGTCCCAGCTTTACACAAACCATCCGATTTGAGAAACTCATCCGTGGAAACCCAATCCGTCGTCGACCAAGCCGCCGCCAACCGAGCAATCGTCAACCAAGCTATCGTTGTCCTGGATTTCGGGGCGCAGTACACCCAACTCATCGCCCGCCGAATCCGCGAGCAGAAAGTATTTTCGGTGGTGCTCCCCTGCACCGCATCGCTCGATGAGATCCGAAGCCAGGCACCGGTTGGCATTGTGCTCTCCGGCGCACCCTGGTCGGTCTACGACAAAGACGCTCCGCCGGCGGATGCGCGTGTGTTCGAATTGGGCGTTCCGGTGCTTGGCATATGCTACGGCTTGCAATTTATGGTGCATACCCTCGGCGGCAAGGTTCGTCCGGCGGATATACGAGAGTATGGTCACGCCGAAGTCGAGGTGATTGCCGACTCCCTGCTGTTTGAAGGCTTGCCGCACCAGCTTGCGGTTTGGATGTCGCATGGAGACGAGGCCCTGGAACTGCCTCCCGGATTCGAGTTGACGGCGCGGACGTCCCATGCCGTGGCTGGGATTCAAAACATCGAGAGACAATGGTTCGCCGTGCAGTTTCATCCCGAGGTTCATCACACGCGCAACGGGACGGATATGTTGCGCAACTTCATCTTTCGGATTTGTGGCGCGCAGCCCTTCTGGACACCGCAGCATTTCATCGACGCAACCATTGCTCAAGTCCGGCAGGAAGTAGGCAGCGCCAATGCGATCTGCGCCCTCTCCGGAGGAGTGGATTCGTCGG
>Ga0181534_10000428_pt1 | contig 29707 bp, 26 predicted proteins | sample PEATcosm2014_Bin_37_FD_119758 | JGI IMG/M metagenome (GOLD analysis project Ga0181534, IMG submission 119758) | Peatland microbial communities from MTU Mesocosm Facility, Houghton, MI, USA - PEATcosm2014_Bin17_10_metaG | ecosystem: Environmental > Terrestrial > Soil > Wetlands > Peat | place...
CTCAACCTGGGAATGCAGTGCTCGACGATCGTCGAGCACTGCATTCCAGCTAAAGCTCCATATCTGAAACCGTAAAGGATGTCCCGGGACAAACCGTAAAGGATGTCTAGGGACTGGACAGCATTGGCAGATGTGGGATTTTTGTTCTAGTCCTTGGAATTTGCTCGCGGATCAGCGAAGGATGTGAATCTTTACTGGCAGTTTAAGTTCCTTCCAGACCTTGTCTGTCGTGTAGACCGGGCACTTGAGCAGGGTTGCAACCGCCAGGCACGCTCGGTCCCCAAGTGACAATCCCAGGTGCCTGGTCTGCGGAACCAGATCGCCCGTGCGTCGCGAGTGTTCCGCGGTGAACGGAACAGACTCCTGGATCGGACTGTTTGCGTCCTCCCATGCCTCGCTCGAACTCCATCCGCGGCTGATGAGTTTAGCTTGCACCTCCGCAAGATTCACCGTGCTGCATACCGCCTCGGCAAGCAGTTCGGGAGTAAGTTTTTCGTGCCCTGGCTCCCGGTTGATCACTGCCAGTATGGCGGAGGCGTCGAGCACGATCCTACTCATGCTTCGCGGCCTCCCGGCGTTCAGCGATCAGTTCGTCAGCCAGTGACGTGCCCGGCGCAAGATGCTTTTTCGCGCGCCTCTGTGCGCGGCGGATGCGATGCTGTTGCGCCGTCAGGCAGAAGACGTCATCCTTTTCCTCAAGGATGATCTCATCACCGGCTTCCACTCCCAGAATCTTGCGAACCGATGCAGGAATCACAACGCGGCCATTTGCATTTAGACGCAACCGGATTTCACGCTCCACGATGACATCTCCTCATTATAATGTCAGTATGATAACAGAATGTCATATATGTAAGTCAATGACATGCGCAATTCGCCCATCCATGAACCACTTTGCCACCCTCCCCTTGGCGCATCTGTTGTTCAACCCATCAATCGTTCAGCACCGTGCTCAACGATTTACTACAATCTCAACTCCCGCTCTCCAACGATTAACCAGGTCGTTAATCCCTGCCCCATTTTTCAACCGCAATCATTCCGAAGCCGCAACCCGCTGCGGGGCATCTCTAACAGTAAGATTGCATACAGAATTAGTTTGTCGAGAAAGGTGAAGACGCAATGCGTGCATGGTTGATGGACTCATACGACGGTGTGGCCAAGCTGCGGATCGACGAGGTTCCCGATCCCCAGCCCGCGCCCGGACAGGTTGTGCTCAAGACGATTTACGCCGGATTGAATCCGGCCGACGCCTTCCTTGCCCTCGCGCAGTATCCCGCCAAGCCCAAGCTGCCCCACGTCCTCGGGCGTGATGGCGTTGGCGAAGTTGTGGCTCTTGGTGAGGGCGTCAGCGGCGTCAAGGTTGGCGAAACCGTTGGCATTCTTCGCGGCGACACCGGCGTCGAAGTCTGGGGAACTCTGGCCGAGAAGGTTGCCGTCGATGCGTCGCACATCATCCCTGTGCCCCATGGCTGGTCGCTGGAAGAGGTTGCCGGCGCGCCTCTGGTTTATCTCACCGCATGGCAGGCGCTCACCCAGTGGAGCAATCCCGCGGCTCCTCCCGCTGCCGGTTCCGTCCTGCTGGTGACGGGCGCATCCGGCGGCGTGGGCTCGGCTGCGGTGCTGCTCGGCAAGTCCATGGGCCTCACCGTAATCGGATTATCGCGCAGCGCGCAGAAGGCCGAACATCTCAAGCAACTCGGCGCCGACTTCGTCTTCGATCCCGCCGAAAAGGGATTGCGCAAACTCGTGCTCGCGGTCATCGCGCCCAAGCGCGTTGACATTGTGGTCGATAACATCGGCGGCGCTCTCTTCAACGAGGTCATCGCCATGCTGGGCTACGCCGGGCGCATCAGCGTGGTGGGCCGCAGCGCGGGCCCGGTGCCGGAGTTCAACACTGCGTCGCTCTTCTTCCGCAGAAATCGCATCGGCGGTGTCACCGTCGCAGACTACTCTGCCGACGAGGCGAAGACATGCTGGAATGAAGTCGTCGCACGTCTCGATGCGCTTGGCAAACACCCGGTGGTGGACCAGGTCTTTCCATTTCTCGATGTGAAGGAAGCATTCGCCCGCCTCGCACAGGGACCGATGGGAAAAGTGCTCGTCAAGGTTATGTCCTGAGCGGGTGAGCCGCGCACAAGAAAAGGGAAGCCGCGTTGATACGGCTTCCCATGTTTTTCTGCGCGGCAGATTACTGCGCGCTCGGATGATCGTACGGATGTTCTTCCAGGCCGGGAGTCTTGCGCGCAACCCCCGTCTCGATCGCGGCCTTTACTACTGCCGCCGCCACCGCCTTGGCAACGCGCTTGTCGAAGACGCCGGGAACAATATAGTCCTCGGTCAGTTCTTCCGAGGAGATGGTTGCCGCAATCGCCGCCGCTGCCGCCAGCTTCATCGCTTCGTTGATGTCGGTGGCGCCGCAGTCCAAAGCTCCGCGGAAGATGCCCGGGAAGCAGAGCACGTTGTTGATCTGGTTCGGGTAGTCAGAGCGGCCCGTGGCCATGATGCGCACGTAAGGGGCTGCGTCCTCCGGCATCACCTCCGGCGTCGGATTTGCCATGGCAAACACGATCGCGTCCCGGTTCATCTTGGCAAGGTCCGCTGGCTCAATCACGCCCGGGCCGGAGAGTCCCAGGAACAGGTCGGCACCCACCATCGCTTCCTTCACTGTTCCCGTAAAGCCGTGGGGATTGGTGTTCTCGGCGAACCACTGTTTCATGTAGTTCATATTCTCGCGGCCCTTGTGGATCGCGCCCGTGCGGTCAAAGCCGATGATGTTGGTCGCGCCCGCGGCCATGATCATCTTGGAACACGCAACGCCTGCCGCGCCGATGCCGGTCACCACGATCTTCAGGTCTTTGATCTCTTTGCCCACCAGTTTCACCGCGTTGGTCAGCGCGGCCAGCACCACCACGGCTGTTCCATGCTGATCGTCGTGGAAGACAGGAATGTTCATTTCCTTCTTCAGCCGCTCTTCGATCTCGAAGCAGCGCGGCGCTGAAATGTCTTCGAGGTTCACTCCACCAAAGCCCGGAGCAATATTCTTCACCGTGCGGATGATCTCTTCCGTGTCCTTGGTGTCCAGGCAGATTGGGAATGCGTCCACGTTGCCGAATTCCTTGAAGAGCATTGCCTTGCCTTCCATCACCGGCATCGCTGCTTCAGGGCCAATGTCGCCCAAGCCCAGCACCGCCGTTCCGTCGCTCACGATTGCGATTGTGTTGGCCTTGATGGTCAGCTTGTAGGCCTTTGATGGATCGTCGTGGATCGCCATGCAGACACGCGCAACGCCTGGCGTGTAGGCCATCGAGAGATCGTCGCGCGTCACCAGCGGAACCTTGCTCACGATGCGGATCTTCCCGCCCATATGCATCATGAACGTGCGGTCGCTCACGCTGAGCACGTCCACGTTGCCCAGCGTCTTCAGATGCTCAACGATCGCTTCCCCATGCTTTTCGTCGCGCGCCTGCAATGTGATCTCGCGGATCTTGTGTGTCCTGGTGACTCCCTTGATGTCGATGGCGCCAAGGTCGCCTCCAAGGTCGCCGATCATCGAGGTGACGCGGCCCAGGCTGCCGGGAGTATTGCTGATTCTAAGTCTGATGGTAAGGCTATAACTTGCGCTCGGCTTTACGAGTGTGCTCACGAAAACTCCTTCTATGAATGGATAAGGTGATCCCAGGTTGTGATTCGTTATAAAACCGGCGCCTGATTGCTGCCGGAATGAAACCACTCCCCCACGCTTGTCTTCAATTCTATGTCTTCCGGGAGTTTCCGGCAGAAGAATCTCACAAAAGCAGAGAGCGCCTGGACTCGAGTCCAGGCGCTCAGCAAGGTTGCGGAAATAATCTCAGAATAATTTCTTGCCAAGAACCATGGTCACCACGAAGAGTCCGCCGGCGAAAACCAGCAGGAAAGAGGGAGGCTCCGGAACGCTTGGCAGTGTATTCGGAGAACTCGTCAAGCCGCAGCACCAGGTAGTTGGCGGTGTCGAAGTGCGCGACGGCGGCCCCTCGTTCCTGGCAAGCTGGCTGGCTGGCAGCACCGGAGGCGTCACCGTCGGTGGAATCAGAGAGGGAAGTCCGGTATCCATCGCGATGTCCGGAGGAGGAACGTCGGGTGGCACCACCATGGCAGGCAACGGTTCAGGCCGCTTTACTTCAATACGGTTTCCGCAGCGCGCGCGAACCATGTGTTTGCCGTCCGTCAGTACCAACTCATTGGCAGGGATCATCACCTGATGGCTGGTCCAGCGGACCTCCGAACCCTTACGGTAGGAGACAAACGCCGACATCGGCTGCTTGATGCGCGTGAACCACATGCGGTCAGGCTGCAGGTCGCCGTAGTGCTTGCGCACCACATCGTCCTTGGCCATGGAGTCAGCCAGTTCGCGTTCGTCGAGAACACCGCCCGGAATTACAGAGAATGGAAACATCTGCCGTGCTGCGCGAAAGGTCAGCTTTGGCGGTTTGATATCGAGCGCCTCCACCTGCATTCGCTTCCAGATTTTGAAGCCTAGAATTCCCTGCAGCCCGAGGCACAGTAACAAGAGGACATATATGGTCTTTCTCATAAATAACTCCTCCGCCGCAAACTGCGCGATGATTCTGGACTAGGACAGTTTATTGTGGCCGCCCATTCCAATTGCCTTGGCGGCAGCAATCCTACTCCCGCGAATCGCGGTTGGCTCTTCAGCCGGGTTCACGCGGCGCATCTCCGCCGCCGTATTAACCGATTTTTCTCTAGGACAGATGATACCGTACTGCCGGGATTTGTAAATAAGCGCCTTATAACAGATGCCCAATAACTTGGCCGCTTCCTTACGCCTCCATTGGGTCACTTCAAGGGCGTTGCGAATTGCTTGCGCCTCCGCCTCACCCTTCAGTTCACGCACAATCTGCTTCAAATCGTTGCTGGAGTCAGTGCGCCTCCTGCGAAGTCCGCTCCCCTTGTGGTCCGTTGCCGGCGGGACTGGCGCGGCGGTCAAGGCCTCTTCTCCCAGCACCAGATAGCGCTTGACGACATTGTGCAACTCCCGGAGGTTTCCGGGCCAGGAGTGTTGCATCAGCGACTGGAGCATCGGATCCGTCAGCGGACGGGCGGGCAGCTGGCAACTATATGCCATGCGCTTCATGAAATGCCGGAAGAGCGGAGCAATTTCCTCCCGGCGTTCGCGTAGCGGCGGAAGACAAATGTTGAATGCATTGAGGCGGTAATAGAGATCCAGCCGTAGCCGTCCCTGTTCGACGGCGGCCTTTACGTCCACATTCGTCGCCGCCAGGAAGCGCACGTCCACCGTCACCGGCGCTTTGCCACCCAGCCGGAAGAATCGTTGCTCCTGCAAGACCTGCAACAGCTTGGCCTGCAACCGTGGAGGCATCTCGCCGATCTCGTCCAACAGGATGGTGCCATGATCGCACTGTTCGAAGTATCCCGGTTTGCTGCTGGCGGCGCCGGTGAAAGCTCCGGCCTCATAGCCGAAAAGCTCGCTTTCCAGGAGTTCCTCGGGGATGGCGGCGCAGTTGATCTTGAGAAAACGCTTCTTGGCTCGTGGCGAGTGCTTGTGCAACAGTTGCGCGATGATCTCTTTGCCGGTGCCGCTTTCGCCGGTCATCAGTACCGGTACCTCGACGCGGGCAATCCGCTCGACCTGTTCGTACACTTTTCTCATCGCCGGCGATGCCGCGAGGAAGAAACTCTCCGTTCCCAGCTCTTCGTAGATCAACTCCGGGTCATTCTCCTGCGCAGTCGCGGGAGTATAACGCCTTGCCGCCTCCAGAAGGCGCTCTTCGTCCACGGGCTTGGCCAGGTAGTCGGTGGCGCCCATCTTCATGGCTTGCACAATTCCTGCCGGATCGTGCTGGCCTGAGAGCATGACGACCTTCGCCGAGGGAGCCACTGCCAATATCTGGCTCAGGGTCTCGAGTCCATCCAGTTCTGGCATGATCATGTCCAGCAGAATCAGCTCCGGCCGTGTGGGACTCTGCATCTCGCGCAGGGCCTCGGCTCCGCTGGAGGCAGTTTGCACCGTGTAACCCTCGCACTCCAGCAGGCTGCGCACGTAGCGCAACATCATGGGATCGTCATCGACGGCAAGAATATTGGCCATGGCTAGCAACTCTCCGTGGCCGGCTTTTCCGCCGGCGCTTCATCGGTGGAAGCAGGAGCGACGAAAGGCAGTAGAAAGCAGAAATCGCTGCCCTTGCCGATTTCGCTCTCCACCCAGATTTTTCCGCCATGGGCTTGCACAATCCTTCGGGCGATTGCCAGTCCCAGGCCGGAACTGAGGTTGCTGCCGGGAGGAGGCGTGCTGAAATACTCATCGAAGATCGCATCAAAATCTGCTGGCGCGATTCCGCATCCCGTGTCGGAGACCACGATCTTGGCGCAGTTCGGCAGATTCGGCTTGGCTGGGCTGCCGTCAAAGGCGGCGCGGAACTTGGAGTTCCGCCTCTCCCAGAAGTGCGGCTCCATGGAGATTGTGACGCGGCCTCCCGCTGCCGTGAATCGCCGGGCATTTTCAAGCAGGTTCAGCAACACGCGCCGCACCAGCCGCACATCGAACGGCAGCAGCATGGCGTGGGGACTCAACTCGATTGCGAACTCCAGCTGGCTCTCCGCAAATTCGGGGCGGAGCAAAGTGTAGATGCCAAGCAGGAACTGTCCCAGGTCGTTCGTAGTGGACACCGGCTTCCACTCCGTGAAGCTGCAAGCGCCCGGCGTCAGCAGCTTTGCTATCTGTTGCTCAATCTGGCGGCAGGCGGAGACGATGTCTGCAAGCGCCGCCGCCTGTTGAGGCGAAACCGCGCCGAGCTTGCCTGCCTGCAACAGCTTTGCCTGTCCGGAGATGACTGCCATATAGCCCTTGAGGTCGTGTACGGCCATGGCAATGCCCGTCGTTTTCAAGTCGCGTTGCTCCGTAAGCAGGGAAACTATGGTTGACATGAGAGACCAGACAAAAGACTCAAAGTGAACGTATGGTGTACCAACATCGGTGCCATCGTACTACGAAAGGACATGCACATATCCAGCGAATACTCGTTCTCTAGTGCACTTAAGTAACCAAAATGTGGAACGGAAAGTACTTTCCAAAAGGAACGGCTTTTCCATCCGGCGAGGTTGCCAGAAGGTGTCTTTGCCCTGGCTGACGAATTCATTTGAACCCTTGAATTCAAAGTGTTAGCCTCATGAGAGCAGAAATATATAGTCGTCGTAAACATGGTACTCAGATTGCACTGTCATGTATTACATGGCTCAAAGTGCAAAAAATCCGTACGCGTGCGACGAGACGGGTCCGCCCGAATCGATCATCTTCGGCAAGTCCGAGACAATGGCAGCCATTCGCCGGAATTTGCTCAAGGTGGCGGATACGAACATCCCTGTCCTGATCGAAGGCGAGAGTGGAACCGGCAAGGAAGTTATCTGCAAGTACCTGCACCGGAATTCAACCTGGGGACGCGGACCGTTCGTCAAGGTGAGCTGCCCGGCAATTCCCGGGACGCTGCTCGAGAACGAACTTTTCGGCCATGAGCGCGGAGCTTTTACGGGCGCTTTTGAGGAAACCACCGGGCGCGTCGAAATGGCGGCGAGTGGAACACTGTTTCTTGATGAGATCTCCGAACTGGATTTTTCGCTCCAGGCAAAGCTTCTGCAGGTGCTCGAGGACGGCCAGCTCCAGAAGCTTGGATCGACGAAGGACAAGAAAGCCAGAATCAGAGTGATTTGCGCCACCAACCGCAAATTGCACCGGGAAGTTGCAGAGCAGCGCTTCCGCCAGGATCTTTATTACCGCATCACCGGACTCGTGCTCAGGCTTCCTCCTCTGCGCGAGCGGCTGGAGGATCTGGACGAACTCGTCAGGTATTTTGTGGGCCTGTACACGGAGCGCTTCCAATGTTCCGCACCACCGGTTTCAGAGTCCACGCTCTTGTTGATGACCACCCATCCCTGGACGGGCAACATTCGCGAGCTGGAGAACCTCATCAAGCGCTACGTTGTGGTCGGCACCGAAGAGGCCATCCTGAGCGAGTTCGCGCAGCGTGAGCTCGCTTCTGTCCCTTTGAATGCGGAGCTATCGCAGGCTCTCTCACTTGGGCAGCTCACACGCAATGCCACGCAGCTGATGGAGAGCAGGATCATTTTGAACACGTTGCGCATGCACCAGTGGAACCGAAAGCGCACGGCAAGCGCACTTAAGATCAGCTACCGCTCCTTGCTTTACAAGTTGAAGAAGGCGGGCATCCAGGGCCGCCGCGAAGTTGGATCCGTGGGAGCGGAAGGAAGGACATTGGAAAACCTGTCATGAAGCATACAAGGCTATGGATCGCCGCAATCTCTATCGTTATGGCGTTCGGCGCGCTGGCGGCAAACGCGCAGAAGCTGGAAGAAGCCAAGCCGGTTGCATCGCCCGAGAGCCCCGCGGCCAGTGAGCAGAAGCCTGACGAGACCAGGCCCGCCGCCGCGCCGGTGATCTCCGACGCCTACATCATCGGCGAAAGCGACCTGCTGGCAATCAACGTCTGGCATGAGCCGGAGCTGACGAGAGTTGTCCCCGTGCGAACGGACGGAAAAATTACCCTGCCTCTGATTGGTGAAATGCAGGCAAGCGGCCAGACGGTGGAGCAGTTGCGCGTCACCATCGCCACGCAACTGAAGCGCTTTCTGGAGGCTCCCGAGGTCACGGTGATTGTGCAGGAACCCCGCAGCCAGTTCTTCACCGTTGTTGGCAAGGTAGCCAAGCCGGGTTCCTATCCGCTAGGGCAGCGACTGACGGTGATGGACGGGCTGGCGCTCTGCGGCGGCTTCAAGGATTTTGCCAAGGTCAACAAAATCCAGGTTGTACGCACTCATCGCGACGGCCGGGTTGAGCGGCTTCCGTTCAATTACAAGAGGGCAGTGGCGGGAGACCTGAATCAGAATTTTGCACTTGAGCAACATGACATGATCGTTGTGCCGTAATCGTGATCGCTATTTATCCATTGCAGTTATGCCGCCGTTGAAGGAGCAATCGTCATGAAGGTGAGTTCGATTCTTGCGGTACTGTTGTCGCTGGGGCTTGCGAGCGCAGCTCTGGCACAGGATAGTCAGGATCCGCCGAAGCCGGCGGTTGAGGAGCAGAGCGGCCCGTCGCACCTGGGCGGCGAAGCCCCGGCGCTGGCGATAGGGACCGACATCGAATCCCGCAATGTCCTGGTGGCGGGATTCAGCATGGGTGCAGCCTACGACACTCGCGGCCTGTACAACACCACGACCGCAGCATACTCCGGCGACACGCGTTACTTCATACAGCCGAGCGTTGCCTTTCGGCGGACATTCTCAACGGGCTCCTGGACTTTGAGCTACACACCTGGCGTGAGCTTTGATCCGAACAGCGACAGCAACAGCCAATACACGCAAAATCTTGCGGGCGACATGACCTGGAAGCCCAGTTCGCGCCTCCAGGTGCACGCGCGCCAGGACTTCAGCCTGACCGACAATCCCTTTGAGACGGTTGGCCGCGTGGATCTTCTGCCCGGGTTGGGCGGACCGCTGGGGCCGAACTACGATGGTGTTCTGCCGGCCACCAAGCGAACTTCGCTGGTTTCTAATGTTGACGTAGCGTATCGGGTGGGCGAGCACAGCGCCATCGGCTTCACTGGCGGCTTTCAGAAATACAATTACGACGCGACCACATCCTCCACCACGCCATTCCCTTACGTCAATTCTGAGGTCGTCGCTGGTTCGGCATTTTATTCGCACCAGTTCTCGTCCATACTGAATGCAGGCATTCAATTTGCATATACGGACATCTACAGCACGGGCGCCGCGGTTGCGCGCACGCAGGCCCCGGCGCCGATGTTATTTGTCAAACTGACCCCTAACTCGCACACCGAGGTGACGCTCTATGCGGGACCGCAATACGCGCGAACCCGCGAAGTGCTTTCGCTCGGCATTCTGGGCAACGTCGCGGTCTATGAACACCGCTGGTATCCCACCTACGGCGGCACCGTGGCGTGGAGCGGACGCCGCAATGCCTTTGACTTGCAGGGGCAGCGCCGCATCAGCAACGGCGGCGGCGTGCTGGAGGCTGTGCAGTCCACTAGCGCAGGGGCCGGCTACCGTGTTCGGGTTGCGCCAAAGGTGCTCGCTGAATTGCGGGCCAACTGGTCGGATGAGAAGGGAATCGGTTTGCTCAGCAACGGAAATTATTTCCAGAGCCTGTGGGCCGGCGGAGGCCCTGTTTTCGAACTGAACCGCTCGTTCAGCTTGCGTGGTGACGTGGCTTACGTCCACCAGTCGCAGCAGGGGCTGGCGGCTGTGGCAGGCAATCACCTGCTGGTGCAGGGATCGCTCGATTACCGCTTCCATAAGAGCCTGGGGAACTAGCAAATGACGCAGGAAGAAACATCATCGCGAAGCCCCATCACCTTCCACGACGCATGGGAGATGCTCGTGCGCCGGCGCTGGCTGGTGGGTGGAGGACTCTTCGTTTGCTGGCTGGCTGTCTGGTCAGCCAGCTGGCTGCTGCCATCTATCTACCGCTCGGACACCGTGATCCTGATCGAACAGCAGCGCGTGCCGGAAGAATACGTGGTCGCCAACGTCTCGGTCGATCTGCAGCAGCGGCTGGAAGGGATGAGGCAACAGATACTGAGCCGCACCAGGTTGCAGCACATCATCGAGCAATTTGGCTTGTACAAAGAGGCAAACAAGACCAACCCCGACGAAGTGATCGAACAGATGCGCAAGGACGTCAAGACCGAACTGGTCGAGGCCCCTGGGCGCCGCGGACAATTGTCAGCCTTTAAGATCAGCTACAGCGCGCCGTCAGCGCGCCTGGCGCAGCAGGTGAACGCGCAGCTCACCTCTCTCTTCATTGACCAGAACATCGAGGAGCAGTCGCAGCGCACCGAGAGCACCACGGAGTTTCTCTCTTCCGAGCTGGAGACCGCACGTGCGCGTCTTACCGAGCAGGAGGCGAAGATCAAGCAGTTCAAGTCCGGCAATCTCGGGCAGCTTCCTAGCCAGATGGAGGCCAACGTCCGCATTCTCTCCGGATTGCAGGAGCGGCAACACAGCCTGAGCCAGTCCTTGAACCGCGCGCAGGAGCAGAAGCTCTATTTCGAATCTCTGCTGGCGCAGTACCGTTCGGTGAAGGTCGAGGCCGACAATGGCGCGAACTCGCTGCCCGGCATCGAGGATCAACTTGCCAAACTTAAGCAGGAGTTGGCGGACGACCAGACCAAGTACACGCCCGACCATCCCGACGTTCTGCGCCTGAAGCGCCTGATTGTGCGCACGGAGAAGCAGAAGAATGAGATCGAGGCGAAGATGGCCTCGGGCAATAACTCCAGCGCTCCGGCAGCAGCCGAGACGCACGACCCGCGAACGATGACGCCGATCCTACAGTTCGAGAGCCAGCTCAAGGCCAATCAACAGGAAATCACGGACACCAAACGCGAGTTGCAGCAGGTGGACCAGCAGATCGCAAGCTATCAGGGGCGGCTGAACGAGATGCCGATACGCGAGCAGCAATTGTCCGACCTGACCCGCGATTACGACCAATCCAAGGCGAACTACGATTCGCTGCTCAAGAAGCAGATGCAGTCGCAGCTTGCTACGAATCTTGAGAAGCGCCAGCAGGGCGAGCAGTTCCGGATCCTCGACCCGCCGAGCCTTCCCAAGAAACCGGTCTCTCCGGACCGCCTCAAGTTAAGCCTGATGGGGTTGTTTGCAGGACTCGTGGTGGGCCTGGGACTGGCCGTGCTGGTCGAGGCCGTCGAGGACCGCGTGCGCAGCGAGGAAGAGGTTACGCGGATCGTCAACATCAGGATTCTCGCTGGAATTCCGCACTTGTTCACGCCAAACGAAGAGAAGAAGCGGCGCCTCCGCAGAATGCTTGAATGGAGTTGCGCAGGCCTGATGTTGTTGGTGATGGTTGCCGCCAACGCCTATACATCGCTGGGGAGATAGAGCAATGTACGAAAAGTTTTACGGCCTCGATCAGAATCCGTTTCGCATGAGTCCCGACCCCGCGTTTTACTATGCGACGGCGCGGCACAATGAAGCGCTCGCCAATCTTACCTACGGCGTCCTCATGCAGAAGGGATTCATCGTTCTCACCGGGGAGGTGGGCACCGGAAAGACGCTGCTCGTCCGCTGCCTGCTTGATACGCTGCACCGTTCGCGCGTGGCGCACGCATACATCCTGAATCCTCTGTTGTCGGCCGATGACCTGCTCCGCATGATCCTCACCGACTTCGGCATCCGTGAGGTGAAGCGCACCCGCGGCGAAATGCTTCAGCAGTTTAATGAACACCTCATCGAGGTCTATCGCCGCAACGGCATCTGTGCGCTGGTGATCGACGAGGCGCATCTGCTGGCTCCGATGCTGTTGGAAGAGATTCGCCTGATGACGAACATCGAGACCTCAAAGCACAAGCTGCTGCAGATTGTCCTGGTCGGCCAGCCGGAACTCGACGATAACCTTGACTCGCCGGAGTTGCGCCAGGTGAAGCAGCGCATTTCTCTGCGCTACACGCTGGAGCCCATGGCGGACATGGAAGTACGGGGCTACATCGACCGCCGGCTGGAGGTGGCGGGAGCGCCCAACCGCCTGTTGCAGATTTTCCCCGCGCCCACGCTGGCGCGCATTCTGCACTACGCACATGGAATTCCGCGCCTGGTGAACACACTCTGCGACAGCGCCCTGATCAGCGGCTATGGGCGTCAAATGCCGTCGATTCATCCTTCGATCATTGATGAAGTCGCTCAGGACCTGCGCCTCAGCCTGAAGAACTCCGCAGCCAAAATGACCGGCACGCCGATGTCGAGCAAACCAGTCGAGGAAGAAATGAGCCGCAAAATGCTGGTTCGCACACTGTTGCGCCTGGCCCGGTTGCTGGAGTCCGGCAACGAGCACGACAAGACTCAAGGAGTGGCAGGATGAGCCGGATTTTCGATGCGCTTCGCCGATCGGAACAAGACAGGCAGCCAGGGGACGAAAGCTGGAATCCGCTTCCTGACGCGCTGATGAACCTGCCCAAAGCCGCCGTGGGCGCCGCTGGCGCGCAACCAACGGAGAGTCCGCTGGATGAAAATCCGCGGGATCCTTCCGCAATTCCCGCCGCGCCGCTCGCGTCACAGCCTCCAGTTGACGAGCGCCTCGCCAGTCTTGTGCGCGCAGCGCGGGAGTCCACCGGAATGCCCGACTTCGGTTTCTCGCCCCTTGCGCCGGCTCAGGAGTTGCCGCCTGTTGCGCCAGTTGTACCGGGCCTTGAACAGCCCATCGACCTCTCGAAGCTCAAGGTTGTTCCTGTTTCGTCGATCCCGTCTCCGAGGTTGGTTGCGCTCAGCAGTGAGCGCGGACTCGGCGCGGAAAAGTTTCGCGTACTCGGCGCGCGCCTCTCGAATATCCGCCTGGGCACAACGCTTGGCATTTTGCAGGTGACCAGCAGCGTGGTCGGAGAAGGCAAGACGCTTACATCTGTGAATCTTGCCATGACGCTGGCGACTCGCTTCGATCAGAAGGTGCTGCTCGCCGAAGGCGATCTGCGCAAGCCAGCAGTCTGCAAGTTGCTGGGGATGCAGAACCAGGCCGGCATCGGCGAGTGGTGGGAACAACCCGACGCCCCGATCAGCGAGTTCCTGCTGCGAATTGGCGAGACCGGAATGTGCCTGCTGCCCGCCGGCGATGTGGCTCATCCCGCCTCCGTTCTTCAATCGCCCAGGATTGCTGAGTTATTTACCGGATTGGCGAAGCAGTTTGACTGGATCATTATTGACACTCCGCCGCTGTTGCCCATGGCCGACTCGAATCTTTGGTCCCGCTTGAGCGATGGAACGCTGCTGGTGGTGCGGAAAGGAACGGTATCGCGCACCGCGCTGAAGAAGGCCGTCGAGAGCCTCGATAATCCCAAACTCGTGGGCATCGTCCTTAATGACGCCTCCGATTACGACAGGGTGAATTACTACGATCAGTACTACACGCCGCGCGGCGAAAAAGCGGGAGAGACAGTTCCCCGGTGACGAGACGCTCGCATGTGTACATCCCAGTCCGGTCGATGATTCTCGGCTTCTCCGAAGCCGTACTTGCGACGTGTGCCTTGTTGCTGGCGATGATCGCCTACCTGGGACCGATGAATACCACGCTCGCCCTCGGATACGAGATGGCGGACGCGCGTGTCGCTCTTGTCGTAGTGTTGTTCGTGCTGTGCATGTACTACTTCGATCTTTATGACTTGAGCGTGCTGCGTAATTCACGCGAGGTCGTTACCAATCTTATTCAGTGTTTCGGGTCTTTCTTTGTTCTCCTGGCCTGCCTGTATTCCTTGTTCCCGTTTGTACGCCTGCAACTGGGAGTTGTGCTGGCCGGGACCGCGCTGGCTGCATTCAGCGCTCTTTGCTGGCGTCAACTCTTCCGCTACGCCAGCCATTGGCCGGCATTCCAGGAGCGGGTTCTCACTTTTGGGGAGGGCCCGGTAACGTCGGAGATTTCTTCGATCCTGAACGCTCGTCCAGAGCTGGGCTTGCGCCTGATGTGCCAGGTGGCGGAACACACTGATTCCTGGAGTGAAGGAAACGCGCAGCCTGCGCCCGCCAGTGATCTCCGGCGTCTTGTGGATACCTATAACATTCGCCGCGTCGTGGTGGCCATGGGTGAACGCCGCGGACGGCTTCCGGTCGAACTCCTGCTGGATCTTAAGGAAGAGGGCGTGGTGGTGCAGGAAGGCAGCGAGTTGTATGAGAACATCACCGGCAAAGTGTATCTCGACTCTCTGCGCCCGAGCATGTTGCTATTTTCGCCGGCGTTTGAGGTGTCCACGTTTTCGCTTCTGTGCCAGCGCCTGATGGCGCTGGTAGTCAGCCTGTGCGCGCTGATTGTTACATCCCCCGTGATGTTGCTTGTCGCGCTGGCCATCAAGCTGGATTCGCGCGGCCCGGTCATTTTCCGCCAGAAGCGCGTCGGGCTGCGCGGCAGGCTCTTCACTCTTTACAAGTTCCGTTCCATGCGCGAGGGCTCGGATGGAGTGCGTCCAGCGGAGGAGCAGGATGAACGCTTTACGCGCTTCGGCAGTTGGCTGCGCTCCACGCGCCTTGACGAACTGCCGCAGCTTTGGAATATCCTGCGCGGCGACATGCAACTGGTTGGGCCGCGTCCCTTCGTGCCTGAGCAGGAGGAGCAGTTGTGCGCCGCCATCCCGTTCTACAAGCTGCGTTGGAGTGTGCGGCCGGGCGCAACCGGATGGGCGCAGATCAACCGCGGCTACTGCGCAACTCTCGCGGACAACACTGAGAAGCTCGCCTACGATCTCTTCTACATCAAGCACTTCTCCATTGGCCTCGATCTGCTGGTGATCTTCCAGACCGCCAAAACTCTGCTCCTGGGGCGGGGCGCGCGATGATTTCCCTCTGTGCCCTGATCATCTTCTGGTGTGCCGTGGCGCTTGTGATCTACGCCCACATCGGTTATCCGGTGGTGTTGTTCGTCTGCTACGGACTTGTGCAGATGAAGCGAGACTGGCAGTTTCTGCACCACCGTCGAGACCGCCGACGCGCGGAGTTAGCCGACGCGGAATTGCCCACGGTCACCATGCTTTTTGCCGCTTACAACGAAGAAGAACACTTGGCGGAGAAACTTGAGAATACGAAGCAGCTCAACTATCCGGCTGGGAAGTTGCAAGTTGTCATCGTCTCCGACGGATCGTCGGACCGCACCAACGCAATCCTGCGCGCCAACGACGATCCGCGTTTCGAGATTGTGATCCGCACCGAGAGGGCAGGGAAGTGCGCGGCGCTGGCCGTTGCCGTTGAGCGCGCCCGAAACAGCATCTTTGTCCTCTGTGATGGCAGCACTATGTTCGCTGCGGACGCCTTGCGCAAGCTTGTACGGCACTTCCAGGACCCCGCTATCGGCGCGGTTTGCGGCGCTCTCAGCTTCCAGTGCAATGCTGAGTCCAGCCAGACCGAGGGACTCTATTGGAAGTACGAGACCGCTCTCCGCCTGATGGAAGCCCGCCTCGGCGCCACCCTTACTCCCAGCGGAGCGATCTACGCGGTGCGCGGCGACATCTATCTGCCGCCCTCGCCCGATGTGCTGGTGGATGACATCCTCACCCTGATGAACGTCCGCAGCGCCGGCTTCGAGGTGCATTACGACCCGGAGGCAAAGGCAGTTGATTTCCCCGCCACCAGCGTCGCCGGCGAATTCCATCGCCGCGTCCGCATCGGCACCGGCAGCTTCCGCGCGCTTCCGGCGCTTCTGCGCGTTCCCAAGACGCGCTTCACTTCGTTCGCTTTTTTCTCGCACAAGCTGTTGCGATGGATTCTTCCGGTATTGATGATTTTGATCCTCGCCAGCAACCTGTTTCTCCTGCGCCAGCCGTTTTACCGTCTTACCCTAATCGCCCAACTTTTGATCCTTCTGTGGGCGGCCATGGGATTTGTCTTTCGCAAACCGCTCAGCGGCGTTCGCTTCAGCCTGGTGGGCTACTTTCTTGTGGCCATGAATCTGGCATTCCTCGTCGGATTGCTGCGCAGTCTCTCAGGAGGCAAGGAGGTCGCATGGCAGCGCACCAACTGACCTCGCCGCGCTTTGCGATCCCTGGCGTCCCGGTATTTATGTACCACGATCTCTGTGCCGCCCGCGCCTCTGACGAACGTTACACCACCCCACTGCCGGTGTTCACGGAGCATCTCTCTTTCCTGCGGGAACAGCAGTTCGCGGTGCGAGACCTTGCCGCGCTGAATGGAGATTCCAACAGCCGCAGCGTGATTCTTACTTTTGATGATGGTTTTTCCAGCCACTACGAACGCGCATTTCCCACGCTGCTTGCACATGCGCTGACGGCAACCTTCTTCGTTACCACATCGCTCGTGGAGTCCCCCGGTTACGTCACCTGGAGCCAGTTGCGCGAAATGAGCGCGGCGGGAATGACCATCGGCTCGCACGGGCGTGAGCACATTGATTACACGGGCCTGTCTCCAGTGTCGGCCGAGGATGAACTTCGGTCTTCGCGCATGACCCTGGAAGACCGCCTGGGTGTGCCTATATCCGCCTTTTCCGCGCCTTACGGTTTCCTGAACCGTTCTTTGACCGGGGCCGCGCAGCGTGCCGGATTCCAGTGGATATGCTCCTCTCATCCGTGGCCCGCCGACGGAGGCGCCTTTGTAATTCCGCGCCTGGCTATCTACTGTGACACTGACCTGGCGCGCTTTTCCGCTCTCGCTGCCCGGAGCGCGTTTCCATTGCTTGCGCGGCGCGCCCGCAATGCGCTGCTCCATCTGCCGAAGCAACTCCTGCTGCGCACCTCGCCCCGCAGGCTGGGTGTACACGTAAGCCAGGAGATCAAATGAGCGGAGTGAATGTTTTTGTACTCATTGATGCCCTTGGCTGGGAGTTGATTCGGGAGCGTCCATTCCTATCGGAACTGCTTGGTCACCAGCAGTCGCTGCGCACCCTGCTCGGTTTTAGTTCGGGCATCATCCCATCGATTTTGACCGGGCAGACTCCCGCCGAGAACGGGATGTGGAACCTGGTCTACTTCGATCCGCAGCACTCTCCCTTTCGCGCGATGCGGAAACTCGGCCCACTGCCCGGACGCCTTCTGGACAATCGTATTGGGCGCCGCCTGCTTACTGAAATCGGGCGCAGGATGCTTGGCATGGGCGGCAACTTCGACGTCAGCGTGCCGCCGCAAACCCTGCCGTGGTTCCACTGGGCAGAGAGCCGCAACATTTACGCCCGCGAAGGCATTCCTGGCCAGCGGTCTATCTTCGATCTCCTTCACGAGAAGGGCATCGGACACAAAATCTATTCCTATAAAGATCCACTCACGGATCGCGAAATACTGGAACATGCCGCGCGGGATATCGCGGATGGGAGCGAGGAGTTCTTCTTCCTCTACCTATCCGAACTCGACATGTTTCTTCGTCTGCATCGCGCAGACCCCTCAAAGGTGGCTGCCAAACTCGCGTGGTACGAAGCGGAACTTGGCCGGGTCTTTAAGGCCGCGAAGAAGCGCGACAGTAATGCGCGCCTGCGTGTCTTCTCTGACCATGGCATGACCCCGGTGGTGCGGCACTGTGACATGGCTGCTGTGGTGGACGGCTGCGGTTTCCAAACGCCCCGCGATTACCTCGCCGTCTATGACTCCACGATGGCGCGCTTCTGGTTTTTTTCGGACGCGGCTCGCAAGGCGATCTGTGCGCGGCTCGGCGAGCTTGACTACGCCCGTCTGTTGACCGATGACGAATTGCGCGGCTTTGGAGTGTACTTCCCAGACAGACGCTACGGAGAGATTGTGGCTCTGCTCGACCCCGGCTGTATTGTCGCCGAGGGCGGGTTCAATGGCAGTGGATGGAAGCCCGCTGGAATGCACGGATACCACCCCGACGATCCCAACTCCAGCGCCGTGTTCCTTTCCAGCGACGCTCCCTCCCGGCCAATGGTCTCCGTGCGCGATGTCTTCGGCTCCATGCAGGAGGCTCTCGTATGAGTTCCTCCCCTCTTGCCGTCTGCATGTTTGACAATGAGGTTGTGCGCGGCGGCGCTGAAGAGCATATGCTCTGCCTGTTGCGCGGGCTCGACCGCCGACGCTTTCGCCCGCTGCTTGTCTGCCCCGCGGAATTGCTGGCTCTGCTGCGTGCGGAACTGCCGGAGGATGTGGAGGTATTGCCCCTCGCGTTACACTCGCACGGCCAGTTCGGACTCATGTGGGAGCTCTCCAGTTTCCTCCGCCGTGAACATGTGCAGCTATTGCACTCTCACGGATTTCGTCCCAGCCTGCTGGCTTCGCCCGTGGGCCGCTGGGCCGGCGTGCCGGTAAACGTCGAGACGCCGCACGTGCGCGAGTACTGGCGTAAGGGATGGAAGGGAAATTTTGTCTTTGACCGCGTGGCAGGACGCCTCGTGGACCACTACATCGCCGTCTCGGAAGCTAACAGGAAATACCTGGTGGACGAGAAGCGGCTACCCGCGAAGAAAGTCACCGTGATCCGCAACGGTTGCGATCTTAAGCGCTTTGGGTCGTCGCCAGTCGTGCCTGCGGAGTTTAAAAGCCGGGCCGGATTTGCGCCGAGCGATCCCGTGTTGCTGGTCGCCGCCCGCCTTGAACCGCAAAAAGGCCACTCCGTGCTGCTGCAAGCCATGGTTCTGCTCAAGACGGAGTTTCCTGGTCTGCGCCTCGTAATGCTGGGAGATGGCCTCTTGCGCCCACTGCTGGAGATGCAGGTGCGCGAACTCGGACTGGAGGGTTGGGTTCTCATGCCCGGCCATTCGTCAGATACGCGTGCGTGGATGAGCGTTGCCGATATTTGTGTTTTGCCGTCGTTTGCAGAAGGCCTGCCGCTGTTTGCCATCGAGTGCCTGGCAGCGCAGCGTCCGATGGTTGCCACCGCGGTGGATGGGACGCCTGAGATCGTTGTCGATGGCAAAACTGGCCTGACCGTTCCGCCCGGCGACGCCGCAGCTCTTGCCGCAGCCATTGCCCGGCTGCTTCGCGACCCTGCGCTGGCTGCACAACTTGCGGCATTCGGAGCGGAGTGGGTGCAGCAATGTTTTACCCTGGAGCGCCAGCTTCGTGAGACCCAGGAATTCTACGAACAATTGTGGCGCGCTAAAACTGGCAAGCCGCTTCCGCGCGTTCGTGAACAGATTGATTCGCAGGCCAAGACGCAGAGCTGAGGGAAATGATGCCTGACATGGAACAGATCGAGTACACTCCGCCAGCGCTGGCTTTCCCGGTCGAGGAAGGTCTGGTGCAGGCCTGCCGAGAAACTTTCGGAGCAACCCTGCGCGCCGTGGTGCTCACCGGGAGCCTGGCGAGAAACGAAGCCAGTTACTTCCTCCGGGACGGGAAAGCGATTCTGCAGAGCGACGTTGAGGCCATGGTCGTACTGCGCGACGATGCGGCTCTGCCGTCACGGCAGGCGTTGCAGGAGCTATGCCGGCTGGCTGCCGAGCGCCTCGCGGCCCGCGGTGTGAGCGTTGAGGTCAGCTTCAGCGTCGTGCATGGAGCCTATCTGCGGCGACTGCCGCCGCACATCTATAGCTATGAGTTGCGCTCCTGTGGACTTGTGCTCTTCGGCGAGCCTGCGATCCTTGAACTGATTCCCAACTATTCCGCTTCTGATCTATCTCAGGAGGATGCCTGGCGCATGCTCAGTAACCGCCTCATCGAGCAGATGGGGAACGCCGGGGACACTCCCGATGCCGCGGCATCCATCCGATACCGCAGTGTCAAGTTATGCCTCGATGTCGCATCCTCTCTGCTCGTCTTCCTTGGTCGCTTTGAGGCGGGGTATCGGGCGCGTCTGCATCGCATGGAAGAACTTTCACTCACTCCTTCTGTGCTTCAGTTGCCGGTCTCAATGGAGGAATTCATGCCGATGGTGCGCCTGTGTACTTCGGCCAAACTGCGGCCCGAAGTTGAAGTCGATCTCGGCGACCGTTTTGAGCAGCGAGTCACCGGCTGGGCATGGCAGATTTGGCTATGGCAGCTCCGGCGCATGACCGGCAGCGGCGAGGGTGCTTCTGCGGAGCAGATGGTGCGTGCATTCGGCCACGGACAGGGTAGTAAAAAGCTGCTACGCGGATGGCTCTACGCAGTTCGACGCACGGGATGGTTTTCTTCCGCTGGATACTGGCCCAAGTGGCTTTCGTTGTCTGCTTCGGGACTCACTCCGCGTCACGCGATTTACCTTGCTGCGTACCGCTGGCACCGGGCGTGTGGTGATGGAGCGTTCACCGACGCTCCCCAGAGCCTGGAGTCCGCCAGTGCCTTGCTTCCTGTGAGCCGCGCCCTTGCGAACGCCAGCGCCCCGGCGCTCGCGGCGCAACTCATTTGGAACTACAAAGAGTTCACCGTGGAGACGCGCGCATGAGCACCATTCGCACAGAGTCAGGGAACGGTATGCTATCTGAGAGCAATTTGAAATCCGCCGGTATGGGCGGAAAGTCTGGTGGGACCGAATGAGTAATCCGAATTCACAAGAGACCAGCGCGGTCATTCTGCGCGGGGTAAATGACGAGACCATCGCTTCCATGGTGCGCGAATGCATGGAGTTGCTTGACTGGCAGAGCCTGGTCCTCCCTGGAGCCACAGTGGTGGTAAAGCCGAATCTCTGCACAGCGGTGCCAGAGAAGTGGGCAATGTCGAACACCGACCCGCGCATCGCGCGCGCCGTGTGTGAGCTGCTGCTTACCCGTGCCGCCAAGGTTTACGTCGTGGAGTCGGACGGACTTCGTCAAACCGCATGGGAAGCCTTTGAAGTCTCCGGTTATCGTCCGCTGGAAGCTTTGGGCGTCACCCTGGTGAACCTCAGCGAAGCGGAGCAGGTCGAGGTGAACGTGCCTCCCGCGGGCCGAGTCAAGCTGCCGCGCCTGATGTTGAACGGCGATGTTTTCATCACCCTGCCGGTGCTCAAGACGCACGCTCTTACGTACTTCACCGGCTCCATCAAGAACCAGTGGGGATGCGTCCCGCAGTATGACCGCATCCTGCTACACCAGTATCTGAATCCCATGTTGGCCGAGTTGCACGCGATCTTCAAGCCGCAGCTCTCGATCATGGATGCCATTATCGCCATGGAAGGCCGCGGCCCCGCCAATGGCAAACCCCGGCGCATGGATCTTCTGCTTGCCAGCCGCGACAGTGTGGCGCTAGACGCCACGGGGATGCGCCTTGCGGGACTCGACCCGCTGCGCTGCCAGCACCTGATGATGACGGCGGAAAAGGGTCTCGGCCAGTGGCGGCAGGAAGCCATCCGCGTTGACGGGGACTTTGCCAGTCACGCCACGCAGTTCGAGCCCGCTATCCTTGATAAAGCCATCGCCGCCATGGACTACATGAGCCGCTACCGCTGGTTCGTCAAGTACATGCTGGAAAAGAATTTCGTCTTCTACCCCTTCCGCGCCGCCGTGCAGGTGTTGCGCAAGGTGGGTCTGGTGGAGGGAGGATAGTTGTCCGCTTCCAGCATGAATCCGTCTCCGCGGGGGACACGATGAAGATCCTCGCCGTCCTGCTTTCGCCTCCCGTCCCGGCCACAGCCGGGCATCGTGTGCGGAATCGCAGCCTGCTGCGCGCGCTTGCCCTCGAAGGCCACGAGGTGACCGTGCTCGCCTTCGCCAGCCCGGAAGAAATTGCCACGCCGTCGCGGGAATTCCGCGGGCTCTGCCACGAGTATCACCTCTTGCCCGCACCGCAGAGCAGTTCGCTCCGCCGCTTCGGCGCCCTCTTCGGCCCAAAGCCATACGGTGCCGTTCGTCTTACCGTACCGGCCATGCAGTCCCTGGTACGCGAGCATCTGGCAAAGTTCAGCTTTGACGCAATTCTCTGCGACGACTGTTACATGGCGGGCAACATCCCCGCTGACAATTCCGTTCCCGTAGTGCTCAACAAGCACGACATCACCTGCCGCATCGTGCGCCAGTTTGCCGCCAGCGAGCGCAACCCGCTCAAGAAGCTTTATGCAGCACTGGAGGCCGGTAAAATTCAGCGCCTTGAGGCTGCCACCTGCGATATGGCGGAAGCTGTGGCCGTCTGCTCGGCCTGCGATGGGGACGTGCTGCGTGAAATCTCTCCCAATTTCCGCCAGTTTGTTGTCCCCAACGTGGTTGACGTAGAGAAGTACACGCCTTCCCCTGGCGGCGACGGACGGACGGTGCTCTTTGTCGGCGCTATGGACTGGCTGCCCAACCAGGATGGAGCGGATTTCCTCATTCATCAGATTCTGCCCCGGCTACGCCAGCTTGTGCCATCGGTGCGGGTCGTCCTCGCCGGGCGCAATCCCTCCGTGTCGCTGGTGCGCCGCTACGCCGAGTTTGCCGATGTGAGCTTTACCGGGACCGTCGCTGAACTGCGCCCCATCATCGCGCGCTCTACGGTCTGTGTCGTTCCCCTTCGCATCGGTAGTGGAACCCGGCTCAAGATTCTGGAAGCCTCGGCGATGGCCAAACCGGTCGTCTCCACTACGCTCGGCGCCGAAGGGCTCGATCTGCGTCACGGCCACGAGATTCTCCTTGAAGACGATCCGCGTCTCTTTGCCGAAGCGGTTGCCCTTCTGCTGACGGATCCTGTGCGCGCTTCAGCCATAGGAAGTGCAGCGCGCGGTGCAGTTGAGCAGCACTACAGCATACCGGCCTTACGCCGGCAGCTTCGTCAACTTCTCGCCGCGCTTCAAGCCAATCCAGCGGCGGCCGGGAGTTCGAACTGATGATCCTCTTTTACTTTCTCGTGCTCTCGCTGCCTTTTGTGGATCATGGCCTCTTCGGCCTCATGATTGGCGGTTTGACTCTGGAGAAGATCATTGGCGCCGTTTGTTTCGTCTACGCGCTTGCCTACCTGCCCCGCCGCCGCGAACTGCCGTTGTTATTCGCCTCGGCTCAGGCCAAGGCTTTTGCGCTGTATGTGGCGCTTGCCGTCATCTCCTACGTCGTTACCGCCGAAGAGATTACCTTTGCGGATTTCGTGGGCATCTTTCTCTCTCAGTTTCTGTTCTTCATCACCGTCATGATTCTCGTGGACTCGCGCGAGAAACTCCAGACCACCGTGCTCGTGCTCACCGCCTCCATCGGAATTGTCTCGCTCTATCTCATCCGCGAGTGGATTGGCAACGTGGGAGCTTATGGCATCTCGTACCGCCCCGGCTGGGTGGCGGGAGACCCAAACATGTTCAGCGCATCGGCCCTCATCGTACTGCCCATGATGCTCTGTCCAATCGCCTATGCGCCGCGTCTCTGGCAGCGCGCGGGAGCGATTGCGTCTCTCGGGGTCACGCTCATTGCGTTTGTTCTCGCCGCCTCGCGTGGAGGCTTTCTCGGCCTCATCTGTATGTTTCTCTGGCAGCTTCATGACACGCGTCGCCGCCTCATCGCGATTGCGGTCTGCGCCGCCATTCTTCTCCTCTGCTTCGTATCGCCCTATTCGCCGCTCGACCGCCTCCTGAAGCCCACTGAAAGCGACACTGAATCCAGCAACATTCGCCTCCAGTTGTGGTCCGTCTCCGGCAAGATATTCAACGACCATCCGCTCTTTGGCGTCGGCCTGTATAACTTTCCGAAGTATATGCATCGCTATCTACCGCCCGGTGTCGATCTGGACTTTGTGGTCCCGCATAATACCTATCTGGAAGCCGCGGTTGAGCTGGGCGCAATCGGACTACTGCTGTTTCTGTCCGTGATCGGGCTGAGCCTGCGGGCGCTCACTCGTCTGCGCCGTGCTGCCGTAGCAGCCAAGGATGCCTATTACACCGCGCTGTGTACTTCGGTTGGGAGTGGAATGATCGGCTTTGCGGCGGCGGCGATGTTTCTCTCCGCCAAGCACGCAAAACTGCTGTGGTTTGCCGTCTTCCTCACCGCCTGCATGGAGCCCATCCTGCAACAGTCATTCCGTGCTGCAAGGGACAAGGAACGTGCGGACGCCAGCAGCCAGACAGTCGCTGCGGCAGTTTCTTTGCCCGTGACCACCCAGCCGGACGTCGTCGAACATGTCCCGATTCGCGTGGGAAATTGGCTTACGCGCCACTGAGCAGGAAGGGAAAACAGGACGTGCCGACCGAGGTCACATATCGCGAAATGCCGGACGAGCCGGGCCTCCCGTCTGCGTCGCTTCCGGTCGGCGCCATGTGCTACAGGTTCGTTTCGGTTGAGGTCGTGATTCGATGAGCACCGGAGCCTCGGCCGTCGGACCTTCGTCATCGCCTTCCGTGGTGGCGCCTACCTCCGCTCTGCGAAGCGTCTTTGCCAACTGGGCGGGGCTTGGCGTCAACGCGCTGCTCTCGCTGATTCTCACTCCAATCCTGGTGCACGGACTGGGCAGTCTCTACTTCGGAATGTACATGCTAGTGGCTGCGGTGCTGGACTCCTGCGGTCTTCTGGACTTTGGCATGCGCACCGCCATGTTCCGCTTCCTGGCGCGCTACGTCGGCAGCGGAGAGCGCCAGGAACTGGACCGCACCTTTGCCTCCGGCATCGTCATTGCGTGCTGCTCCACCACGCTTATTCTGATGGCTGCCGGTGGCGCGGTATTCCTCATGCCGCATTTCTTCGTCGTCTCAGCCGCTGACCGGCCGGTCTTCAAGGCATTGCTCCTGCTCTGCGGCGGCTCCGTCGCAATGGCGTTTCTGACCCAGAGTCTCGGAACCTATCTCTGCGCATTCCGCCGCTTTGACTTTTACAACCTCAATTCCGCGTTCACGGGAATCCTCCGGGCCGTACTCATTGTCGCGGCCCTTCGGCTACACGGCGGCGTGATCGCCGTGGCTGCCGTTACCCTGGGCTGTTCTCTGCTGTCGTTGCTCTCCGCATCGCGATTGGTTCGGATCGCAGACCCAGCACTCCGCTTCTCCTTTCGCCTCGTTTCCACTTCTCGCATTCGCGAACTACTGAAATTCAGCGGCAATGCTTTTCTCGGAACCCTTGGCGACCAGCTCCGTTTCTTTATTGACTCAGTTGTGATCGGGCGTGTGCTGGGTATTGCTTACATCACACCGTTTGTCATCCCAGGACGCCTTATGGTCCTTTTCCGTGAGATGGGCTTTTCGCTCGCCAGTCCGCTCTCAGGAGTGATGAGCGAACATGCAGGTCGCCGAGACGACTCTGCGCTGGCCACCAGTTTCTTGCGGGCAACCCGGCTCTGTTTTCTGCTCAGTCTCTTTGTGAGCCTGCTACTGCTGGTGAATGGAGCTTCTCTCATTCACCTCTGGGTGGGGCCCGGCTATGCGAGTTCGTATCCACTGATGCTTGTGCTGCTCTCCGGCTACTTCCTCATGCTGGCGCAGCAGCCATCGGTGGATCTGCTCCTGGCCCAGGGACGCCACCAGTTGCGCGGCTGGTGGAACCTCGGCGAAGGCGCGGCAAATCTGGCGCTTAGCGTCTTCTGGGGAATGCGCTACGGCCTGATCGGCATCGCACTGGGCACGGCCGCCCCGATGATATTTGTGCAGGTTTTCATCCAGCCCTGGTACGCGCTGCGGACCATCGCGCTGCCGCCGCGCAGGTATCTCCTTGAGGCCCTTCTCAAGCCAGCGCTTGTGTCAATGGTTGTGCTGGGTGTTTGCGCTGTGCTGCGCACCTGGACGCACCCGTATAGCGCTAGCGGGCTGCTGTTCTCTGCCGGATGGCAGGCGGCGTTGTTCCTCATCCTCGCCTGGAGATTCGCACTCACGGCGGACGAGCGTGAGCACTTTGTGCTTCGCGCGCGCGCGATGTTCCGGCAAGTTCAGTGACCCTCGCCGCAGCCCATCTTAGCCTTGTTTCCTGCCCAGCCCGAGATTCCTGCCGCCGCGTATCGCCGAGGAAAATGCCTTCCACGGAGCGGGCGAACGCCGCTTCAAACTCGCCAGCAATGCCAGCAGTGCGAAGCCAGTCATCAGCCATGTGAAAGCGGCGGCGTTGCGCCAGCCATTCCGCCAGTTTCGGTAATAAAGATAGCTGTTGCCGCGGACCACGGATGCGATCCAATGCTCGTTCTGCCGCCCCTCCGGACTCGCATTATGCACTAGTCGGGCACGGGGGTCGATTTCCAGTCGCGCCCCCTCTGGCAAATGCATGCAGAAATCAACGTCTTCGCCCTCGCAGGCTCCCCTGAGGTTTTCGTCGAAGCGCATCCCGGCGATCCGGTCGGCACGAAAACTCATCAGTCCGCCCCCGAAGCGGCTTACCGCGATTCTTCCCCCGCCGCGTAGCCGATCTGCGGCGTGGTAGATGCTCTGCCGCTCATCGCGGAAAGGGCCGCGCACAAAAAGCCACTGCCACGTCCGCGTGGCGAAGCCCCCAGGCCGGTAGTTAGTGATGATCCCGGAGATTCCCGTAACCCCGGCGTTTTCCCCATAGCTCTCCAGCAATTTCTCCACGAACTGCGGCTCCAGTTCCACGTCATCGTCGAGAAACAGAACGATATCGCAACGGTTCTGATCAAGAGCCACATTGCGCGCCATGGTCAAGCCGTTGATCTGCCGGTCGCGCGTATATCGCAGTTCAATCTGAGCTGCCTCTGTCGCCTGCTCAGCGAACAGAGCGCGTACCTGCCGCTCGGATTCATCGCCCGGACTCTGGTCCACAATGATGAGTTCCTGCGGGAGCCTGGTTTGTGCGAGTAGCGTCCGCACGGCGAGTGTCAGATCGTGGGGACGGTTCAGCGTCGGAATCATCACGGCGAGCGTCGGGGCTTCCACATAGTTCATTACCGGCGGCGGCGCATGCGGATTCATCTCGGTGTTGCTCATCGGCTAACGGTCCACCAGTAGAAAATTCAACACTCGAACCGGCTACGGAACATCTCCATGGCGGTTCATCCAGTCACTGGGTGTGCTGCGTCATTATACGCAAGGCCAATCAGTTCTGGGATCAAATACGCGGCCATCGCGTTCGTCGCTGGGGCCCGCGGTTGTCGTTCGCGCCATTCATCCCAAACTTAAAGGCACGCCAGGTTCTGCAAAATGCAACACCCGCCTCATTTTGCGCTCACCTCCCGCCCCTGATTTCTGGCACACTAGGTGCGAACCCTTTCGCTGCCAATGCCGAATGAAGCCCAGACCGCGCCGGTCGCTCGATTGCAGGGGTCTGTTCCTCTGTCCCGAGCCGCGTTCTGGCGGGCAGGTGTGCTTGCGGCTTGCGTGTTGTTGGTCTATGCGCCGGTGCTGTTGCATCTCGCGCGCCAATGGTGGGACGAGCCCGACTACTCTCACGGCTTCCTGGTGCCCATCTTCAGTGCCTATCTGTTATGGGAGCGCCGCGATGATCTGCGCCGGATCGCTCCCCGGCCCTCATGGGCAGGCATGTTCATCCTTTGCTCGTCGCTTGGGGTGCTCCTTGTCGGAACGCTCGGGGCCGAACTCTTCTTGCAGCGCATCTCGCTGCTGGGTGTAATCGCCGGTCTTCTCGTCTGGTTCTGGGGATGGCGGATGCTGCGCGGTGCCGCATTTCCCGTTGCGCTACTCCTGTTGATGATTCCGTTCCCCGGAGTGATTTATTACCAGATCGTCTTCCCGCTTCAGATATTAGCCTCGCGCCTCGCTACCTGGATTCTCCATGTGCTCGATCTCTTCCCGGTTCTGCGTGAGGGCAACGTGATCGTCCTTCCCTCCACGCGGTTGGAAGTGGCCGAAGCCTGCAGCGGAGTGCGTTCGTTGCTCTCCCTGCTCACGATTGCCGTGATGTATGCCTGCCTGGCAGAGAAAAACAATCTCATCCGCTGGATACTCTGCTTGTTGGTGTTTCCCATTGCCGTGGCGGGCAATGCCGGTCGCGTCGTCTTCGCCGCGATTGCCGCCGAGTTGGGTGGCGCTTCCGCCGTGGAGGGCTGGTCGCACTTTCTCTCCGGACTCTTTCTGTTTTTCGTCTCCACGCTGCTTCTTCTGCTCTGTCACGCACTCATCACCAGCCTGTCCCGCCGCCTCGCTGCGCACCGGAGGCCTGTATGAGCGGTTACCGCTGGTGGATGGCCGTCATCGTTCTGCTGGCAGCTGCCGTTGAATGTGCTCTGCCGCGCGCCGAGCAGCCAACCCCGCCGGTCCACCTCCATAATCTTCCTTCTACCATCGCCGGATGGAGCGCGGAGGATGTCGCCATTGAGCCGCGCCTGGTTGCCGCCTCAAAGGTTGATGCATACCTGAACCGCGTCTATCGCCGCGCCCCTGCCGAGGAGGTGGGAGTTTACGTTGGCTACTACAGGAGCCAGCGCGCCGGAGACTCCGTGCATTCCCCCAAGAACTGCCTGCCTGGCGCCGGATGGCAGCCAGTCAGTTCCTCGCGCATCGCGCTTCCGCTCTCCGGTGGCCGGCCCACCGAAGTGAACCTCTATATTGTGGAGAATGAGCGCCAGCGTTATGTCGTCCTATACTGGTACCAGTCGCACGGAAGCATGATCGCCAGTGAGTATCGCGCCAAGTTTCATACCATCCGTGATGCCATAGTGCTGCACCGTACGGATTCCGCGCTGGTGAGAATTACAGTTCCGGCCATGGGTGACGAGGCGCGCGCGACTCAATCCGCCATCGCCTTTGCAACCCTGATCGCACCCGGTCTTGATGAAGTCATTCCGCGCTAAATTGTGCGGATTCCCGGCTCTGCCGGACACCTGTTCCCGTTGGAGGCAACTTGCGTACTCGCTCGATTCTTGTTCTGCTGTTCGTCGTGCTCCTGTTGGCCGCCGGGTGCAAGAAAAACCCGGAAGTTGCCAAGCGCCAGTACCTGCAAAGCGGGCAGAAATTCATGGAGCAGGGCAAGTATCAGCAGGCTGAGATTCGGTTCCGCAACGCCCTCAAAATTGATCCGCGCTTTGCCGAGGCATATCTCCAGCTTTCCAAGTCCGCCATCGCGACCGCTCACTGGCAGGATGCTTTTGGCAGTCTCCAGCGCGCTGTGCAGCTTGATCCCAACCTTATCGATGCCCGTCTTACCATCGGCCGGCTTTATCTCTCAGCACGACAGTTTGACCAGGCAGAAGAGCAGGCCGCCGCCATTCTTCAGCGCGATCCCAACAACGTTGAGGCCTGCCAGCTCCTGGGCACCGTGTATCTCAGCAGCGGGCGCGACGCCCAGGCGCGGGACGCCTTTGCCCGCGGTATCAAGCTCGCTCCCAACGACCCATCCGGATACCTCGATCTCGGGCTCATGGAACTGAGCCTGCACAACTATCCCGCCGCTGAGAGCAACCTGATGCAAGCCGTGCAGGTCGGACCCGAGACGGCCGTGGCCTATGCCGATCTGGCGAACTTCTACCGAATCCAG
>Ga0181534_10000429_pt1 | contig 29699 bp, 26 predicted proteins | sample PEATcosm2014_Bin_37_FD_119758 | JGI IMG/M metagenome (GOLD analysis project Ga0181534, IMG submission 119758) | Peatland microbial communities from MTU Mesocosm Facility, Houghton, MI, USA - PEATcosm2014_Bin17_10_metaG | ecosystem: Environmental > Terrestrial > Soil > Wetlands > Peat | place...
AATGGCCGTCATCGTACCCACCATCATCATCCTTGCCGTGCTGCCGGGAATGAAGAATCCCAATCAACAGGAAGCACTTGGCACGGTCTTCATGCTGGTGGTTTACGGCTCGGCCTTCGCGGTGCAGGCCTTTACCAAGCCGGTCACAGGCATCGCATTGATGCTCTTCTACTACGACCAGCGCATCCGCAAGGAAGGCTACGACATCGAGTGGCTGATGCTGCAGGCTGGGCTGGCGGCCCCGGTTGAGCCGCAGCCGGTGGCCGTTTCGTGGGCCGCTGCGGCCGCCAATGCACCGCGGCTACAACCGGCTGTTGCAAATGCCGACGCCCGCACAGCAGAAAAAAATGTCGAGGAAGAACCTGCGGCTGAGGCCAAGCCGGCAATCGCGTCTCCAGCGCAGGAATAATTGCTTCGAGGGGAACCCTTATGAACGAGATACCGAATGTCGCTACCCTGAGCCCGCAACCGATGAGACCTATGGCCTTCGGTGAGATTCTTGACGGGATTTTCCAGCTGCTGCGCCGGAATTTCTGGCTGTTTATCACGATTGCCGGCATCCCAGCCGGAGCTTTCATCGCCTGCTACGCGCTGATCGTTGGAGTCATCTTCTCGACCACCGGCTTCCATCCACACACTCCACCCAATCCGATGGCCATCCTTGCGCTTCTCGGACCGGCGTACTTGGTCATTCTTCTTCTGATGGTCGTTGTCTACCCTCTGTTTGCCGCAGCTGGAAGTTATGCGGCTACCTCAGCCGCAGAGGGCAGGAGAGTCACCGCGAGGGAATCTTATGGCGCGGCCTGGAGGCACGCCGGAAGGTATATCTGGCTCTATGTCTTGCGCGCGCTTTATGTCACAATTCCGATGCTGCTGGCCTTCGCGCTCATCGCCGCGGGCGTTTTTCTGCTGAGCCGGAGCGAGAGTGTGAATGCAGGAGGCATTGTTCTGATTGTTCTGGGCGCGCTGGGGTATTTGGGCGCTCTGGTTTTTGCCTTGGTAGTGATGTTGCGCTGGGCTTTGGTCTTCCCGGCCTGCGTTGTCGAGGGGTTGACTGCTTCGGCTGCGCTCAGGCGCAGTAGCCAACTGACAGTCGGCGCAAAAGGACGGATTTTTCTGGTGGCGCTGGTAATTTACGCTTTCACGATGGCCTTGGAGATTGCCGCGATGATCATCTTCGACCTCATCGCGGCCGTGGGAGCTCTGGCAGGGATGGCACTGCATATTTCCCTACAGTCTCCGGTCGGCTATCTCGCGGCTGGACTCTTTGCGGTTTGCACTCTTGTAGCGATGTTTTTCTATCTGGCGCTTATCTGGGCAAGTTACTCAATCGCTTTCTCGATTCTGTATGTGGACCAGCGGGTGCGCCTGGAGGGCTACGACATCGAGCGCATGATGCAGGCCGCCGGGATGTACCAACCTCCTGATACCGGAGAGCCTGCATGACGGTGAGGATTTACCCCATCGCCATCACCCTGTTCTACTATGATCAGCGCATACGGCTTGAGGGGTACGACATCGAGTGCATGATGAAGGCCGCGGGACTGGACCACGCTGCGACTCTGCCCAGCGGAGACGGGCAGCCATTGCCCCAGGCCGCCGGGGAGGGCCACGCATGAGGCTTCGATTCCTCCTCATTGCCGGCGCGGCGCTGGCGGCTGCTTTCACCTCTTCGCAGGCCCGCGCCGAGCCTCATCCTATCGCCAAACCCAACACCCCGGCGGTGAACGCAAGCCATGATCGGGACGTGACGCTCGACGAGTACCGCGCCCACCTGGCCGCGCTCGGCGCAATTGTGGACGCCTGCGCCAAGGCCCGCGACGCCAAGAGCTGCGACTTGGAGTTGGTGGGCGGAAACGATCTGGTTCCGCTAGGCAATGGAGCCAATGCGGAGCGCAGGCCGGTTCGCTACAACTGGCTGCGCTTGCTGCTGCTCAAGGCGCAAAAACCCGATGAGCCGGTTGAGAAGACCAAGCCCCCGACAGGGCAGCAGCAAAGTCAGGCGCAACTGCTCTTGCATCAGCCACAGCCGCCTACCAGTCAACTGCTGGAGGCTGCCAAGACGCGTCTGGCTCGTGATCTGGCGCAGATTGACAACAAACCGGTGACGGTTGCCCCGCATCCCGCCGAGCGAGCCGGGTTGAAGAAGATTCTTGCTGGTCGCGAGTTTGCTGATCTGGAGGAACAAACACCCAAAGACAGCTTTCTGGAAAAGCTCGGCAACTGGATCAACAAGGTCTTCGGGTTTCTGGGAACCGTGACCGAAGGCGCCTCGTGGATTGGCCTGGCCGTAAAGATCGGTTTTATCGTTCTGGTTTGCGTGGGACTCGTCTGGGGGCTACTGCAACTGGAGCGCCGCTGGCGCGTCCGGCTCATACCGGAAATGGGCAACATGCCTGCTCCCGGCGCAGCCTCGGCCCGCGACTGGCAACTCTGGCTCAAGGATGCCCGCTCCTCGGCTACTGCCGGACAATGGCGCGAGGCTATTCACTTTGCCTATTGGGCGGCCATCTCAAGGCTTGAGTCCAAACGCCTCTGGCCCGCCGACCGCGCCCGCACCCCGCGCGAGTACTTGGCGCTGGTCGGCGCGGACGACGCCCGCAAGCCGGGGCTGGCCTCGCTGACTAGCAGCTTTGAGCGGACGTGGTATGGCGGCCGCGCGGCCAGCGAGACCGACTACCGCGCCGCGGAGCAACTCGCCGAGAAACTGATTGCGGGCGCAAGCAACACCGGCGCAACGGAAGGCGGGGCGGAATGAAATTTCTCTCCTCGCTCGACGCCAAAGACCGCAGCCTGCTGCTCTGGTGCGTAGGCATTGCTTTCGGACTCTCCATCGCCATTGGCTCACTGATGCCCAAAGCCAATGACAATAAGAATCCGCTGCCCTCGACCTATCTCTCCGGTCAGCATGGGGCCCGCGCCGCATATGAGATGCTGCTCAGCACCGGCTATCCCGTCGAGCGCTGGGAGCGCCCTCTGAGCGAACTGGCCGCCAATGCCGGACCGGGTACTGTGGTGATCTTCGCCGAGCCGCTTACCCGCGAAAGCGCCGACGTAATTGCCGTGCGAACAATTCTCGAGCACGGCGGGCGCGTGCTTGCCACCGGCTACCTGGGTGGACGGCTTCTGCCCGGCGAGGCCGCTAGTTTCCCTGAAGAGTTAACGGATTTTGCCGCCTGCAAGCTCGATCCCGAGGGGCTTGACCCGCTCTCCGGCACAGGCGAGATCTGGATGAAACCTTCCGCAACCTGGACGCTGGGCAACCCCGCCTATCGTGTGCAGTACAGTTGCGATACCCACCCGGCGGTAGTGGAGTACGACTGGCAGAAAGGCCACGTGGTCTGGTGGGCGGCTTCAACGCCGCTGGAAAACGGCTCCATCACTCGCGCCAAGAACCTTGATCTCCTGCTCAACTCGTTGGGCGAGCGCGAGGGCCATCACTTCTACTGGGATGAGTCTCTGCACGGGGACATTCGCTCGGTGTGGAGTTACGCCGGAGGGCCGGCGCTTACTATGCTCTGGTTCGGGATGCCGGTCCTCGGCCTGCTGGTGATCTTGAGCTTTAGCCGCCGCTCAGGGCCGGTGCGCGATCTGCCTCCGCCGGCGCGGGCCACGCCCATTGAATTTCTGGAGGCGCTTGGCTCGCTCTATCGCAAAGCCGGCGCCGCGGCCACCGTGTTGGCCATCGCCTGGGAGCGCTTCCGCCGCCAGACGATGAAACTCTGCGGCCAGCGCGGCAGCCAGATCAACGCCACCGATCTGGCCGCTGTGATCCGGCGCCGCTTTCCCCAGGCCGACCCGGAGCTTGAGGCGGACTTGACGGCTTGCGAGCAAGCTACCTGGGGCGAAACTGTCGAGCCGCGGCAGGCGCTGAAACTGATTCAGACTCTGCACCGCCATCGCGAGATTCTCAAGGCCGCGGCCAAGGCCAGTGGCTATCAAGTGAAATCTGATTCCATTCATTCCAGTCCGCAGGAAAGGGCTTCATGAGCGACGAAATCCAGCAAGAACCCATACAGGATGCAAACCAGAGTGCGAAAGGCCCAGCGGCCCTTGCAGCGACCAGCCAACTGATTGCTCACTCGCGCAACGAGCTGGGCCGCGTTATCGCCGGCCAAAGCGCAGTCATCGAAGAGGTGCTGATCGCCGTCCTCTGCCAGGGCCATGCGCTGCTCGAAGGCGTTCCCGGCATTGCCAAGACACTGATCGTCAAGGCGCTGGGCCGCCTGCTCGGCCTCGGCTTCCAGCGCGTCCAGGCCACGCCCGACCTGATGCCCGCTGACATACTTGGCACCACAATTCTGAAGCCCGGCACCGACACCTTCACCTTTCACGCAGGGCCGGTCTTCACCGACCTGCTCCTCGTCGACGAGATCAACCGTATGCCTCCGCGCACCCAGGCCGCGCTGCTCGAATGCATGGAGGAGCGACAGGTAACCAGTGACGGCCAGCGCCGTCCGCTGCCCGCTTGGTTTACCGTCTTCGCCACGCAGAACCCGGTGGATTATGAAGGCACTTATCCGCTGCCCGAGGCGCAGTTGGACCGCTTTCTGCTCAAGATTCGCGTTGCCTACCCAGCCGAAGCCGAGGAGTTGCAGATTCTGGAGCGGCATCACTCCGGCTCAGGAGCTGGCTTGCTCGAAGACGTGAACCTCAAGCCCATTCCCGATGGCCTGCTCAACGCGGCCCGCGCCGAGGTGCGCGCCATTCGCATCGAGCCGGAACTCTACGGCTACATTCTCGCCGTCGCCCGCCGCACCCGCGAGTGGCCCACGCTGCTGCTCGGCGGCAGCCCCCGCGCGGCCATCAGCATCATGCGCGTCGCCCAGGCCGTCGCCGCATTCGATGGCCGCGATTACCTCGTCCCCGACGACGTAAAGCGCGCGGTGCCGCCCGTCCTGCGCCACCGCGTGATGCTCAAACCCGAAGCGGAGTTGGAAGGCTTCGACGCCGACCGCGTCCTCGCCGACGTCATCGCCAACGTGCCGGTACCGCGTCGGTAACGGATGAAACAGATGACCCGAGAACAGTCGCGCCATTTTGTCGCGGTTCAACGCTCTTTTGTAAAAGGTGTACGGTGAAGACCAGCACGCCCTCCACGCGTTTATTCGTGATTGTCGCTCGTAATGCGCCCATCGCTGTGATATTTCGCCGTGGGCCAAGTAAACAGGTACTCCTGATTAAGTGGAATATGAAAGACGATACCTTCGAGATTGGTCAATGGCTCAAAGGAAGGATATACGAGAGGCGTTGCGACTTATCTCCTGAAGGCGATTTACTGATGTATTTCGCAGCAAGCTGGAGGAAGCCTTATCAATCGTGGTCTGCAGTAAGTCGCCCACCATTTCTTACAGCGCTCGCACTGTGGCCTAAAGGGAATGCGTGGGGTGGAGGTGGGCAATTCGAAAGCAGGAACCGGATTTTATTGAATCACCAAGAATGGGAGACGGAGCTTGCAGAGAACTTCTCGGTGCCGAAATGGGCGACGGTTACGAATTTCGGAGAGTACTCGGGCGGCGGCGAGGATGATCCAGTTTGGTCTTCCCGTCTAACGCGGGATGGCTGGGTGCTAACGAGAGTTCCCGGTAAAACAAAGCCTGATTGGACCGCAAAGGTCACGTGGGTGTATGAGCCTCCACTCCTCTGGGAGAAGGCACACCCGGTGAAGCCAGGGAACTACATACTTCAAATGTCTGTCCTCGGAATCGATGAAAAGGACGGCTCTTGGTACGTCGCCGAACATTCAGTCGTCAGCGCCGATGGAACTGTAATCTCTCTCGGGAGAAGCGAGTGGGCTGATTGGTCGCCAAAGGGCGACCTGCTTTATAGCCAGGGCGGGCGTCTTTATCGCCTGCGCTGGAAGCATCGCGTTCTTGCTCCCATTGAAGCTACCGAAGAGATTGCCGATTTTTCAGAGTTGAAGTTTCAACAATGTGAAGCGCCCGGTGAGGCTCGGCAATGGCCTCCGATGCGGAAGAAATAGCGATATAGCGGCTATCTCTTCCGATGTGTCTTTCAAATCACGTCTTGCTTTCTATGGTGTCAAATGAAAAAAACGATTTCCATAACGATTTTCGCTGATCTGTTGGCCGAGATTGACAGCCAGGTTGGAGCTTCAGGCTCGCGCTCGACCTTCATCGAGAAGGTGCTGAAAGACCATTTCCGAAAACTGGAGCGGCAGGTGATCAACCAACGGGATTTCGAACTCATCAATGCCAACGCTGATTCTCTGAACCGCGAGGCTGAGGATGTACTTAAATACCAAGCCGATATATTCGGCGTTCTCGAAGATTGGGCCAATACGCAATGATTTCTCCTTCTCTCCATCCCGAACCGGTCCGTGCCGTCTGCGAGCGGCGCGCCTTCTGGGGCTTCGGCCTGACGCCGCGCGCAATTCTACTGCTCGTGGCGGGCTTTCTGCTGCTCCTTCCCGGCTTCTGGGACTGGCGCTTGAGTTTAGCCATGCCGGCCTGGGGTTTGCTCGTTCTCCTGGCCGCGCTGCTCGACGGCCTGCGCCTGCCCGCTGCCAAGCTGCTCACCGTCGAGCGGAGTTGGTCCAACGCCCCGGCTCTCGATTCTGAGACAGAGATCGAGCTGCGCGTCGAGAACCGCGGCGGCCTTGTGCTCGATTGCCGCTTGATCGACGATCTGCCCCCGGCGATGGTCGCGCAGCCCGCAACGCATCGGCTGCTGGCCTTCCCACGCATCCCTGCCAGCCTGCGCTACCGCGTCAAGCCGCAGGAGCGCGGCGACTACGAGACCGGCTGGCTGTATCTGCGTTACCGCTCGGGGCTGGGCCTGCTGGAGCGCTGGGCGAAAGCTCCATGTACGCAGACCGTGCGTATCTACCCCGCCCTGCGCACCGGCGAAGAGCAGCAGATTTACCTCGCCCGTAGCCGCCAGATCGACCTGCAACTCCGCCGCGCCCAGCAGCGCGGCCTGGGGCGCGATTTTGAAAGCCTGCGCGAGTACCGCGAGGGGGACGACCTGCGCGATATCTGCTGGACAGCCACGGCCCGGCGCGGCAACCTGATCACCCGCCAGTACCAGACCGAGCGCAGCCAGCCGGTTTGGATCGTCCTCGACTGCGGTCGCCTGATGCGTTCGCGGGTCGCATACGGAAACCAACCCACACAAACCGCGAACACAGCGCTGGACGACTTGGGCAACGCCGCGCGGCTGCATTCAAAGCTGGATCACGCCTGCACCACCGCCGTCGCGCTGGCGCAACTGGCGCTCTACTCCGGCGACCGCGTCGGCCTGCTGGCCTACGGGCAGGGGATTCAGCAACGGGTGCTGCCGGGGCGCGGCGCGGCTCATCTGCGCCAATTGATCGAGTCGTTGGCCCTCGTGCGCACGGAGACCAGCGAGGCCGACCACCTGCGCGCCACGGCCACGCTCAGCCGCCTTCAGCCCCGGCGTTCGCTGATCCTCTGGGTCACCGATCTGGCCGAGACCGCGATGCGCCCCGAGGTCATCGACGGCGCGCTGCAACTGCTGCGCCGCCATGTGCTGCTCTTTGTGGCAATGGCCCAGCCGGAGGTGGAGTCGATTGCCCAGACCCGGCCAAAAAACGTGGAGCAGATGTTCCGCGCCGCCGCCGCGCAGGAGATGGCCGGCCGCCGCGAACTGCTCCTCGCCCGCCTCCACGAGCAAGGCGCGCTAACCATGGACCTGAACCCCGAAGCCCTGACCGCCTCCGTGCTGAACAACTACCTGATGGTGAAAGAACGGGCGATGGTGTAGCGGATCGCTCCTGCCAGGCGCGGAATCCTATTGCGAAAATCTCCTTTCAAATTTTGAACGCATTCCTGACTGCTCTCGATCAATAAGGACCTACGCCTGCACAACGCTGTCATCCTGAACGAAGTGAAGGACCTGCACCCACACAACGCTGTCATGCTGAACGAAGTGAAGGACCCGCGTTTCCTGTGTCCTGATTGATGAAGAATGGGTGTCCCACTCTCGCGACGCACTCGCTATTGTCGCTAACATCAGCCCCACCGCAGGTGATTCGTCGCTGCGCTGATCCAGGGTGGGATACCACAAAGGCAGACCCAATCTGGAGGGAGGCGGGGGGTTCAACCCGCGCAATCAATGCCCTAAAGATTCCAGAAAAACAACCAGCGCGACGCAGTCTGCGGACAATCAGGTAGCTTGTAGCCGTGGGGCCGAGTATCATAGTCCATTGAACAAGCTCACGACATTGAGGACTCAGAATGCGCGACCATTTTGTGATCGAGAATCCGAAGCGCCAACCATCGACTGCCTCGGGCCGCGACGAATGGTTTCCGTATTACGCAGGGTTTTCGGGCACATTCGCACGTAAACTTATCCAAACTGCCGGCTTGGGCCGAAAATCCACGTTCTTGGACCCATGGAATGGGAGCGGTACTAGCACTGCGGCTGCTGCTCTCTACGGGCACCGTACGCTCGGATTCGATCTGAATCCCGTTATGGCTGTCGTCGCGAAGGCTCGACTCTTTCCAAGCGTCGAGTTGCCGAGCGTGGCGCCATTGCTCAGCGAGGTTGTGGCCAAGGCGTCTAAGAGCAATTATGAACCCATACAGGCAGATCCGCTGCTCATATGGTTCATGCCCGCAGCAGCAGCAGAAATCCGCTCACTTGAAAGAGCCATATATACTTTCTTAGTCAGCACCGATCCAACATCGAATTCGGTCGAAGCAGCTTCTCAAATGTCATCTATAGCTTCATTCTTCTATGTAGCCTTATTTCGAACAGTTCGACAGCTACTTGGAAGATTCTCGGCTTCCAACCCCACATGGATCACGCGGCCAACCTCGCTTCGGTCTCGCATTCGGCCAGCATCAGTAGAAATCCGATCTAGCTTTGAATTACAAGTTTCTACGATGTCAGCGAGCATCAAGTCCGAATCAAGTGAACTGCATTGGGCTAATGGAGAATGCACTATCCAAGTGGCGTCATCCGAGCGCCTCCCCATCGCCACGAACACGGTGGATTTGGTTTTGTCTTCTCCTCCTTATTGCACCCGGATTGATTACGGTGTGGCAACTTCCGCTGAATTGGCGGTCCTCGGTTTCCAAGTGGAGAGAGGACTCCGTGAACTCCGCGGCAAGCTAATTGGCACCCCAACAATTCAAGGGAAATGCCATCAACCTGACCCTAAATGGGGCAGAGCCTGCAACACGTTCCTAGATCAGGTAAATCAACACCCATCCAAGGCAGCGAAGGGCTACTACTACAAAACATACGTGCAATACTTCGATGCAATCACGCGATCAATTTCCGAAATTGCGCGTTGCGTCAAGCCTGGCGGAAAGTGCATCATTGTGATTCAAGACTCATATTTCAAAGGTATCCGAGCAGATTTGGCGACCATTTTTACTGAGATTGCTTCCGCAAACAAGCTCGCTCTTTCCCGCCAAGTTGATTTTCCTATGTCGCGGACCCTAGCATACATCAACACAAAATCTCGTCGCTATCGGCCTGAAAGTACTTCCGTTGAGTCAGTGCTTTGCTACACGAAGAATTGAGGATCACGCTTATGCCAACCGAACAGGATCAACAGGTCGTCGAACTGATTAGTGCGATTGACAGCAAGCTGGCAAAGGTACATACCCAGAGCCTCGACCTGTCATTCAACGAGATTCTGGATATGTTTAAGACCGAAGAACTTGATATTAACCCAGATTACCAACGCCTATTTCAGTGGTCGGAAGGGGCCCGCTCTCGCTTCATTGAATCTCTCTTGCTGGAAATGCCCGTACCTCCTATCTATGTCGTCGAGCAGGAGGAAGGGCGATACCTGTTGATTGACGGACTTCAAAGAATCTCTTCATATTTGCACTTGCGAGGTGCGTTGGAGGCAGCCCATCTTGACCCACCAGTACACATCGGAGAGAAACTATCCCTTGTCGACTGCGATATAGTCGAAGAACTTAACGGCAAGACATTCGACGATCTCGGTACGGCATTGCAAATTAGACTTAAGCGCGCTTTTGTCCGGGTAGAGGTAGTACGTAAGGGCAGTGATCCCCGGTTCAAGTATCACATGTTTAAACGACTAAATACAGGTGGTCAGTTGCTCACTGCGCAACAACTTCGGAATTGTACGATCAGATTACTTGACCCAAGATTTAATGATTTTATAATTCGCCTCAGCCGCACGAGCGATTTCCAGAAGACTACTGCGTCGCTAACAACAGAAAGTTCGCTTGGCGCATTCGATCAAGAGCTAGTCTTACGGTTTTTCGCAATGAAGAATTATCGACATGCCTTTAAGCACGATGTAGGCGATTTCCTGACTGAATACATGGAGGGTGTATCGGACCCTTTGACGGCTCTCCCATTCGATCCTGTTGTGGAGGAGAATAATTTTGAACGCACATTTATGATTCTTAACGCAGCACTTGGAGAAAAAGCGTTCTCGTATGCGAACAAAGCTCGAACTGATCTTACGCGCGGGTTTAGCGTTTATCATTATGAGGCCATAACTTTGGGTATGCAGACGCGGATAGGAAATATAGAGCCAAGCGATGCAACTCAGGTGGAGACGCTTAAGAATGTGCTTACGGATCTAAAATTAGATGCTGAATTTATTCGAATAACCACAGGTGGAGGTAAGAACTCAACAGGTCAGCTAGCGGAGCGCATCGCATTTGTCCAAGAGAGGGTGGAAGCCAAATTATGAACTTGGCAACTCTCCGCGCCGAACTCGAAGCAGACCGGGCATGGCGAGAACAAGAGATTCGTGCGTTTCAAAACCAAGGCTCCTCAATTGTTGACGAGGAGGAACAGAATCGATACAGGCGCGCTCTTGTTTTGCTGCTCTACGCGCATTATGAAGGATTTTGCAAGTTTGCGTTCACTCTATATGCAACAGCCATAAATGATTCCGGAATAACCTGTGGTCAAGCTACTTATGCCGTCGCTGCTGCATCACTCAGTGATATGTTTCGGAACCTGAGAAATCCCTTGAAGAAATGCGACCTTTTCCGCCGTGAGCTACCGGACGACGCGAAGCTGCACCAATTTGCACGGGAACGGGAGTTCGTCGAGCTCACAGCAGAGGTTGAAAAACGCCCCGTCAAAATCCCCGATAACCTGGTTGACACTGAGTCAAACCTCACGCCAGTTGTTATGAAGAAGAATCTGTACCGTCTTGGGTTGCCTCATGACCAGTTTGAGGTACACGACTGTGAGATCAACCAACTCCTAAATTTTCGAAACGGGATCAGCCACGGTGACCTGAAGGACGGAGTCAGGGAATCCATCTACCTCAAATTGCGAACTGCGACGTTTTCGATTATGTCTGAGCTTGGTACTGGGATTATGAAGGCACTGTCCGAGCAAGTGTACATTCGGGCCTGAAGAGTGGCGTCATCGGGATAGCCGAGTGCCGGGCGCCCCATCCATTCACAGTCTCACCGTGAATGGGTGGGAAAGCACGAACCCAACCTGCCTTTCGCGACGAAGCCAGTCAGCCGCACCACAGGCGCCCCCTCAATAACTCGCGGACCACGAGCAGATCCAAAGCGTGTCGATGTAAACGTATACAAAGCGCGTTTTGCGCGAAAACAGCCCATTTTTAGCCTGTTTTTCACGTTTTACTCCGCGTATTTATAGAGACACCCGCAAAATCTCTCCGCCTGCGCCAGGACTTTTCGCCCACATAATACATCTCCTGCTCAAAGCTCCGGCTGGAGCGCGGCAAAATCCCCGTCTTTATAGGCATATATGCGCAGCGTAAAAACACAAACGCGCCCCAAAACACCTGTTTCAAGTGCTGCCCAAACGCTAAATCGCGGACCGCGCGCCGGCTCGGCTGAACTGGTTGCGCCGTTTGTCCAAAGACGATGAACGGCATCCCCGTTCAGCCAAAACCATGATCTGCACCGCCTTCGCGCAGATGCTACTGCGACGGTCCGCCAAGCTTTTTTGACAGGCTCTCAGACAATCGCATCAATGCGAGCGCCGAGGGCTATTTCGGCATCCATGATGTTTGAGCCGCTGGCGCTGGCGCCGGGCAGATTGGGAACCGAAGCCGTGTATTGCCCGCCAGATTGGTCAATGTCGCCGGTATATTGCTTGCCACCCACCGTGGTGGAGTAAACAGCCGCCAGCGTCTCCACGGCAACTGCGCTACTGACGCTGGGAGCCGGGGCAGCCCCTGCCTGGGGAGCTTGAGCAGGAGCCGGAGCGCTGGCCGGAGCGGCGCTTGCAGCCGTTGGAGCTGCCGTTTGGTTGAGAGCAGGCAGCGCAGAAACGGCCGTTGTCTGTGCCGTCCTGGGAGGACCCAGAGTAGACAAAATCGAGCTGGTGGGGGGTGCGGATGGAACTGCGCTGATCAGCATGATTCTTCCTCCTCGCGTGAAAACCGGTCTATCTCGCTTCGTTCATCGACAGATCCATCAAAACCTTTAGGAGAAATCTCACTGCGGCGATCAGCCCGTCGCTGATACACTTGACCCTCAAGGAGAATTCCCTCCAAAAGCCATGGTTGAACTGTTGCCTTCCATCCTCTCAGCGGATTTTGCCCATTTAGCCGACGAAGTTGCAGCCGCCGAGCGGGGCGGCGGATCGGCGATTCACGTTGATGTGATGGACGGGCATTTTGTACCCAATATCACCCTTGGTCCACCGGTGGTAAAAAGCCTGCGCAAAGTTACGCGGCTGCCGCTGGACTGCCACCTGATGATCGAGAACCCAGACGAGTTCATTCCCGCCTTTGCCTATGCGGGCGCAAACTGGGTCAGTGTGCATCAGGAGGCCTGCCGCCACCTGCATCGCTCCATTGAGCTGATCTCCCATCACGGCATGCTGCCGGGTGTGGTGCTGAATCCGGCCACCCGTGTCGAAACCATCTTCGATGTACTCCCCCTCGTCCACCATGTACTGGTCATGAGCGTCAATCCCGGCTTCGGCGGGCAGAAATTCATTCCCCACTCGCTTGACAAGATCGAACACCTGGTTCACATCCGTAAAGAAATGGAACTGGCATTTAAAATCGAAGTGGATGGTGGCGTGGCTCACAATACGGTTGCCGCGCTCGTCCAATCGGGTGCGGAGCTATTGGTAGCCGGCAGCGCCGTCTTTGGCGCAGGTCAACCCGAACAGGATGCCCGCGATCTGCTGGAAGCAGCGTTAGCGGCTGCAGGCAGGTAAGAACCGGGATCGGAGCACACCCGGCAGGTCAAGTAAAATTTCAAGGTATGGGATTCGCGGAAGCGCCTGCTAGCAGTAAGCGCCCGCCAAATGAGGATTTATGAACCGGTTGTCGTTGAAGGTTGCCGCTGTGGTTTTGGCCGTGATCATGCTGGGCGGGGTTGCTGCCCAGGCCAAGGTGAAACAGCCCAAGCGCAAGAAAAATGAAGACTTGAGCGCCAATCCGTTGTCTGGCGTTGCCTCCAAGCAGCCCGACAAGGAGCTGTACGACAAAGCCATGCTGGCGCTTAAGAGGGGTCACTTCGACGTCGCGCGGCTCGACCTGCAAACCATGCTGAACACCTATCCCGACTCCGAATACCGGATGCGCGCCAAGCTGGCCGTCGGCGATACCTGGTTCAAAGAGGGCGGCACCGCGGCGCTGGCGCAGGCCGAGTCCGAGTACAAGGATTTCATCACCTTCTTCCCCACCGCTCCTGAGGCCGCCGAAGCGCAGATGAAAGTGGCAGACATCTTCTACGAGCAGATGGAGAAGCCGGACCGCCAATACGATAACGCCGAGCGCGCCGAGCAGGAATATCGCGCCATGATCAACCAGTTCCCGGATTCAACCCTGGTTCCGCGCGCCAAGCAGAAGCTGCGCGATGTGCAGGAGGTTCTGGCCGAGCGCGAAACCGAAATTGGCCTCTTCTACGCCACCCGCGAGTCTTACCCGGCGGCCATCGCCCGCCTGGAGACGGTGATTGACACCTACCCGCTCTACTCCAAGGGCGATTTGGCCCTGCTGACCATCGGCGACGCCTATGCCAGCCAGGCCCATAACATCCAGATAGCCCCCAACCTTCCCGGCGCAATCAAGGAACGCCTGCGCGCCGTCTACCAGGACAAGGCCGCCGCTGCCTACGACAAGGTCATTACCCGCTACCCGATGGCTCCCCGCGTTGAAGATGCCCGCGACCGGCTGGTGGCGATGAACCGCCCGGTTCCCGAACCAACCCAGGAAGCCGTAGCGGAGAACGAAGCGGAGGAGAGCAGCCGTCGGCCCGTCCGCCTTACCGACAAGACCTTCGATCTGATCAAGCACGGGCCGATGGTTGTTGAGGCCGTCCATGTAGGCGAGCCCAGCCTCGAAGATCCCAAGCGCACCCTCGCGCCGCAGATCAATAAAGAGAACATGGCCTTGTTTACTGCTGCGGTGAACGCCGGCAGGCCGGCCCAGCCTGCGGATAACACGCCGACCAGCGTCAATGAGCCGCCACGCAGCGACAAGCCCTCCGATGCCCCGCTCCAGATGGCAACCCCGGCAGGCGGCACTGGCGTAGGCGTTTCAATTGTCAGCGCACCCGCGGCTGATCGCAATGCGGTTATCAAGCCCGTTGGGCCGGTTGACACCACGCTGCCCGCCGCCGAAAAACCGGCTGAGGCGCCCGATCAGGTCAACGACATCAAGCCCGGCACCACTCCGACTCAATCCGCTGCGGACGCCAAGAAGAAAGCCGGCAAAGCGGACCTAAGCGACGAATCCTCCAGCAAGAAGAAGAAAAAGAAGGGCATCGGCAAGCTAAATCCCTTCTAAATAGCCATTTCCCCGAACTCATCATGAAACGGGCTGCCTGCGGGCGGCCCATTTCATTTCACCATTCATTTCAATTTCCCACCTGGTATTACAATAGATCTGACGGTAATACCAAAAGAGGGGGACCAATGACAACCACACTCACCAGCAAAGGCCAAGTCACCATCCCCAAGCATATCCGCGATTCCCTGAGCCTCACGCCAGGCTGCAAGTTGATCTTCGACGTCAACGATGCCGGGGAACTGGTCCTGCGCAAGGATGGACCCGTCGAGGAGCGCCGCCCTGACCGATTCGATGCAGTGCTCGGCACTGCCGAAATCAAATTGGGTTGCTCTACTGACGAGTACATGGAGTTTATTCGCGGCTACTCCGATGATCCTGCTTGACGCCAACGTAATCCTGGATATCTTCGATCCCGACCCACGATGGCACGAATGGTCCAGCAGTCAGTTGCGAAAACTGTCCCTTCTGGACGAACTGACGATCAATCCTATTGTCTACGCGGAGATATCCGTCTCTTTTGCGAATGCCGCGGCGCTGGATGAGAAGCTCGATATTCTGCAATTAATCGTTATCAACATTCCGCGCAGAGCGGCATTTCTAGCCGGAAAGGCTTATTCGCAGTACCGTCGCAACGGTGGAACCAAAGCCAATGTCCTGCCCGATTTCTTCATAGGAGCGCACGCCGCAGTCCTCGGATGCCCTCTGTTGACCCGCGACACGCGCCGCTATGCAGCCTATTTCCCCACCGTGCGCCTGATCGCCCCGTAACTCTCGCGTCGCCAAAATCTGCTAAAGTGAGGGGTGGTTCCCTCGCGCAAACCCTGTTTCCAACGGGCTTTTGCGTAGATTCCAGGACTTGAAAACGGCCCATGCCCCACGATCTTCCAAAAGCCTACGACCCAACCGCCATTGAAGATAAATGGGCCGAGTACTGGGTGAGCGAAAACCTCTTCGCCCAGCCAACGCCGACCGCTGCCGACGAAGCCGGCGGCGAGTCCTTTACCATTCTGCTGCCGCCGCCCAACGTCACCGGCCGTCTGCACATGGGCCACATGCTCAACCAGACGGAGATGGACATCCTCACCCGCTGGCAGCGTATGAGCGGTCGCCGCGCCCTCTGGCTCCCCGGCACCGACCACGCCGGCATTGCGACGCAAATGATGGTGGAGCGCCAGCTCGTCGAAGAAGGCAAATCCCGCCAGCAGCTTGGCCGTGAAGCCTTTGTCGAGCGTGTCTGGGAATGGAAGCGCCACTACGGCGGCGCGATCCTCGACCAGATGAAGCGCCTCGGCGCATCCGTCGATTGGCAGCGCGAGTATTTCACGATGGACGAGAACCTCTCCGTCGCCGTTCGCGAGGCCTTCGTCCGCCTGCACGAACAGGGACTCATCTATCGCGGCGCGTACATCGTCAACTGGTGCCCCCGCTGCCAGACCGCCATCAGCGACCTCGAAGTCGTCCACGTCGAGCAGAAGGGCCACCTCTGGGAGATCAGGTACCCGGTCATCGGCGATGATGGCAAGGACTCGGAAGAATTCCTGACCATCGCAACCACGCGCCCCGAAACCATGCTTGGCGACGTTGCGGTAGCGATTCATCCCGAGGACGAGCGCTATCTGCATCTGCACGGCAAAAAGCTGCGCCTGCCACTCGTAGGTCGTGAAATCCCCATCATCCTCGACGAGTGGGTCAGCCGCGAATTCGGCACTGGTGCGGTCAAAGTCACTCCCGCGCACGACCCCAACGACTTCGCCCTCGGCCAGCGCCACCATCTGCCCTCAATCAACATCATGGACGATGAGGCCAAGATCAATGCCGAAGGTGGGCAATACGCGGGCCTGGATCGTTACGTTGCCCGCAAGCGCATCGTCGCCGATCTCGAAGCCCAGGGGCTTTTAGGAGCAATCAAAGACCACACCAACAACGTCGGCCACTGCGACCGCTGCAAGACGGTCGTTGAGCCGCGCCTTTCCACGCAGTGGTTCATCAAGATTCAGCCGCTGGCCGAGAAAGCCATCGCCGCCGTCAAGCCGGACGCGAGCGGCAAGAAGGCCATCAACTTCACCCCCGAGCAGTACGAGAAAACCTACCTCAACTGGATGGAGAACATCCACGACTGGTGCATCTCGCGGCAGCTCTGGTGGGGCCACCGCATTCCCGCGTGGCATTGCTCCGCGTGCCACCAGATCACCGTCGCCCGTGTCGATCCCACTGCCTGCGCCCATTGCGGTGCGGTGGAGATCACGCAGGAAACCGACGTCCTCGATACCTGGTTCTCCTCCGGCCTGCTCCCCGTCTCCGTCTTCGGCTGGCCCAATTTCCGCGCCCCTCAAATGCTCCGTGCCCCATCCATTCCGCGTTCTGCAGCGGAATGGGTGGGAGACCACGAATCAGCAGAGTCTATGGGTGCCCCAGGTCCCTCGCACTTGGGGACCTGGGAAAGCAAAGCAAATCGCGCCGACTTCGACGCCTTCTACCCAACCAGCCTCTTAGTCACCGGCTTCGACATTCTCTTCTTCTGGGTCGCCCGCATGATCATGATGGGCATCTGGTTCGCTCAGGAAGTCCCCCTACCCGACGGGAGCAAGCGCACTCTTGCGGATTCAGTTCCCTTCCGCGAGGTTTATATCCACGCCCTTGTCCGCGACGCCAACCGCGAAAAGATGTCCAAAACCAAGGGCAACGTCATCGATCCCATCGAGATAGTCAAGCAGTACGGCACAGACGCGGTGCGCTTTACTCTGGCTTCGATGGCCTCGCCCGGCACCGACATCGCCTTCAACGTGGCAAGAACCGAAGGCTACCGCGCCTTCGCCAACAAAATCTGGAACGCCGCGCGGTTTCTGTTTATGAATATTGATCGTGCTGCCGAGATCGGCATTACGATTGATCCATCAAGTCTTCCCTTGTTGCCCTTTGTTGGAGCCGACGCGCCTTTGGAGGATCACTGGATAATCGCTGAGTTTCACTCTACAGCGACCAAGGTAAATCGCTCACTCGAAAACTATCGTTACGACGACGCGGCCAACTTCATTTATCAGTTTTTCTGGGGAAGCTTCTGCGATTGGTATCTTGAGATCGTCAAGCTCCGTCTGGATTTTTCAGAATCCGCAGACAAGCAGAACATCAAAGAAGCGCTCACAACATTGCTCAGCGTTTTTGAGGCCTCTCTGCGGTTACTGTCGCCCTTCATGCCATTTCTCACGGAAGAGATTTGGCACGCTGTTTACGACGATAAGCCGCCGGCAAAGTCGATTGCGCTGATGAGCTATCCACCGGTGCAAAGTAGCGATGCAGGGAAGCAGATTGAGATGGAACATGTGCAATCAATCATCACCGAGATCCGCGCCCTGCGAAAAGAAATCGGAGTCGAAGAAAAGGCAGTGGTCCCAATTGAGCTTCGCATCAACGCTCATTTGAAGCATGTCATCACCGAAAATGCCTCCATAATCGAGCGACTAGCCAAGGTCAGTGAAATCCACTACGTCGAAGCAATCACACCTGCCCTCGCCAAACGCTCAACCTCCGGCTTCGATGTCGCAATCATCTACGCGCGCACCATCGACGTAGCCGCCGAACGTGAGCGTCTAACCAAAGATATCGCCAAATACGAAAAAGGCGTAGCCGCTGCCGAGCGTCAATTAGGCAACGAAGCCTTTATCGCCAAGGCACCCGCGCACATTGTCGAAGGTCTGAAAAAGCAGGAAGCGGAGACCCGCCTGCTGCTGGAAAAAGCCCGCGCAGCCTTGGACGCGTTGCCGCCGGAAGCGTGATCGATGGGCTGCCCTTGCGAGCAGTGCATTCGGCACTCCGGCACGCTCGGCCTCACCGCCGGGCGGGCCTCGGAGACCGAGATTCGCAAGGCCTACCGCAAAGCGGCCAAGGCCTGGCATCCCGACCGCTTCGCGCGCGACGCCGCCAGACGCCAGGAGGCAGAGGAGCGCTTCAAGCAGATTCAGGAGGCTTTCCGGGAGCTGATCGAGCACAATCCGCATGGCTGGGCAGCGCCGGTTGAGACCATCGCCTCTACCCCGGCGCCAAGGCCAGCAGCACCGACGATTCTATTTGACGGCTCGTACGGTTGTTACTCAATGCCCGATGTGCCGCCGGTGGCGAAGCGGATGATTGATCGCAACCTGGGCAGCTTTGGCTTTGCTGTGGCGATTATCGATCTGAGCGGCCAGCGGAGTTTTTCGGAGTTCCTGCTGCTGACTACACTGGGCGTGATGATGCGCAGCGAGTTGCATATCGTCTCCCTGGTCTCGTACGCTGACGTCAGAGAGGCGCGGATTGTTGACCAAAATCTGCGGCCAGAGGCCGGCTGGTGGCAGCGGCTGGCAGCGTGGGTTACAAACGCCCGGCCGCGCTACGCGCTTGAGATAGTGAAGAAAGACGGCGCGGTGTTCTGTTCGTTGGAAAAAGAATTGAACGACACCGTGAAGACGGTGATTTACCGGTTTTTGCAGCAACAGAAGCAATACATCCGCACGAGTTAGAGAGAGCTATGGATTGGAAGAGCAGCCGCATTGACGCATTGCTGGAGCAGGCGCTGGTGGAAGACCAGGCCGCGCGCGACTCCACCACCAACCTGACCATCGACCCCGATCTGCGCGCCACGGCGTCGATCGTTGCTCGGCAAGAGATGGTTGTTGCCGGCCTGGGCGCGGTTCCGCGCTTTCTTGAAATCTTTGCGCGTCTCGACAAGCGCGCTCCGGCGCAGACACGCTTTGAAGTCATCAGCCATCCGGAAATCTTCGACGGCGTAAAGGTGCACGAAGGCCAGGTGCTGGCGGTGATCCGCCACAATGCGCGCGTCCTGCTCAGTTGCGAGCGCGTGATCTTGAACCTGATGCAGCACCTCAGCGGCATCGCCACGCTCACGCGCCAATATGTCGATGCGATTGCCGGGACGCATGCCCGCGTTCTTGATACGCGCAAGACAGTCCCCGGCCTGCGCGTACTCGATAAATACGCCGTCCAATGCGGCGGAGGAACCAACCACCGCCTCGATCTGGCCAGTGGAATCCTCATCAAGAACAACCACATCTCGCTCGGTGGAGGCCTGCGCGTAGCCGTAACTCATGCATTGGAGAAGCGCCGCCTGGGCCAGCGCGTGCAGGTGGAAGTGCGCACGCAGCAGGAGCTGGAAGATGCGCTTGAATGCGGCGCGGAGGCCATCCTTCTGGATAACATGACGTCGGAAGCAGTGAAGCATTCAGTCGAGCGGATCAAAGAAGCGATCAAGGGGCAACCCGGCCGCACGATTCCCACTGAAGCTTCCGGAGGCATCGTGCTCGGCAACATTCGCGCCTATGCCGAAACAGGCGTAGACTTCATAAGCGTCGGCGCGCTGACCCACTCCGCTAAAGCCGCTAATATCTCGATGCGCATAGAAGCGGAGCCAAGTTAGCCGTGTACGATCTCGCAGCACTTGATCATGCGCTCGCAGGCAGTATCTTCGCAGGCAAGCTGCATTACTCGCCAGTAACTCAGTCCACTAACTCTGACGCACTGGCTGCTGCACGCAGTGCCGCGCCGCATGGCTCGGTTTATTTTGCCGACGAGCAATTAGCTGGACGCGGACGTGGCAACCACGCATGGCATTCGGCCGCTGGCGAAGGCTTGTATGTAAGTGTATTGCTCCGCCCGCAGATAGCGGCCGTGCGCTTGCCGTTGTTACCTTTAGTCGCCGGGTTTGCTGCTGCCGAAGCCATCAAAGCAGCCAGCAGCCTGATGATCGACCTGCGCTGGCCCAACGACCTGCTCCTCGGGCCGCGCAAAACCGGCGGCATCCTGGTTGAAGCGCAGACCGAGGCCAATAATATTGCATTCGCGGTGGTAGGCATCGGCATCAACGTCCACCAGCGCGAGTTCGTACCCGGCCTGGCTACTCCAGCGACCTCACTTGATCTCGAATCTGAGAAAACTATTTCGCGGCAGAGTCTGCTCGTCTCCCTGTTAGAATCTCTGGAGCGCGAGGCGTCCAGTCTGAGCGATTCAGCTGCGATTAAAGTGATTCCAGCACGCATTGAACAGGCCTCAACATGGGTGCGCGGGCGACGCGTTGAAGTTCACGGCCCGCAGTCCTGCACCGGAGTTACAGCAGGACTCGATGCGAATGGCTTCTTGCTCGTGAATACGCAGAATGGATTAGTACAAGTGCAGACGGGCGGCATTCGTGCCGCGGAGACAAGTTAGGCAATGTTACTGGCAATCGATGTCGGCAATACAAACACGGTGCTGGGCCTTTACCGGCTCGATGGCGAGAAGCCGGAACTGGCCGCCCACTGGCGCGTCACCACGCACCGTTCGCAAACCGTCGATGAATACGGAGTGCTCTTCATCAATCTTTTTGAAATGCATGGTTTCAAGCCGAATCAAGTCGGCCACATTATCATCTCGTCGGTAGTACCGCCGGTTGAGGGCACACTTCGTCAGGTCTGTGAAAACTATTTTCATCTGCAGCCATTGTTCGTTGAGCCGGGCATCAAGACCGGAATGCCTGTGCTGGTCGATAATCCCTCCGAGTTAGGCGCGGACCGGCTGGTAAACGCCATCGCAGCCTATGAACGCTACGGCGGCCCGTGCATTGTGGTGGACTTCGGCACGGCCACAACCTTCGATGTTATCTCCGAACGCGGCGAGTATCTGGGCGGCGCTATCTCGCCCGGCCTGGGCATCAGCGCCGATGCGCTTTTTTCTCGCGCCGCGCGGTTAGGACGCGTCGATATCAAGCGGCCGGCAAAAGTTATTGGAACGAACACTGTAACTCACTTGCAAACCGGCCTCTATTACGGCTACATCGGGTTAGTGGATGGAATTCTGGAGCGCATTATCGCCGAGTTAGCCGCGAAGCCGCGCGTAATTGCTACCGGCGGCCTGGCGCGACAGATTTCCGCCGACTCGCGCTACATCGCCGAGATCGACGACATGCTTACCCTCGATGGACTGCTGATCCTCTTCGAGCGCAACCGTGCAGCCAAGCCACGCGGCAAAGCGCATTGAGTATCTGAGTGCAAAACTACTTCAACTACTTTACCGAGATCGAAGAGCGCTTTCAGCAGCGGCGCGGGTCGCTCTTGCTGCTCTCAACTCTCGACTGGGCGCTGATCGAGACTTGGCGCGAAGCAGGCATCCCGCTGGAAGCGGCTCTGCGCGGCATCGATGCGGCCTTTGACAAATATGAAGCCCGGCAAACGCGTGGGCGCATGCGCCGCATCAATGGACTTGCCTGGTGCGCACAGGCTGTGATGCAGGCATCCGAAGAGTTGCGTGAAGCCGCTGCGGGAACAGCCCCTATATCGGCCAACCCGCAGGAGTCCGGCTTTGAACCGGAGCGCATTGCTGCTCATCTTGAGTCGGCTGCGGCCATATTAGATGCGGCAACCGTTGCTGCTGAAGTGTGCGCGGCCATCGGAGTGCATCTTCGAGAATTGGCTGCCGGAGTACGAGCATCGGAGAGTTCTGCCAACACCCCGATGGATTTGGAAGACTTAGAACGAAAACTTACCGTATTTGAAGATAAGATATTTGCTACATTGAGGTCTATCGCTCCCGTGGAGCTGCTCCTTTCGCTCAAGGAGCAAGCGGCGCGTGAACTGGCTCCTTTTCGCAGCCGCATGGGTGTGGTACAACTGCGTCAAGTCGAACAGCAATTCGTGAACAAGCGGCTGCTGGAGCACTACAACCTCCCGCGCCTGAGCCTCTTTTACATGAGCGCGGCATGAAGCAACGGAAGAACAAACCCGCAACGCAACAGCGCCCAACCCCGCAAAACACTATGCCGATCCTTGTTCAGATCGAAAAGCCCGTCTACGGTGGCGCATTCCTCTCGCGTGTTGAAGGCAAAGCGGTCTTTGTTCCACTTACATTACCTGGAGAACAAGTACAGATTCGCATTGCACTGGACAAGCGCGGATATGCAACAGCCGAAGCAGAAGAGATTGTCACTGCCATGCCGGAGCGAATCAAACCCGCCTGCCCTCACTTCGGCGTCTGCGGCGGCTGCCATTATCAACACTCGAATTATGAAACCCAGTTGAAGCTCAAGCAAGCGATTCTGCGCGAGACACTGGAGCGTGGCGGGGTTACTGTCCCGGATGAGATTGCCGTTCTTGCCGCGCAGCCCTGGGGCTATAGAAATCGCATACGTCTGGCATTCGATGCCACCGGAAATCCCGGCTATCGTGGAGTGCGTTCACATGCAGTTATTCCAGTGAGCGAGTGCCCGATCGCCGCGCCATTGCTGATTGAAGCCGCGCAGGCTACTGCGTCGATTCTCCGAAAATTCGCCTTGCGACCCGCAGAGGTTTCTCTCTTTGCAAATGCCGGTGAAACCGAAATGTTGGCCACAATCTACGTCGCTGGCAGAACCAAAGTTCGCTTCGACGAAGTTACATTGGCAATCCAGGAAAGGATTCCTTCACTTATCGGCGCGGAGTTAGTCGCAGAAGGACGAGAGGGAACAGCGCCGCGCACGGTCGCGCAATGGGGAGCCACTTCTCTCACCTATCACGCCGCGGACTTTAATTATCGCGTCGATCACGGCGCTTTTTTTCAGGTCAATCGCTGGCTCGTGGATTCACTTGTAGAGAAAGTAATTGCTGGGCACAACGGTGCTCTGGCCTGGGATCTTTTTGCCGGCGTTGGACTCTTTGCACAGCAGCTTGCCGCTCATTTCACGCAGGTGGTTGCAGTCGAATCCGCACCGGCCGCAACAGCGGCTTTAAAAGAAAATCTACGTGGAAGCTCAGGCGCCGCAGTCTGCGCCACAACCCTCGATTTCCTGCGCCGCAATCAAAGCACCACACGCCCGGATCTAATTGTCGTTGATCCTCCGCGCGCAGGTCTCGGCTCAGAAGCCACTGCACTTCTCGCCGCCATCGCCGCTTCCGCGCTGGTCTATGTCTCCTGCGATCCAGCAACGCTCGCGCGCGACCTGCGCGTGCTCCTCGCCTCCGGCTACGCTATCCAGTCCGTCACCCTCGCCGATTTGTTTCCGCAAACCTATCATCTGGAAACAGTGGTCCAATTGCGCCATTCCTGATAGGCTTGACGGCCAGAGAACCTTTCATCCTGCGATGCGCGCTGGAATCCCCACCTCCGGGCAAGGTCTACCTGCTCCAGCCGTCGCCGGACTCGGCGCCGCACCGCTCTTTCATGCAGCCTGGCTTTTTGCTCTAGGAATTACATTGACACGATGGCTCTGGCTACGGCCCAGCCTGGTCTTGATCGCTCTGATGCTCATTTCTGTACTGTGCGGAATTGCAGCATTGCGCGCTCAGCGCGTTGTCGCTCTGCCATTGGCCGTACTCTGGTTGCTGCTCGGCACATGGTGCGCGGAGATGGAACAGCACCCTGCCGCTGCGCCCACACTGCTCCAACTCTCTGACGGTCTATTGCGCACTGTTGAAGGAACAGTCTCCGATGCCGGTCCAATACGCAACGAAACTGAGCAAGACCTCGATGTAACTGAGCCGGCCTCCACTGAGCGCCCCTCGCAGCGAGTCGATCTGCGCGTCTCGTCCCTCGAACTTGTTACGGATGCCGAGGATTTCCAGAGAAATACTGACGGCGGTGTGCGCCTCGCGGTTCGCTGGCCGGCCATCTCATCCAGCCCGCGGCCATTTCGTTGCGGCGACCGCATCCGCGCCGTGGTTCGTCTCTTGCCGCCGGAGACCTATCGCGACCCCGGAGTCTGGAGCCGCGCAGATTTTCTACTCGACGAGGGAATCACCTCTACAGCCAACGTCAATATCGAACGCATTGAACGCATCGGTTCTATGCCGGGCAGCATATCCCTCGCCTGCCGCATCCGCGGATTGCAGGAGGCGTCGAGCGCCCGCCTTCTGGCCCTACCTGTCGCCATGCGCCACCTGCCCGCGGCGCTCCGCCTCACGGAGGACGACGCCGTCCTGCTCTCTGCAATGGTCACCGGAGACCGCACCTATCTCACCCACTCCCTGCGCGTGGGCTTTGAGCGCACCGGCTCCTTCCACATGCTGGTCGTCTCCGGCTTTCATCTGGCCATCGTCGCGGCCTGCGTCTTTTGGGTTACCCGCCGTCTGCGCCTGCCGCGTGTTCCCGCCACGCTCATCACTATCGTTGCCACTTTCGCCTACGCGCTCTTTACCGGCTTTAATACGCCTGTGCAACGTTCGCTATGGATGGTCACGCTCTATCTCCTCGGCCGTCTCATCTACCGCGACCGCTCGCCGATGAACACCATCGGCTTTGCCGCTTTGTGCCTGCTGTCGATCAGCCCGCGCAGCCTCTTCGACTCCAGTTTTCAAATGACGCTGCTGGCCGTCGTTTCCATCGGCGGCATCGCCACGCCGCTTCTGCAAAGCACCATCCATCCCTATCTCACCGCCGCGCGCAGTCTCAGAATCGTCGAACTCGATGTAAAACTCGCCCCGCGTCTGGCGGAATTCCGTGTTATTTTGCGGATGGTCGCCGAGACATTACAGGCGCTCATCAGCCGAGGGCGCAAAGCCTCTGCGTTGATATCCATAGAAGAAACATCTCACCCGCAGCTCACTTTGTTTCAAGGCGCCGCACGAATAGCCGTCGCCGGATATCAAGCAGCCCGCCATGGTCAATTTGCCGAGTCCATCGCCTGGACCTTCTTTCCCTGGGCGGTGCAGTTCGTACTCCGTATCGCGGAGTTGATAGTAGTCTCCTGCGTGGTCGAGCTGGCCATGTCGCTCCCGATGGCGCTCTACTTCCACCGCATTACCGTCTTCGCCCTGCCGGTCAATATTTTCATCCTGCCGCTCCTCGCATTGCTCATGCCCGCGGCACTGCTTATATTACTGGCGCTCGCCGTTTGGCCCGCAGTTGCCGTCGTTCCTGCAATCTTTGCGGCCATTGTTCTCCATCTCAGTGTCGGTATTGTCCACCTCTTCAGCTCGATTGCGTTGGCCTTTGGCGATTTCCGCATTCCAACGCCGTTAGGCTGGCAATCGGCAGCCTTCGTCGCGCTGCTTAGCGCAGCCAGTTTTCTCGCGCACCAGGCTTATCTTTCGGGCGCACGCCGTACCCGCCGCCTGGCCTGCATCGCTCTCATCGCCGCGGCAGTTGCAGCCATCGCGCCGCGGCCCGTCGATCACCCGCATGATGCACTCCTGATGGAAGCCATCGATGTCGGCCAGGGCGATTCCCTCCTGCTCATCACCCCCGACGGCAAGACCCTGCTCGTCGATGGCGGAGGCTTTGGCGGGGGTCCGCGCCAGGCTCCGCAGGAGTTCGACATCGGCGAGGAGGTTGTCTCGCAGGCCCTCTGGGCTCGCGGTATTCGGCACCTTGATGTCGTCGCCCTCACTCACGCCCACTCCGACCACATGGGCGGCCTGCCCGCCGTGTTGCGCAACTTCCATCCGGATGAGTTCTGGGTCGGCAACAACCCCCGTTTCGGCGCGTACAACGCATTGCTCGATGAGGCCGCCACGCTCCACATCCGGGTTCGCTCACTTCGCGCTGGCGATGCGCTCACACTCGGCAGTGCACAGATCAATGTCCTCGCGCCCATGACCAGCTACCAGCCCGGCCCAGAGCCAACCAACAACGACTCGCTGGTAATGCATGTGGCTTACGGCGCAACATCGGTAATGTTAGAGGGAGATGCCGAAGCTCCAATCGAAGAAGCGATGCTTGCCGAGCCGGGCTTGCAGAGCACGCTTCTCAAAGTCGGCCATCACGGCAGCATCACCTCTACGCGCCCAGAGTTCCTCGCGCGCGTCAATCCGCAGTGGGCTGTCATCTCCTGCGGCCTGCACAACCGCTACGGTCATCCCCGCTCTGAAGTCCTCGAAGAGTTGCAAGCCGCGCACGTCCGCACCTTCAGCACCGACATCAATGGCGTTACTTGCTTTCGGCTGGACGGGCGAAGCGTCGCCCAGGATCTTTCGTGCAGGGCGGCGCAAGCACCTTAAGGCACCCTCGTATGAATCCCAGGCGCTCTGCTACGCCCCGCAGCCGCTTATCTTTCGTCCAAAGCTGCTGCCCTGCCTCAGCAAGGCTGAGGCAGGGCAGGTGCGCGCCGATCAGGTCGATCCCTCGGTTATACAGTGAATGCGACTTATTCATCTGCCGCACCTCAAGCAGTTGCGCCACCGGCGCTCGCGGCAAATAGTCCCAAAAGGTAAGAATCTTAGCACGGTCTCGCGGCAATCCCAACGCGAGTTCCGCGACAATGAATGGATGAAGGGCGCTTTTTCTTTGGTCGAACAGTTGCCGCATCTCTGCGTTGTCCGGGCAGAAATGATCAACCAAACGAAGGTATCCGCCAGAATCACCCAGCGCCGTAGGCGGCTCGGTATATCTTCCAACTCCGGCATCGTTCCGCCCAGCGCTGCCGGCATACTCGAGCTTTCCCGCTCAATCAGCGATTTCAGTGCCTCCAGCGCCAGAGCCGTCTTCTCAATCATTCCGGTAAATTCCTGGGCCGTCCGCTCCAGATCGTCGTCGAGTGCAAGTGTCGTTCGCATCGCAGCCCTAACGCACTAGTTGTGTAGTCCCGGTTTGATTGGTTGGATTGAGAGTAAATCTTTGTGGTTCATTTTGCCTGCATTTGCAGATGAATTCATAGGCGGTAAGGCCGCCAAGAGTCTCATCCGTTTGGCAAAATTATAAGCGTCGTTCAAGTGCGTCCCTAGCTGGCTGTGGTTTTCGTAGTGGTAGCGCTGGATGGTGACTTCTTCGATAGTTCGGTTCATGCAGTGGGCTTGGCCGTTTGTCCAAGGGTGATTAGGTTGGGGCAATCGAGCAGAAATCCTATCAGGGGGAGCCGAAGGACATCCCTCGGGAGCTGAAGCCCACAATTCTATTGCGCCTTTTGCGGCATGACTGAAGTCATGCCCTGATACAAAGCCGCTTTAGGAAACGCGTTCCACCAGGTATCGAGCTGCGGGAATGCAGCTTCTTCGGCTCCGCTGAAGTACGCTTCGTTCAGAATGACGGCTCATCTCTCAGGAGATAACTCACCTTTCGATAGAAGCTTTTGCATGGCGTAGTGAGAGCTTTCGCATTGCGTGATGAGGCTGCGAGAGGGTTGGGCTGCGAGCGCAGTGCGGAGAAGAAGTACTGCGTCTTCTGTAACGGAACTACTTTCAGGATCACTATTCCCGTTAGACGGTCGCTCACTTACCGGTTGTTCCGGAGGTATCGGCTGGAATTCAAACCGAGTAACCCAAGGAGTAAGTGTGATGGAATCGAACTTTGCATCGCATCAACAGATTCATCTTGTATCCAGAGAAACAGAAACGGCAATGGATGCGCCCCTTTCCCACGATCTGTTGCACTGGGAATGGCGAAGCGCCTGCCGTTGGTTGGTATGCCTGAGTGTATTGCTGCTGGTTTCCGCGGCGGGGGTGAAAGCGCAAGATGACAATGAGAACAGCACTCCGACAGCGTGGTGGGTATACTCCGGGCAATCGATGAGTGAGATCAGCAATACGATTACGACCAAGAATGCCAGAGTTATCGATATATCGGTAGACAATCCGAACGCTTTTACCGTGACCTATGTGCAGAATACCGGCTCGTACGCCCGGCAGTGGTGGTGGTATGTGGGGATCGATGCGGCAACATTGGGGACGAACCTTACGAACAACCACGCCCGATTGATTGCGCTGAAGGCCTACGATATTGGCGGCGGAAATATACGGTTTGCCGTTGCGATGATCGCGAACACTGGCGCGAATGACAAAGCCTGGTGGTACTACTACGGGCAGACGCCTGCGCAGATCGGCAACCTGGTGAAGGCTAACAATGCCCGGCTTACCGCGCTGCAGTCTTACAGTTCAAACGGCCAGACGTTGTATACGTGCATCATGATCTCGAACACCGGCAGCGATGCAGCGGGCTGGTGGTGGTACTTCAATGTGAGTCCGCAGGCAATCGGCAACTCCGTCTCTGCAAACAATGCACGGCTGCTCGATGTGACTCCGGCGGGCAATGGAAATTTCAATGCGGTGATGCAATCGTGTTCCGGCGGCTGCCCGGCATGGTGGTGGTATTACGGCCAGTCGATGAACGGTGTTCTTACGAATGCGCAGAACAATGGCGCGCGTTCAATTACGACGGAAAGCTATCCGGGCTGCAGTGGGGGGGAGTGTTTTGTCACGGTGATGATCAGCGATACTCCGGCGGACATTACGGCCTGCGATCCCAGCGGTTGCATCTCGGAAGCGAAGCTGCAGGCCAACATCTGCAACACACTGGCAAATAAAGTTGTAGGCTACTCGTGCCTCGTGGGTGGGCTGCGGCCGATCTCCGGAGGGCTGGCGCGGACGAGCACGAATCCTCCCGCGACGGCGATGACGCCGAGCTTGGTTACAAACATTGCGAGCGTGAGCAAGACGATGACCGCGACGGCGATTCTGCAATTGCTGGCGAAGAACGGGCTGACGATCAACACGAAAATCTCGCCGTATATCTACCCGGACTGGAGCCAGGGAGCGAATATCAACCAGCTCACCTTCAAGGAACTGCTGACGCATTCGTCGGGCTTTGGCCAACTGCCGAATGGCGCCTGCGGCAACGACATTACTTACTCGGCGCTGGAGACGATTGTCGCCGGCGGAGTTACAGCGTCGAATATCGGGCAGCCGCAGTATGGCAATTGCAATTTTGCGTTGCTGCGCGAACTGATGCCGGCTTTGCAGGGGCAACCGCTGACGAATTATCCCAACGGATCGCAGCGCGCGCAAGTAAGCTCAACCATGTACATCAACTACATGAACGCGAATGTATTTGGGCCGGTTGGAGTGCCGGTGAGCGAGTGCAAACCTCCGGCTGGAACTGGCGATGTTCTCTCGTATCCGTTCCCCGCAGGCAATACATCGGGCGATGACTGGGGCGACTGGTCGCTGGAATGCGGCAGCGGAGGCTGGGTGCTGAGCGCGAATCAGATCTTCGACGTGGTGAACAATCTTGCCACCGGAAACACGCTGCTGACCGCCGCGGAGAAGAA
>Ga0181534_10000430_pt1 | contig 29690 bp, 18 predicted proteins | sample PEATcosm2014_Bin_37_FD_119758 | JGI IMG/M metagenome (GOLD analysis project Ga0181534, IMG submission 119758) | Peatland microbial communities from MTU Mesocosm Facility, Houghton, MI, USA - PEATcosm2014_Bin17_10_metaG | ecosystem: Environmental > Terrestrial > Soil > Wetlands > Peat | place...
TGCCCGCATTGAATTCCATCGAACATAGTCTCAGGCTGCTGGCCGTCTCAGAGCCAGCGCAAGCCCCGGCCCCTTCGCACGGAAATTCCAGAATCTACCGCGACCCGCAGGGCCGTTACACTCTCGCTGTTCCCGCTGGATGGTCGGTCACGCCTCCTGCCAATCCGGGCTCGGGAACCGTGCAGTTGTCTTCCGGCGCAAGCTGGGCCATGCTCATGCCCTCCAGCGGTGGACAACCCCGCGACGTCAACCATGAGGTCACGCAGCAGATACAGGCGCAGTTCAAGGACTTCCAACTCCTCAACGAAGGCGACCTCCAGCTCAACGGCCATTCTTCGCACGGCACCACTGCCACGGGAATCAATCCCAAGGGCGCGCGCGTCTCCGTCCTCGTCCTCAGCATCGATGCCGGCAGTGGGCACTACCTCACGGTTATCTCCTCGTCGCCGAACGATCAGGCAAAATCCATCAATGCCGCGGTCATGCAGATGGCCCAGAGCATCCGCTTCAATGGCGAGGGAGAGTGAAATGCCCGCACCTCTGCTCCCAACGCGATCCTTTGCAACTCCACCCAAAGCTCTCGCCCGGCGCGCCGCCTTGGCCGCGGCGTTCCTTCTTTTCTTCGCGGCCTTCGCCTTCGGCTTTCAAAGCCATCCTTCGTTTGAGGAAACCAGCAAGGCCGCGGCGCAGGGAAACCAGCAGGCACAGTACAGCCTGGGCTTGATGTACCACGAAGGAGACGGCGTTCCCAAAGATCTGCGGCAGGCCGCCGGATGGTTCCGCAAGGCCGCGGAACAGGGCTACGCGGACGCGCAGTACAACCTCGGCATCATGCTTTCAAAGGGAGAAGGCGTGCCGAAGGATGGCACGCAGGCGCTCGCATGGTATCGCAAGGCTGCGGAGCAGGGAGTCGCTGACGCTCAATACAATCTGGCCAAGATGCTCGCCGCGGACGGCGCGGCGCAGAATCTGCCAGAGGCAGCCCAGTGGTATCGCAAGGCCGCCCAGCAGGGACAGCCCAACGCGCAGACCAATCTCGGCATCATGTACTCGTCTGGAAATGGAATCGCGCAGGATTCCCAACAGGCAGTCGTCTGGTATCGGAAGGCCGCCGAACAGGGTAACGCTGTCGGACAAACCAACCTTGGCATGGCCTACATCACCGGCGATGGCGTCGAGAAGGACTTCGCGCAAGCCATGGCATGGTTCCTCAAGGCCGCTGTTCAAGATTACCCGGACGCGCAGTACGATCTCGGCGTGATGTACAACAAGGGAGTCGGTATCAAGCGCGACCCCGCGCAGGCCGCCGCGTGGTTCCGCAAGGCTGCCGATCAGGACTACGAGCCTGCCCAGTTCAACCTCGGCCTGCTCTACAAGACCGGAGACGGAGTCGCGCAGGACCTTCCACAGGCGGCATCCTTGTTCGCCAGGGCCGCTGAACAGGGAAACCCCTTCGCCCAGTTCAACCTCGGCGCAGCCTATGAACTCGGCAAGGGCGTCCCCAGGGATCCCGCGCAGGCAGCCTCCTGGTATCGCAAGTCTGCCGATCAGGGATACGTGCTCGCACAGGATAGCCTTGGCGCAATGTATGCCCGCGGAGACGAAATAACCCGCGATTTTCCGCAGGCCGTCGAATGGTTCCGCAAGGCTGCCGACCAGGGTTATGACGATGCCCAGTTCAACCTCGGCGTCGCGTACCTCTACGGAGATGGCGTAACAAGGGATCTTCCCCAGGCCGCGGAATGGTTCCGCAAAGCTGCTGACCAGGGCCACAGCAAGGCGCAGAACAATCTCGGATATATGTACGCCAACGGACTCGGAGTCGCGCAGGACCAGCAGGAGGCGGCCTCCTGGTATCAGAAGGCCATCGCGCAGGGAAATGCCGATGCCAGGCACAACCTGGAAAAGCTCGCGCAAAAAGATAAGTAAGGATCGCGGAGGTCCGGCGGAGCGCGCCTCATCGGCCTGACGCAGTGCAGCCACTCAAGGACGCCTCCGGGCATCCTCCTGGAGGAGACTCATGTACCTGGCGGTTTTCGCGCTTCTCTCTTGTGTTGGAGCCTGGTTTGCCTGGCGTCGTAATCCGCTCTATTCCACGCGCTCCACGCTCCGCTCCGCCATCGTCGTGCTGTTTTCCATCGCCGCTGTCATCGGCCTCATCGTGGTCGCCGTCAACTTCACCATGCACAAGTCTCCGGCGGTTGCCGGAGTCACTCTCGCCGCCGTCATCATCTTCGGCACGCTCTCGCTCATCTTTATCATCCAGGCCGTCTCCACTCCCACCCAGGCAAAACTCGCGGTGGACTTGCCGCCCGGTGCCACGCTCCTCCACTTCCATCGGCAGAAGATTTACAAATGGCTGAAGTTTCTCGCCGGCCTGCTTGCCGTCTGCGGAGTCCTCGCCATCGTAATTCCCGGCGACGCCAAGTACGCCGCCTTGACGCTCGGAGCCATGGCTCTCTTCCTCGCCGCGATTCTCCTCCCCGTCGCCTATGTCACCGCCCGGCGCTTTGACGTTTCGCTCACCGCGCTCGAGTGCAATCCCTGGCTCCACTGGCAGTACACCCCCGAGCAATGGCGGCAGTGGACCAATGTTCAAATCGACCGCATGGAGGCCGAGCCTCCCAAGGTCATCCTGAAGCGCGATTGGCGAAACCTCGCTTGCACATTGAGCGCCATCGCCCTCGCCATCTTTCTCTTCTATCCCGGTCAATGGCTCCTGGATAGCCTCTCCGTCCTCTTCTCCTGCGGCCTCGTGCTCGCGGTCGTCATCCTCGGCCCGGGTGAGCAGCGCCGCTCCGCTGAAAAGTTGCGCGCCACTCTTCTCAAGGCCGCCCCGGAGGTCTACTTCGGCCACGACGGAGTCTTCTGCGACGGCACTTACACTCAATGGCTCGGCATGGATATTTATCTTCTGGCCGCCACCATCGACGAGCGGCAACCGCGCAGTCTGCTCTTTCGTTTTGAAAAAATCGAACCCAATCCCTACGGCGGATTTCCCGCAGTTCCGATTCACCAGAGTGTTCTCATCCCTCCGGGAAGAGAGAGTGACCTCGCCCGCTTGCAGAAAGAACTCGAAGCTCGATGTCCCGCGGCAAAAGTTGCTCTCTGCTGAATTTGATTTACGGCCTCGCAGGATTGCGCCTTCAGTAAGCCTCTTTCCCGCTCCCCCGTCCACAACTGGTCAATCCTTTGCGACCTCTCCCAACGATTGCCTCTTTGGTTACCTCGCCCCTCCAAACGATTACACAGTAAGTCAATCTTTGACCCCCCGCTCGGGCATCAACCCGAGTCCGCCAGGTTTGTGTAACACTGTATTAACCAGTGTCGGATAGCCTGAATGGACTTGATATTGACTACACAAACTCGCGGATACCTCCGCGCGGCGTTGCCGCGCGGCCTCGCCGCGCTCTGCCTCCTGGCCCTGATGGCGTGCGCTCCTATGGCTTGCGCGCAGCTAACCCCCGCGCCGCCAGCGCTCCCGCCCGCAACCGACAAGCCCTCCGCCGATGCCCCGGACGACTCGCCAGCGATGTTTCCGCACCTCGCCGACACGCGCTTCTGGCTCTCCGGACAGATGAACTTCATCTTCCAGACTCATCCTCCTTTCCACGCTCCCTACAGCGGCGCCAACAGTCTGAATCCGAATTATGAGAAAGCCACCTCTCGGGTCATGACTCTCTACACCGGCGTGCGGCTCAATAAATCCGCGGAGATTCTTGCCGACCTCGAAGAAACCGGAGGGTCGGGATTGAGCACCGGGTTGGGCATCGCCGGTGCTCCCAACCTGGATATTGTCCGCAACCCATCCTTGAGCAAGGCTCCCTATTTCAGCCGTATCCTCATCCACAAGGTCTTCGCCTTCAGCAAGGACAATGTAGAGAATCAGCGCAGCCCGCTTTCTCTCTTTGACGAACTCCCCCGCCGCCGTCTCGAACTCCGCTTCGGAAAATTCAGCACCGTGGATTTCTTTGACCAGAACTCCGTCGGCTCAGACACGCACTTCCAGTTCAGCAATTGGGCGATCGACAACAACGGAGCCTATGACTACGCTGCCGACACGCGCGGCTACACCGTTGGCCTCACCGCCGATTACGAGGAGCGCAACTGGGGCTTCCGCTTTGCCGAAGCGTTGATGCCCAAGGTCGCCAATGGAATTGATCTGGTGTGGAAACCCTGGCAGGTGCATGCCGAAAACTTCGAGTACGAGTTACGCAAAAGCCCGATCCCGAACAAGGCTGGCGTGGTGCGCGTACTGGCGTTCACCAACTACGCGAACATGGGGATTTATCGCGACGCCGTCGCCCAGTTTGAGAATCACTTGGTTGCCGCGCCGTCGATCACGAATCATCCCTGGCACGTTACCCGCAAGTACGGCTTCGGCTTGAACCTGGAACAGAATGTCGCGGCCAATCTCACGGCCTTCGCCCGCTTCGGCTGGAACAACGGCAAAACCGAATCCTTCGCCTACACTGAGATCGACCAGACCTTTGCGTTCGGCCTAGGCGCCAATGGCCCGCTCTGGCGGCGCAAGCATGACCGCGCGGGCATTGCCTTCGTCTCCAACGCGATCTCCAGGGACCACCAGAACTATCTCGCTGTTGGAGGTTACGGATTCATCCTTGGCGACGGCGCGCTCCGCTATGGGCGTGAGAATATTCTTGAGACCTATTACACCGCACACCTCTGGCGCGGCCTTTACGCGGCGCCGGGGCTGCAACACATCGTCAACCCCGGCTATAACCGTGATCGCGGCCCAGTGCTGGTTCCTTCCTTCCGTATGCACGCGGAGTTCTAGAACACTCTCGCAGAAGCCGTTTCCGCGCGTGCCTCAGCTTCGGCGCGCCTCTCTCGCGCGGCTGGGTTGGGCTCGCAGCGTTAATCGGCGCTGGATGTCTCGCTTTCCAGCCACGGCGGCAGAATCTTCACCAGCACGGCAAGGATGATGAATGGAAGTATGAGCAGTCCGGCGGCAATCAGTTCGCCCTCGCGTGAGATCAGGTCCACCTTGTACGTTGTGTAACCGAGGAAGCTCTTGGAGAAGAGTTGTCCGCCGATCACAACATTCCACCGCATGGCAAAGATCCCGATAATAGTCAGGCATCCGCAGATCGCGTATGCCAGTCGCCGCAACTTCTCCGGAACATGGAAGATCTGGATCGCGCCAAGTGCCAATATCGGCACCAGTGTTCCCAGCGCGATCTGCAACACGATCTGCGAAAAAAACAGGCGGGTATGCAGCATGAAGTCGAGCGAGCGGAACGACTCGTCGGACTCATAGATGCGGTGAATCAGGTCCAGCATTTCCAAACCGAAGTCAATGATGAAGGTGTATAGCAAGTATTGCGCGATGGTATCGACGCAGCGCATGTCGATCGGCTGGCGCCGAAGCTTTGCCGTTGCCATGTAGAGCAACAGAACCAGTGCGATTCCGCTTACCATCGCCGAAAAAATGAACACCACAGGCATTAGCGGCGTGGACCACCACGGGTTCGCCTTGATTGAGCCAAAGATGAATCCCACATAGCCATGCAGCAGGAACGCCGAGGGAATTCCGATCAATGTGACCACCCAGCCAACCCGGTCATCCACCCGCAGCGCGCCCTCGCTAATGTTGCTGGAGCCCAGCGTGAGCATACGGTAGAGCATTCGTTTTGCGCCCGTGGTGTTCTGCGAGAGCAGCACAATTTCACGCCGGAATTCGAGCCAGATCTCCAGCAGTATGACCGCCATCAGGTACCAGAGATAGACGAAGCCGAACATCGCCATCGCCGAGGTGGTGTGCGGCGTCAGGTACATCTCCAGCGACCGCTCCGGGCGGCCCAGGTGGAGTTGCAGCGGGAGCGGGGCAACCAGCAAGAAAGCCAGCGCCGTCAACAGCGCCAGCCGGTAGGTCGGCTTCACGGCCGTCACATGGAAAATGCGCTCCAGCGAGGCAAGGATGAAAGCGCCCGCCACCAACCCCGTAAGGAATGGATACACGACGATCAAAACGCTCCACTGGAGCTCGATCTCGTTTGGATACATGAAGCCGTCAACTGGCATGCTCGCAATCTCCTTAGCGCACCGAACCGTCGAGGTCGTGGTAGTAGGCTTTTGCGCCGGTGGCCAGGTGCGGCTTCAGTACCTGCACGGCGTGAGTTTTCAGGAATTCGTGGATCGGATCGTCGGGATTCTTCAGGTCCGCCAATTGCCGCGCTCCCGTGGGACAGTTCTCGCAACAGGCGGTCGTCAATCCCTTGGTGATGCGGTGGTAGCACAGCGAGCACTTCTCCGCCGTGCGCTTGGTTGGGTGCAGAAAGCGGCAGCCGTAGGGGCAGGCCTGCACGCAATAGCGGCAACCAAGGCAGTAGGTTTCATCCACCAGCACTACGCCGTCCGGCGTATGAAGCGTGGCGCCGACGGGACACACCTGCGTGCATGGCGAATCCACGCAGTGGTTGCACATCTTGGGTACGAAGAAGTTCTTGCCTCCCACCGCGGTACTTTGCGGAAAGCCGTTCTTCCCGCCGTTTGGCGAGTCAACCTGCGGAACTTCCTGACGCCAGTCCGCAACATGGTACCGCTCCACCCAGGTGCGGAAGTATCCCTCGGGCACGTTGTTCTCCGCCGAGCAGGCGCGCACGCAGTTGCCGCACCCGATGCACTTGTCGATGTCGAGCAGCATTCCCCACCAGTGCTCGCTGCGGTTGTAGTTGGGAGCAAGCTCCGGCGTCCCGGCCATTACGTATTTCCACGCGAGCGCGGCAGCAGGGAGAAGCACAATCAATTTGCGTCGAGTGATCATGATTTCTTGTCTCCGGGCTGCAACAGCGGGCTGTGCGGCTGATGGCACGTCTTGCAAACCACTCCACCGGAGTGTTGCGCGCTCACCACCTGCGGGAAGTTTTTCGGTTTGGCAAGGTTTTCTTCATGGCAGCGGGCGCAGAGCACCGCGGTGTCCGGCAATTGCGGAACGACGGAGCCTGGATCGTCGGCGTGTTTCGCCAGCGGCCCGTGGCAGGCTTCGCAGTTCACGCCCGCGTGCTTGCCCATTTTCTTCACGTCCAGCACATCGGAGTGGCACTCCTCGCAGGTCTTGTGGCCCGCATAGGAGACAGGTTTCGAACTCAGTTCGGCCAGCGCGTCTCCGCGGTAGTGGCCATATTGCCCAAAGCTCTTGGGAATGAAGTGCGCCCGCACCAGCAAAAACACCACGAGCACAACTACAAACGCTCCCGCAAGCCGGACGATGTGTTCGGCGTCTTTGAATTTCGTCAAGTTCACCCCGTTCGTTTCCGTCTGCCATTCTCAGCGGTTACGATTGGCTCACACTGATACTTCATCCGGGAGAGATTCACTGTGATATTCAGCACAGTCCAATGTGACTATTTAGGCCCTGCATCGGGCCGGGAATTCTCCCGCGCCCCCACGGCGGGACAAATCGCGGATGCGATGCAAGCAATTGGCGGTCTATAATTCCCCAAATGCCGGACCGGCAACCTCGCCGGAACTGGCCGGGGTAATTTGATTGCTGATTTCGCGCGAGCATGGACGAAAGCCGGGTGCGCCGTGGAACCTTTATGGCGTGCGTGTGCTCGGCTACGGGGTTTTGGCAATCTGGGCAGCTGTGATCGCTGGGTGGGCCTTCGATCCTGGATTTTTCAGGCGCGTCGTCGCCAGTTTCGGTGGAACCGAGCCCAACACTGCCATCGGTTTTCTTTGTCTGGCCGCTGCATTGCTGTTCCTTGACCATCCCCACTGGGCCGCCCGTCCCGCCTCCCGAGCTTGCGCCATCTGCGGCGCACTGATCGGTGCCCTCACCGGACTGGAGTACATCTCCGGATGGAATCTTGGTTTCGATCGGCTATTCCTTGCAGGCTCATTCCTTCCTGGTTCCTTGCATCCGGGACGGATGTCTCCGGTCGTGGCATTGAACCTGGTTCTGCTGGGTGCCGCAATCCTCTTCGTGAATCTTCGCTGGGGGCGCATCTCAGCCTCGTCCGTCTTGACGTGGATCACTGCGGCGCTGTCGTTTCTGACGCTGACCGCTTATGCATACGATCCCAGTTCGCGGTATCAGTCGCCGCTGTTCTCTATCGTCGTGCCCCAGACCTCGATTACGTTTCTGTTGTTGTGCACGGCCATTCTGTTTGCACGGCCCGAGCGCGGTGCGGCCGCCATCTGCCTGAGTCCGGATCTGGGTGGCAAGGCCGCAAGACGCCTGCTTCCCACGGTGATTTTTATTCCATTCACCATCAGCCTGCTGATCTTCAAGATGTATCAGCACGGAACCTACGGTTCGGCCCTGATGGTTTTTCTCTTTGTTGTTGCGCCGGTCTTTATCTTTGTGCCGCTTGTTCTCTTCAGCGCCGCGCTGCTGAACCGGATTGAACGCGGGCGCAAGCAGAGCGAAGAGGAACTGCGCACCAGCACGCAGCGGTTTTCCAGCGTCGTGGCGTCGGCGATGGACGCCATCATCACCCTCGACGAAAGCCAGCGAATTATCGTATTCAACGAGGCGGCTGAGAAAATGTTCGGCTGCCCTTCCTGGGACGCTCTCGGCAATTCGCTGGACCGCTTCCTGCCCGCGGGGGTTCGCGAGGTTCATGCGCAGCACATTCGCACCTTCGGAGAAGCGGGGCTCACCACGCGATCCATGCTCGCTCCCTCGGTTCTCTCCGCGGTGCGCATGAATGGTGAGCAGTTTCCGATTGAAGCTACAATCTCCCAGGTGCAGGTTGCCGGGCAAAAGCTCTACACCGTTATTCTCCGCGACATCACCGCACGGCAGCGCGCCGAAGAGACGCTGCTTCACAGCGAGGCCCGCTTTCGCTCCATCTATGAACAGGCTGGCGTCGGTATCGCGCAAATCGCGCTCGACGGACAGTTCCTCATGGTAAACGCGGCGCTGTGCCGGATGCTCGGATACGAAGAGTCCCAATTGCTTGCCAAGCGTATTGCCGAGATCATCCATCCCGACGACCAGGCGCGCGAGGCGGAGTTTCTCAAAGCCATGCATCTCGACCGCGCGAATTCCTATGAGATCGAGAAGCGCTACCTGCACCGCGACGGCTCCGCCGTCTGGCTCAACGTCTCTTCTTCCATGGTGTGTGATGCTGCCGGCGCGCCGCTTTATCGCATCTCCGTCATTCAGAACGTCACTGAGCGCAAGCGCGCCGAAGAGCAACTCAAGCAGGCCCAGAAAATGGAGGCCATCGGGCGCCTTGCCGGGGGCGTGGCCCACGACTTCAACACCCTGCTCAACGTGATGCTGGGCTACTCGGAGTTGCTGCTGGCGGACCTTCCTCTGGGAGATCCACGCCGCGAGCGCGTGATGCAGATCAAGAACTCCGGCGAAGCGGGAGCATTGCTCACCAAACAGTTGCTGGCATTCAGCCGCAAGCAGGCCATCGCCCAGGAGGTGCTGGACCTGCGCGAGGTTGCCTCCAAGATGACTCCAATTCTCTCGCGGTTGCTGCGTGAGGATATTGAATTAACGGTAAGGTGCTCCGATGAGCCCTGCCTGGTGAAGGTGGATCCCGGTCAGATTCAGCAACTCGTGCTCAACCTTGGGGCAAATGCCGGTGACGCCATGCCTGACGGCGGCAGGATCAATGTTGAAGTAAGAGCGGTTGATCTGGATGAGAACTACGTGCAGCGCCATCCCACTCTGCATCTGGGGCGCTACGCCATGCTTGCCATCAGCGACTCTGGCATCGGCATGGATGCAGAAACGGTCGCGCACATCTTTGAACCTTTCTTCACTACCAAGGAACCGGGCAAAGGGACTGGCCTCGGCCTTGCCACCGTCTACGGCATCGCCCGGCGCAACGGCGGCGACATCTGGGTTTACAGCGAACCTGGCATGGGCACGATCTTCAAGGTCTATCTTCCGTTGACCGTTCAGGCGCCTCAGCGCCTCGCGCCCGCGGAGGGCGCATCCCGCGCTGCCGCTTCTGGCGGTGAAACCATCCTGCTGGTGGAGGATTCGGCAGCTTTGCGGGAGTTGACCCGCGTCATCCTCTCCCGCGACGGCTACAACATCCTGGAAGCCGAAGATGGCGTCGCCGCTCTGGAAGTGTCAAGAAACTTTCCGGACCCAATTCATCTTCTGCTGACCGATGTAGTGATGCCGCGTATGCGTGGGCCGGTCCTTGCCCAGCAGATACTGAAGCAACGCCCATCCATCGCCGTCGTCTTTCTCTCCGGCTACACGGAAGAGGTAATTTCCCAGTCGGATGGAATCTCCGGGTTTACCTTGGTTGAGAAGCCCTATACGGCCGAGGCTCTTTTGCGCTCCATCCGGCGCGCCCTGGATGACCGCTCATTGCGAGTTGCCACCGGGGCTCAATAGCATTGGGACCGCATTATCTTGCCCCGCGTATAGTTCTCCCGCCACGGCGCGCCGCCGGATTAATCCGCTGTCCATGCTCCTTCCATGCGCACATAATCACAGGCCATGGCATCCATAAGAATTTTCGATTTCCATACCGGCTCACAAACCACTATCTATGGTTGATTGCCTAACGAGAGTGCCGTCGGCCCTGCGGTTGCAAAAACCCCCGCCAGGGCGCGCGGATCATGTTCTCGATCAGCTTAGTTGTGCGGTCTCACTGACGTAACGCGGCAAACAATATTATCCTTTGGACTCGTAGGCGATGTCCGGCGAATCGTGGCCGGCAGCGACGGAGAAGACAAACTATCATGACGAAACTCGAAGCGGTAATTCAACCATCCAAGCTCGATGCCGTGAAGGAAGCCCTGCTGGCCATCGGAATCGACGGACTTACGGTCCTGGAAGTGCGCGGCCACGGACGACAGAAGGGCCACACCGAGTTCTATCGTGGGCGCGAATACAGCGTTGACCTTCTCCCCAAGATCAAGTTGGAGATCGTGCTGCGCGATGAGACCGTGGACGACGTTGTCAAGGCCATTCTCGGTGCCGCGCAAACCGGCAAAATCGGAGATGGCAAGATTTTTCTCTCTCGCATTGACGAATCCATCCGCATTCGCAATGAAGAGCGCGGTTCTGACGCACTATAGCCGCGCTAGGGTTTCCTGATGACTTCGAGCATCGCGCAGAGTTTGAAAGCCGAGTACCTTGCGGGTTCGGAGCGGCTCCGGCTTGAGTTTGAACAGACGCGCTCGGGCCGCTCCGTCTTGCAGGGGCGCACCGCGCTCGTCGATTCGCTGGCTCACCAGTTGTGGCGCCATCACATCAACCCTGATCTGTCAGCGCCAGCGGGCTTTGCCCTGGTCGCAATCGGCGGCTACGGACGTGGCGTGCTTGCTCCCCATTCGGACGTCGATCTGCTCTTTCTCTCGGACGGGGAAGCGCCTGCTGCGGCGCACAAGGATGCGATCCGCGCGTTTTGCCAGGATCTCTGGGATCTCCGGCTGCGCCTCAGCCCGACCACGCGCACGCTGGAGGATTGCGACCGCCTCCACCGTGACAATCCCGAGTTCAACATCTCGCTGCTCGATTGCCGCATGCTTGCCGGCGATTACTCACTTTTCCGCCGCCTCCATGATCAGATCGTCCCGCGCACCGTCCTCCGTGACTGGCAGGAACTTGTGCTGTTGCTGGGAGAGGTCAACGAGCTGCGCCATCATCAAGCCGGTGACACCATCTTTCATCTCGAACCCAACATCAAGGACGCGCCCGGCGGTCTCCGCGACTACAACGTCGCCTCCTGGCTGGCCCTGCTGAACGGCTTTTCGCGGGTGCGCGAGTGGACCGATTCCCTTGATTACTTTCCCGCCTCGCTGCGTGACCGCGCCCTGGAGGCGAAAGAGTTTCTCATCTCGGTGCGCTGCTTCCTGCACTACCGCGCCGGCCGTGATGACAACCAGTTGAACTGGGAAGCGCAGCAGGAGGCCGCCGAAGCTCATATCGGGTATGACGGCGGCGGCTCCGACGCGGCCGAGTGGATGCGCTACTACTACCGCCAGGCCCGCGTCCTGAATCGTCTCTTCGCCACAATGGTGGACGAGGTGGTGCCCGCCCGTTCCTCGCTCTTCCAGCAATTTCAGAACTGGCGTTCACGTCTTTCCACCGACGAATTCTCCTGCGTCAACGGGCGGATTCTGTTGCAGCAGCCTTCGGCGCTCGTCTCGCCCGGCCATTTCTTCAACTGCTTTGAATTCGTGGCCCAGCATGGACTGAAGTTTGCCGCCAGCACCGATCTGCGCATCGAGCAGGCGCTGCCCGGAATTGCCGCCCTCGATCTCTCCGGCCCGCAGCGCTGGGAGTTTCTGCGCAAGGTTCTTGTCCGCCCGCACGCCGCCAAGGCACTGCGCATGATGCAGGAGCTCGGCGTGCTTGGCCTGCTCCTTCCGGAATTCCGTGCCGTGGAGTCCCTTGTCGTCCGTGACTTCTATCATCGCTATACCGTCGACGAACATACCTTCCGCGCCATCGAGTCCATCCACGCGCTTCACCCGGATAAGAAGAGTGGCAACCGAAGCCTCGCCAACCTCGTCGAGGAGATCGAGCGCCTCGATCTGCTCATCCTCGCCCTGCTCCTCCACGATGTGGGCAAAGCGAAGTCCGGCGACGATCACGTCACCGCCAGCCTGGAAATCGCGATGCAGGTCTGCCGCAACTACGGACTGACGCCCGAGGAAGAGGAGATGGTCTGCTTCCTTGTCGGCTACCACCTCGATCTCTCCGCAGCCATGCGTCGTGACATCTTCGACCCGGAGACCATCCACGTGCTCGCCAAGCGTGTCGGCACTCCCGAGCGCCTGAAGATGCTGGCCCTGCTGACTTACGCCGATGTCGGAGCCGTCAATCCTACTTCGCTCTCTCCGTGGAAGGCTGAGAACCTCTGGCGCGTTTACTTCCTGACTGCCAACTACCTGAACCGCAGCGTCGATGATGATCGCTTCCACGCCGAGGGCCAGGAGGACCAGGTGGCGCGCATTCGCCTGCTCGCTCCGCAGCTCGGACGCCGCCTGCGTGACTTTCTGGAAGGCCTGCCGCAGCGCTATCTCCGCATCCATTCCGCCGAAGAGATCATCGAGCATGTAGGAATGGCCTCGCAGCTCCGGGCCAACGCCGTGCAGACGCAACTCAAGCGCCTCCGCGGTGACTTTGCGCTTACCGTCATCACCAACGACCGTCCCGCGCTCTTTGCCACGCTCGCCGGTGTGCTGGCAGGCTGGGGCATGAACATTCTCAAGGCTGACGCTTTTTCCAATGACTCCGGCGTGGTGGTGGACAGCTTCATCTTCACCGACCGCTTCCACACCCTTGAGATGAACGTGCAGGAGTGGGACCGCTTCCGCAACAGCTTTACCGATGTTCTGGGTGGCGTGGTGCCCCTGGAGAAACTGGCCCGCAAGCGGAGTGGCTCCAGCGGCAAGCCTCCCAAGGTCAAGGTCGAAACCAACATTTCCTTCGATCAGGAATCTTCCAGCCACAGCACTGTCATCGAGGTCGTGGCCCAGGACCGCTCCGGTCTGTTGCATCGCATGGCCGCCGTCTTCGCAGAGTGTGGCTGCAACATCGAAATCGCACTCATCGATACCGAAGGCGAGATGGCCATCGATACTTTCTACCTGAGGATTGCCGGCAGAAAGCTCGCCGACGAGGAGTGTTCGCAGGTGAAGGCCGCGCTTGAGGTGGAACTGGGCGTCTGAGACCGGCTCCGGTGCATCTCAGGAATTGCGATTGAAGTACCCTGACAGCGCATGCCCACCTCGAACTCCAATCACGACGAAGGAATCCCGGATGATGACTCTCGCATAGCGGAGAGCGCCGGCGGCTCCGTGCTGGAGCTCTTCCATCCCGCCGTGCGCCAATGGTTCAACGCTGCTTTTCCAGCGCCCACTCTGCCCCAGCAGTTGAGCTGGCCAGCCATCGCGCGCGGCGAATCCACACTCTTGCTCTCTCCCACCGGCAGCGGCAAGACGCTTGCCGCGTTTCTCTGGTGCATCAATCGGACCATGTTTTCGCCCGCTCCTTCGCGGGCTTCGCGTTGCCGTGTCCTTTACATCTCGCCGCTTAAAGCTCTGGCCGTCGATGTTGAGCGCAATCTTCGGGTGCCGCTCGCGGGCATCGCCGACATTGCCACCCAGCGCGGGGATGTATTCCATCTCCCCTCCATTTTCGTCCGCACCGGAGACACCGCTGCGGCGGATCGCGCCCGCTTCCAGCGCGTGCCCGCCGATATTCTTATCACCACCCCGGAGTCTCTCTACCTGCTGCTCACCTCCAACGCGCGCGAAGCCCTGCGCTCGGTGGAAACCGTCATCGTCGATGAGATCCATGCCCTGGTGCCCACCAAACGCGGCGCTCATCTCGCGCTTTCCCTGGAGCGCCTGGAACGACTCTGCGGACGCCGCCTACAGCGCATCGGCCTCTCCGCAACGCAGCGCCCGCTCGATGAAGTGGCGCGCTTTCTCGCCGGACTGGAGGCCTCCGCCGGGCTGTCGCCGAACGTCGATGGTTTGGCGGTCTCCGAAGCTGATACAGCCATCCATTACCGCCCCGTGACCCTGCTGGACGCCTCTGCGCCAAAGCGCTTGGAACTCAGCGTTCGGGTGCCTGTGGAGGACATGTCCAGACCCGCAGCGGCCGTACCGCCGGGCCAGGGCGGTCAGTCGATCTGGACTTCCATCCATCCCGAGTTGCTCGCTCTCATCCGTGCCCATCAGTCCACGCTCATCTTCGTCAACAGCCGCCGCCTTGCCGAGCGCATCTCCGGTGCGCTCAATGAGCTGGCGGGGGAAACCCTGGTGCTAGCTCATCACGGCAGTGTTGCTCCAGCCCAGCGCAAGGAGATTGAAGAACGCCTGAAAAGCGGCACCGTCAAGGGGCTTGTTGCAACCTCATCCCTTGAGCTTGGAATAGACATGGGAGCCATCGACCTGGTGATACAGATCGAAGCGCCGCCCTCGGTCGCCAGCGGACTGCAGCGCATCGGCCGTGCAGGGCACCATGTCGGCGGTGCCAGCAATGGCATCATTTTTCCCAAGTTTCGCGCCGATCTTCTCGCCTGTGCCGCCGCCACCCGCGCCATGCGCGATGGAATGGTCGAGGCCGTGTCCTACCCGCGCAATCCGCTCGACGTTTTGGCACAGCAGGTTGTCGCCGCTGTCGCCATCGAGCCGATTGCCGTCGGCGAGCTGTTCGATCTCTTTCGCCGCGCCGCGCCCTTTGCCGCTCTCTCCCGCCAGTCTTTTGAGGGCGTGCTCGATCTCCTCTCCGGCCGCTATCCCTCTGACGAGTTCGCCGAACTGCGCCCGCGCATCACCTGGGACCGCACAACCAACCTGCTTACCCCGCGGCAGTCCGCCCGGCGCATCGCCATCGTCAATGGAGGCACCATTCCTGACCGTGGACTCTACGGCGTCTTTCTCGCTGGCTCCGCCCGGCCAAACCGCCTCGGTGAGTTGGATGAAGAGATGGTCTTTGAGAGCAAGCCCGGAGAGACCATCATCCTCGGCGCATCCACCTGGCGCATCGACGAGATCACCCATGACCGCGTGCTCGTCACGCCCGCGCCCGGAGAGCCGGGCAAGATGCCTTTCTGGCGTGGCGACAGCGTGGGCCGTCCCGTGGAGTTCGGCCGCCACATTGGCGCGCTTACCCGCGAACTGCTGCACATGCCCGCGCCCGCCGCCATCGACCGGCTCGTCGAAGACCACTCACTTGCTCCCAACGCGGCGGAGAATCTCCTGCGATTTCTTCAGGACCAGAAGGCTGCCACAATCCGCGTCCCCAGCGATGAAGACATCCTCATCGAGCGCTGCCGAGATGAACTCGGCGACTGGCGCATCTGCGTTCTTTCACCCTTCGGCAGCCGCGTTCACGCTCCCTGGTGCATGGCCGTCGCCGCATCCCTGCGTGATGATCTCGGCATGGAGCCGGAGACGATGTGGACCGACGATGGCTTCGTGATCCGCCTGCCGGAGAGCGACCGTCCGCTCAATGCCTCGGACCTTCTGCCGGCATCTTCTGAAATCCACGAGCGGGTCGTGAACCAGCTTGCCTCCACCGCGCTCTTCGCCGCACGCTTCCGGGAGAACGCCGCGCGTGCGCTTCTCTTGCCACGCCATCGCCCCGGCATTCGAACACCGCTCTGGCATCAGCGCAAGCGGTCGGCCGACTTGCTCAACGTCGCCTCGCGCTATCCTTCCTTCGCCATTCTGCTGGAAACCTACCGCGAGTGCATCCGGGACATCTTCGATCTTCCCGCGCTCACCGAGATTCTCAGCCGCATCGAGCGCGGCGCCATCCGCGTCACCACCGTGGACTCGGAGAAACCCTCGCCCTTCGCCGCCACATTGCTTTTCGGCTACGTCGCCAACTATATCTACGATGGCGATGCGCCCCTTGCCGAGCGTCGCGCGCAGGCGCTCTCCATCGATCAGTCGCAGTTGCAGGATCTTCTCGGCGACGCCGATTACCGCGAGCTTCTGGATGCTTCGGTGATGTGCGATGTCGAAGCGCAGCTACAATTTCTGGGCCCGGATCAAGCCGCCCGCCATGCCGACGACGTCCACGATCTTCTGCTCCGCCTCGGCGATCTCAGCGCCTCCGAATTGCGCCTTCGCTGCCAGACCGACGAGGTCTTTGCCAGCCTCGAATCTCTTGTGCAATCGCGCCGGGTTCTTCTGATCTCCATCGCCGCCGGGCCGCGTTACATTGCTGTCGAACATGCCTCCCAGTATCGTGACGCTCTCCATGCATCCTTGCCCGATGACCTCGCTGTCACCTGGCTGCAACCGCATCCCGAGCCGCTGGCCGAGCTGTTGAGCCGATATGCGCGCACCCGTGGCCCCTTCACCCTCGATGACATCTGGCATCGCTACCAAATACCCATCGCGGTTGCCGAGGCTGCGCTGGCTGAGATGGTGCGGCAGGGAAGGCTTCTCGAAGGCGGATTCCGTCCCGGCGGAGTGCATCGCGAGTGGCTGCATCCCGACGTCTTGCAACAGCTTCGCCGCCGCACCCTGGCGCGCCTGCGCCGCGAGGTCGAGCCGCTCGAAGCCCGCGTGCTCGGCATTTTTCTGCCGCGCTGGCAGGGCGTGGGCAGCAAGCGTCGCGGACTCGACGCTTTGCTCGATGCCATCGAAAGCCTGCAAGGTCTCGCGTTGCCTCTTTCCGAATGGGAGCGCGAAATTCTGCCCGCCCGCATCAAGGACTACCGCCCCGCCGACCTTGACACCCTTATGACTGCCGGCGAAGTCGTCTGGGTCGGTTGCGGACAACTCGGCGAGCATGACGGCCGCGTGGCCTTGTATCTTGCCGAAGCCCTGCCGGCGCTGCTTCCTCCTTCTTTGCTTCAACCGCCTGAGCCTCTCGAAGACCGCGCCCAGGTGATAGCTTCGTTTCTCGCCGCCCATGGAGCTTCGTTCTTCAACCCCATTCACCAGGCAGCGGGCGCGGGATTCCCCGGCGAAACCAGCGATGCCCTCTGGCAGCTTGCCTGGCAGGGCATCGTGACCAATGACGCCTTTCATCCCTTGCGCAGCTTTCGGCGGCAACGGCGCGAAGGGGCCTCCCCGCGTGGGACGGACTTCTCGCGCCCCGGTTCAGCCGAGTTTCTCAAGCAATTCCGCGCCCGCGCCAGCGGAGGCGAGATCTCCCAGGGCCGTTGGTCCCTGGTCCGCTCTCGCATCCCAACAGAGCCCAGCGTTACCGCATGGAGCGCCGCCGTCGCCCAGCAGTTGCTCCTCCGTTACGGCCTCGTCACCCGTGAGAGTGCCGCTGCCGAGGAGTTGCCCGGAGGTTTCAGCGCCTTCTATCCCGCCCTTCGCCAGATGGAAGAGCGAGGCATGATTCGCCGCGGCATCTTCCTTTCTGGCCTTGGCGGCTCGCAGTTTGCCACCAACGCCGCCGTCGAGTCGCTGCGTGCTCTGCGCTCCCCGGCCAGGAAGTCCGCCATCACTCTCGCTGCCGTTGATCCCGCCAATCCCTACGGAACCCTGCTCCCGTGGCCCCGCCTCCCGGAGGAGAATGACTCCGCGGCCTCGCCGCACGGCATGTCGCGCACCAGTGGGGCAACTGTGCTGCTGGTAGCCGGCGAACTGGTCGCCTACCTGCGTCGCGGCAATCCTGCACTCAAACTCTGGCTGCCCGACGGGCCTGACCGGGAGGAGGCCGCCCGCGCCGCCGCCCGTGCGCTTGCCCGCCTCGCGCTGCTCCGCCAATCTGCGCGCTCTGGACTACTCATTTCGGAGATCAATGGCGAGCCCGCGCATGAGCACCTCTTCGGCCAATTTCTCACCGAGGCCGGATTCGTGCTTACCGCCCAGGGATACCAGATGCGCCATCTCCATCCATCCGCTGCCGAAGCCAATCCTGAAGCCGATCCCGAAGCAGAGGAGGATTCAGACGATCTCTCGCCCGCCGACCTCGCGGATTAGCGCAAATGCCTCCACCCATGAATCCTCCCGTCCGCTTTCTGAATCTTTCCTATATGGGCCGCGGAGTTTCATCCCCGCCCCTGGTGCTTGCATTCAACGAGGACGTAAAAGCATGGCTTCAACCATCTCCGCCACAAAACTTGCCCAGTTCGGTGTCATCGGCCTGGGAGTCATGGGACAAAACCTTGCGCTGAATATCGAAGATCACGGGCAGAGTGTCGCCGTCTGGAATCTCGAGCCCGACTGGGTTGGCCGTTTCGTCTCCGCCAACCAGGGCAGGCAGATCGTCGGCAACACCGACCTCGCGCAGTTCGTCCGTTCACTGGAGCGTCCCCGCCGGATGCTGATGATGATCATGGCTGGCGATCCGGTGGATCAGATGCTTGAGCGCCTTGCGCCTCTGCTGGAAGAAGGTGACATTGTCATCGACGGCGGCAATTCATTTTTCAAGGACACGCAGCGCCGCGAAGCCGCCATGCGCGCCCGTGGCCTCAACTTCTTTGGAATGGGCGTCTCCGGTGGCGAGGAAGGTGCCCGCAACGGTCCTTCACTCATGCCCGGTGGCGACCCGGACGCTTACAAGCACATGCAGCACACCCTGGAGTCCATTGCCGCCAAGACCTCCTCCGGCCCTTGTGTCACCTACGTCGGAGCCGATGGCGCGGGCCACTTCGTCAAAATGGTTCACAACGGAATCGAGTACGGGGATATGCAGTTGATCGCCGAGGCCTACGATCTACTGCGGCATGCGCTGGGCCTCCCGGCTCCGCAAATCGCCGAAGTCTTTGCCCAGTGGAATCGCGGCCCGCTCGCATCCTACCTCATCGAAATCAGCGCTGAAATCCTCACTGCCGTCGATCCTGAAACCCACAAGCCGCTGGTCGATGTCATCCTCGACAAAGCCGGCCAGAAGGGAACTGGCAAGTGGACGGCGCAGATCGCCCTCGACCTTGGAGTTCCCATTCCCACCATCTCGGCCGCGCTCGATGCCCGCGCCCTCTCCAGCATGAAGGAGCAGCGCGTGGCTGCCAGCAACCAATACAACCGCACGCCGGGCCACTATGCCGGGGACCCCGCCGAACTTATCGCCGCCGTCAGCGATGCTCTCTATGCCAGCAAGATTTGCTCTTACGCGCAGGGCATGAGCCTCATCGCCGCCGGTGCGCGTGAGTGGAACTGGAAGATCGACCTGCGGGAGATGGCCCGCATCTGGAAGGGCGGCTGCATCATCCGCGCTCTTCTCCTCGATCCCATCATGCAGGCCTTTGATCGCCGGCCCGCGCTGCCCAGCCTTCTGCTCGATTCTGATTTCCAGTCGCGCATCACCGCCGCTGCCCCCGCGTGGCGCAAGGTCGTGGGCCTTGCCGCCTCGCTCGGAATTCCGGCCCCAGCATTCTCCGCTTCGCTCGCTTACTTTGACGCCTGTACCGCCGCCCTGCTTCCGCAGAATCTCACCCAGGCCCAGCGCGACTTCTTTGGCGCGCACACGTATCAGCGCGCCGACCGTCCACAGGCTGGCTTTGTCCACTCGGATTGGAACGCGCTCATCCCCAGGAGTAGCCGATGACCCCAGTAATCGAAGCCGAGGTTGAACACAAAATGCAGCGTCCCGCGCTGCCGCAGGGAGACGCATGTACCCTGGTAATCTTTGGCGCCAGCGGAGACCTCACCCGCCGCAAGCTGATCCCGGCGCTCTACGATTTGTGCGGCGTTGGCTGCATGGATGCCCGCTTTGAAGTGGTCGGCACCGGCCGCACTCCCATGACCGACGAGCAGTTCCGCGAGTCCATGCATGAGGCCGCGAAAAGCTCTAAGGACGCCCGCGGTTTCAACGAGAAGAAGTGGCAGAACTTCGCCAGGCGGCTGCGCTACATCGTCGGCGACCCTGCCAGTCCTGCCTTCTACTCCGAGCTGCGCTCGTTCCTTCAGCAGATGCAGCGCAACGGCTCCAGCGCCAACACGCTCTTCTACGTCTCAACTCCCGCGTCCTTCGCCGGAGAGATCGTCAACGGCCTGCAATCGGCAGGGCTCAACCAGCGCGAGGAAGGCTGGTCGCGCATCATTCTGGAGAAGCCCTTCGGTCGCGACCTTGAATCAGCCCGCGCCCTCAACGAATCCGTCCTTAAGGTCTTCGACGAGAAGAACATCTATCGCATCGATCACTATCTCGGCAAGGAGACCGTGCAGAACATCCTGGTCTTCCGCTTCGCCAACTCCATCTTTGAGCCCGTCTGGAACCGGAACTACGTCGACTACGTGGAAATCACCGCCGCCGAAACTCTCGGTGTCGAGCGCCGCTCCGCCTTTTACGAAGAGACCGGAGCCTTGCGTGACATGGTCGCCAACCATCTCCTTCAGCTCGTGGCCCTCACCGCCATGGAGCCGCCCGTGGCCTTCGACGCCGATTCTGTGCGCGAGCAGAAAGTGCAGGTCTTCCGTAGCATCCGTCCCATGACACTTCAAGAGGTCGCGGCCAATACCGTGCGTGGACAGTACGGCCCCGGCAGCATCGCCGGCAGCGCCGTCGCGGGCTATCGGCAGGAGCCCGGCGTCAAGCCCGACTCGCGTACCGAAACCTTTGCCGCCGTCCGTCTCCTCGTCGAAAACTGGCGCTGGGCTGGAGTCCCGTTCTATCTCCGCACCGGCAAACGCATGGCGCGCAATCTCACCGAGATCAAGGTCCACTTCAAGCGCACGCCCCAGGCCCTCTTCGCCGGTACTGACACCGGAAGCAACGGCCCCAACGTCGTCAGCCTGCGCATCCAGCCCGACGAAGGTATCTCCGTCTCCTTCGGAGCCAAGCGCCCCGGAACTCACATGAACACGGTCCCGGTCATGGCGAATTTCTCCTACTCGGAAGCCTTCGGCGGCAACACCCCGGTCGCTTACGAAACCCTCATCCTCGACGCCATGCGCGGTGATGCAACTCTCTTCACCCGCCGCGATGAGGTCGAGTCCGAGTGGAAGATCATCACCCCGATTGAAGAAGCCTGGGCACAGCTTCCTCCGCCGCAGTTTCCCAACTATGCCGCCGGATCGGAGGGTCCCGAACAGACGCAGAATCTGCTCACGCCCGAAGGCCACCGCTGGATGCCGCTCCTGATCCCTGGACTCGCCGATGCCGCTTGAGCGCTTCCATCTTGCCGCAGCCGAAGTCCTCGTCGGCGATGACATCGACGAAACCATTCGCATCGCCGCCGGACAGTTCGCCGCACTTGCCCGCAAGCTCTCTGCCGAGGGTCGCGCCATGAACGCCGCTCTCTCCGGAGGCAGTACGCCGCGCCGCCTCTTTCAAGTGCTCGCCGCACCGCCCTTCGCGGAGATCATTCCCTGGAAGTCGATCCATTTTTTCTGGGGAGACGAGCGCAACGTTCCGCCTTCGCATCCTGACAGCAACTACCTCATGGCACGCGAGCTTCTGCTCTCCCGCGTCCCCGTCCCGCCCGCCAACATCCACCGCATCCCCACCGGAGACGGCACGGCCATCGAGGCCGCCGAACTCTACCAACGAACCCTCCGCGAGAATCTTCCTCAATCCAACGCATTCCCTCGCCTCGACTACAACCTCCTGGGACTCGGAGCCAACGGACACACCGCCTCGCTCTTTCCGCAGCGCCCAACTCTCCACGAGCAGCAGCGCCTCGTCGTCGCCGATCATGTTGAAGAGGTCAATTCCTGGCGGGTAACGCTTTCAGCTCCAGTCCTCAACAACGCCGCGCAAATCACCTTCCTCGTCACCGGCCAGGAGAAAGCCGCCGTCGTCAAGCGGGTCCTCGAAGGCCCGCGCGATCCCGAATCCACTCCGGCCCAGCTCATCTCACCCCGCGACGGAGCTCTCACCTGGATACTGGATTCCGCTGCTGCCAGCCTCCTTATCCGCCCCGACGCTAACCTCCTGCATCGCCCCGCCGCCCGGTCCTGATGCCTTCTGTCTGGCCCGCGCCGCCGCACGCCAGCCGAATTCCACAACTTTCGCTCTCGCGCGTTTGACGATCCCCTTCATGGCTGTTTACAATCTCTCTTGTAATTCAAAACAAAGCGCGCCAGCGCCTCTATACTCCTCAGTAGCTCAATGGCAGAGCATTCGGCTGTTAACCGAAGGGTTGTAGGTTCGAGTCCTACCTGAGGAGCCATTTATTTTCAACGACTTAGCTCCTCTACCAACTCCCCGATGAACCCCAAAATCACCCGAATGTGGGGACTTTTGTGGGGACCTTAGATCAAAACCCCGCTCATTTCTGATAGATAGCGAGCATTCCTGATTTGAATTTTGCGCGCTTTCGGCCCCGGCAGGGTTTTGAGCCTTTTTCGCCACGTTCTTCCGGCCGTGCCCGTTGCCCCAGTTCTGCAACTCCTGCGAAGGATTTTTCGTCGCAGTCTCGGCCTTCTTTGCTGCCTTGGCTTTGGCTTCCGGGGACGTTTTCTTCTTGACGATGGCCTCAAGCGCCGTGCGCTTGGCCTCCATGCGGATATGGCTGTAATGCTTCAGCATCTGTTTCGAGACATGCCCGGCAATATCCATGATGGTCTGATCGCCTGCGCCGCTCTCCGCCAGATCGGTGATAAGGGTGTGCCGGTTGTCGTGCCAGCGTCCTTTGACCTCGGCCTTGGTGCGCACGTTGTTCCACGCCGTCTTGAGCGTGGTCACCGGGCGCGTTGGATCAGACGGATTCGGCTTGCCGAAGGGGAAGACATACCACTCGGGCTGCGGCTTGCCAAACTTCTCCTTGTACCAGACAGCGTACTCGCGGAAGACCTCGAACAGGGTTGAGTTCAGCGGGATCGTCCGTCCTTCGCCGGCGTCGGTCTTGCTGCGTCCGACGGCTAGGTATTGCTTCTCGAAGTCGATCTGTCCCCAGGTGAGGTTTTTGATCTCAGCGTCGCGCATTCCGGCGTTGAGTGCCAAAACCAGCGCGGGATAGATATGCGGCGAGCGGGCCTTGCTGGCTTCTTCCAGCATGCGATCCTTTTCCGCCTGGCTGAAGGCTTTGCCGACCGTGCGGCGAACCTTCAGCTTGAGCATCTTCTTCCGGCGCAGCCTTAAGCGCAGCAGATCGCCCTGCTCATCGAGAATGCGCAGCAGGAAACCAACCTCCTCGTTGATGGTCTTGGGCGCCGTGCCCTCGTCGAGGCGCGCGTTCTGGTAGTCGATGACCGTGGTCTCAGTGAAATCGATCAGCATCTTGCCACCGAGGACGCGCTTCAGGTGCGCGACGGCATAGTCGGCGAAGGTGGCCGACTGGGGCAGGCGTAACTTGTAGCCATCGAGAAATATATCGGCGACTTCGCCGAAAAGGCGGACTCGTTCGTGGCGCGTGTCAGTGACGACGTTGTTGAAGCCTTCCTCCAACTCGCGTAGGCGCTTCTGCTCGGCCTTTTCGGCAATGGTCTTCTTTGTGGATTTTGAGGACTCGCGAACCCGCCGCCCTGCAAACCAGAACTCATACCACCAGAACTCACCGCGTCGGAAGACACTCATCGATCGCTCCAGCTATCCTGCTCATTTCCCTTCAGCAGGAGAAGATTCTACTGCGGCGCGGATGGTCCGCACGTCGAGAAACATCTTTTGCCGCTCGCTGCCGGTTTCGCCTTCCAGGGGAAGGAAGCCGTAGTGCGCATACCACGCGACTTTGTCGCGATAGGCATCGGTCACCACGCAGCGGCAACCGACCTCTTCGGCCACATGCAGCGTAATCTTGAGGGCCTCAGAGATCAACGCGTGGCCCAGGCCTTTGCCAGCGAAGCGTTTGTCCACTGCCAGCCGCGCGAGCAATATCAAAGGCAGATCATAGGGAGGCAGACCGCGTATATTTTTCTTGGGCAGGCGGTCGCGGGGCACGCTCGATGTGGCCAGTGTGAAGTAGCCCAGCACCGTGCGTGGCGCGGAGTCATCCACCGCGACGTAGGTCACGCCGATCGAGATCTTCCGCTGATTCGTCCAGGCATGGCGGTGCAGGTAGGCATTGAGCGGCTCGTCCCCGCAATCGAAAGTCGATACATCGTCGGATTCTTCAAGACGGCGAATCGTGACCGCCAAGTCAGTGCCTCATCGCCCGAATCAGGGCCTCGGTGGGTGCAGCCGCCTCGCCGGAGGCAAGTGCCGCCAAGCTTTCCAGTTCCGCGCTCGTCCACTGAATCTCGACGTGCGGCAGGGAGACCTCGGGTGCCACGCGCTCCAGAGACGGGAAGAGCAGGACTTTGCGCTCTCCGGTTGAACTCTCGCTGAAGATCCGGTTTCCGCGCTTGCGCTCCGAGACCGCCCAGCGGAAGAGGGCAAGAGCATCGGAGAGAAAGTCGGTATTGCTGGTCAGTTGCAAGTCCGCCTTGAGAACCCGCACCATACTGTCCTCCGACGGCGCGAGATCGGCTTGAAACTTCGCTTTGCGAGGCTTGGCGGGCGGAGCCGGAGCCGCCTTCTTCGACTTTTCCTTTGCTGCCGGGGACATGGGACGATCCCTCCTATGTAAAGAATACTCCGGATTTGTCGCAAAAGCGAGTATATCTCGATTCAGAGCACACCTCTTGTTCCAGTTCGGCCATTTGTTAGGGCGAACATGGCCAAGTTAGGCTGCAGCGTCCGGAGCAGAGCTTCTCTCCGACGTCTGGGCTGCCTTGGCAGACGTAGAACTCGCGGCGTGCTTGCGCGCCGATCTCGCAGGAAGCCTCGAAGCGAGCCCTCTGACAATCTGCTGCTTGGCTGGATCAGTAGCATCCCCGCCCTCTGGCTGGTTCTGCTCCCAGCTCACCAGCTCATCCTCTGCATAGCGCACCAGGGAGCCGAATTTGCGATACTTCGGCCCGCGATTCTCCAGACGCCATCGGCGCAAGGTGGCGAGACTGATTTGTGTGCGCTCTGCAACTTCGCTTTCAGTGAGGAATCGTGCATTCATGTCAGACTCGCCCCTTTCCTTGCTCACAAGTTCCCATGATCGATTTCCCTTTCTTTACCATGCTTCAGAAGATGCACCTTTGCCCCATAACCTTTTGGATACTGCCCATAACTTTTTGGGACTGGCACCGAATCCCCGGTCGGGAAAGGAGCATCGCGAAAAAATGGAACCAGAGTTCAAGTCGCCGCATCCGATAAAAACAAAATGGTGAGTTATCGGTTTTGCCGCGAGGTGGTCTTCTGCAAGGCAGTGGCAATCGCGATAGACTCACGACTTTTGGGGTAGTCAAGATGTGCTCAGGAATGGAACGTGTCAGCCCAGCTCAAAATTCGCGATCTCGAACTTGTTATGGCACTCCACGAGGAGGGCAACGTTACGGTCGCCGCGCGGCGATTCGGAATCAGTGAGCCAGCACTCAGCAAGCGCCTAAGAGCCATCGAACACCAAGTCCAAGTACAACTTTTCGACCGCAGCCACGAGGGAGCCACCATCACGGATGCCGGGCGTGCGTTTGTCGAACATGCGCAGCAAAGCCTGCAGGAATTTCATCGGGCCGTTCACGAAGCCCGCGAAACCAAACGTGGCACTTCGCACAAGCTCAGCATTGGGGCCTCCTCTTTCCTTTCACCCCACCTGATCGAACTTCTGCGGTCCGTGGAACTGCGGCTCTTCCGCGACCTCACCATTGAGATCGTCAGTGAGTATACGTGCGAACTTTTGTCTCAGCTCCAGCGTCACCGAATCGACCTTGCGCTGGTCACGTCACCGCCATCCAATGCGGCGATCACGACCGTACGCATCGCAACCAACCCGTTCATGCTCGTCCTGCGTGAAGATCACCCTCTGGCAGAAAAGGGATCGGCAAGACTCGTCGAAGTCGCAGAATATCCGTGGGCGCTCTTCAGTCGCAATGTGCATCCTCCGCTATATGATCTGATTCATCGGCGGTTGGAAGCCGAGCACAAGAGAGCAAGAATCGCTCATCGAATCAGTCATGCCGAGCAAGTTCCCGCTTTGCTGCACGACGATAGTCTTGTTGCGTGGATGACGCCGAACGGCGCAGAACGCATCGCACGCAATGGTCTTGTTCGGATACCTCTACTGGATTCCGAGATTAACCTGGAGATGCATCTGGCGTCACTCGCCAACAACAAATCTCGGCTTGTCAGCGAATATGTTCGAAGCTTCGTGAAACGGATCGAGGAGCCGCGGCTGCCTGTGCAATTGTCCTTCCCGATGAGTGAGAAAGCTTCCCATTCCACGAGGACTCTTGAATTCCTAGTACCATCGGGGCGTGTCCGCGTGATTTCTTCGCCATAATTGCCTACACCGAAGGTGGCAAAGAGCCCAATGGAGCTGCGAGCTATTTCCTCTCGCAGTCGATTCAGAGTTCGTATACCCTCCAAGGTATGCCCGAACATGGCCTCATCGACATCGAACCTGGGACGGCGCTCGACCCAGCCGGGATCGTGTTGGCATCGACAGCGTCAAAGATTCGTACCTTCCTTTACGAAATTGCGGAAAGAACCACTAATTACCGAAGCCTCCACAGCCTCACCCAGCAAGTCGAGCATCAGTATCATGGCCGTTTCCTTGTGGAACTGATCCAGAATGCACACGATGCACTATTTCCCGAGATCGGCGCCGACCAAGCCCGCATAGAGATCGTAATGGTCGACGACGAAGGGCCGCACGGTGCGCTGTATGTCGCCAACGACGGCGAGCCATTCTCCGAGTCCAATTTCGTCAGCCTGTCTCAGCTTGGCCAGAGCGATAAGGATCCGCAGAAATCCATCGGCAACAAAGGAATCGGCTTTCGCAGCGTGCTCGAGATTACGAACTCGCCAGAGGTATTCTCACGACTCGAAAAAAACAGCGCACTGTTTGACGGGTTTTGTTTCCATTTCTCACCCGATGTGCTCAGCGATCTGGCCGGACCTGTTCTGGAGTTGGCCGCAAGCGAGGTCTCCCCACTCTCCCCGTTTGGCAATCATTCCCTGGTGGACTGGGATGCTAAATTGTTGGCCAAGTTCAGGCAGTCGTCTGCACGCCAAGGTCAAAAGTGGCTAAAACGAGAACTTTCTTACCTGTCCCCGTATCTTCTTCCGGTGCCAAGCAGTACGGAAAGTGCCCACGCAAGGCTCCTGATGATGGAGCAAGCGGGCTTTGCCACTGTTGTCCGTCTACCGCTGAAGTCGGAGGAGGCACGGTCCCTGGTAAACGCAACTATTGCTCAACTGCCTTCCGATACCGTGTTGTTCCTGGATCGCGCGTGCTGCCTAACTCTCGATTGCGATGGACAGCGACGGCAACTGTCTCGCATGGCCACCCGTGACGACTCCTCCGAACTATCGCGTCAGGCTGTAACTATAACGAGTGGGGACGAAGCAAACGAGGAATCGTATCTGATTTGGGAGCGTGATTTAGAAGTCGCGAATGCCTCAGAGGAATTCCGCAGAGCAGTGGCAAGTTTACCTGGAAAGTGGCCAGAGCTGCGTACGGCTCGCATTTCCTTGGCTGTTCGGGTGGGAGAGACTCCAGCAGACGGTCTATTTAGCATCTTTCTCCCCACGCTGGTGCAGACGGGCTGCGCAGCGCATGTAAACGCACCATTCTTTGCGGACATGAGCAGGACTGACATCGACTTCGACAAGCAGGCCTACAACCGTGGATTGCTTGAAGAGATATGGAAACTGACGATTGACATCACTCGCAATGAGCTCGCCGAAGGAGAGAGATTCGCGGCTGGCTGCATAGTTGATATGCTTGGGCCGCATGGCGATAGCGGCGCCGCTCAGAGATGGCGCGCTGGAATCATTGCCCATCTGGGCAAAGAGGGAATCAACCTCGCGAATCAGAAATGGCTTCTGGCCGATGACGGCTGGTCAACTCCGTCGAAGGTGTGTCTCCTTCCGTTACTTCCGGAGGCGGTTGTCTTCACGGAGGCTTCGTTAAGATTCCACGCGACATTTTCAGTGCTAGATCCATCTCTTAACTCAAGAGCGCCGCAAGTGATCGCGTTGTGTGATATGGCCGGCTTTAGTGTTTCCCCTTCGAAGGATGCGATAGCACAAACGGCTGAGGCAATAGCACAGGCCCTGCACGCCGGAGGTGACGGTGACTGGAATGCGTTTTGGTCAGAAATACAAGTGCTGTTGGAAGGAGCGGCCGAGCCCCTTCGAGGGCGTCATGTGCTACTCGGGAACGATGGTGAACTGCACGCAGCGGGGGATGATTGTGCCGTGTTCTTCATCCCAAGGCAAGGTGCGGGCGAGGACGACGACGTCCTGAGTGAATCTGCAATTGTCGATATTCCCAAACACTTGCGGCCCCATGTCGCCTTCTTGCACAGCAGCATCACTCTGTATGATCCGCAAAATCTTCGCCAACAGACGCCAACGCGGAGGTTTCTTGAAAAGACGCTTGTCAGCAGATTTCGCGTTCAAGACATCTTCTCAGAGGTGCTGATCAAGCGAACACCCAAGTTGCCGGTTGGGCTCAAGGCTCCTGAATCGGAACTCTGCGCGGATATTCTGCAGTGGGGGTTAAAGCTTCTCTCCAACTTGGTCGGTCGTGGAAGGGGAGACAGAACTGTAAGGCTGCTTGAGAATCTTGCTCTCCCCTGCCGCGGAGGTTGGTTTGAGGCGAACGTCACTTCGTACGGGCCGGGATGGCCCTCTACTCTCGGCACGGTGCTTCAGAGATACCTCTCCGGCTCGAAATCCGTCGACAGCCGTGATGCGGCGAAGAGGCTCTTATTGCCGCCTCAAAACAGTCTATGGCGAGGTGCTGGTTCCCAGCACACTGGCCTGCTGGATGCCGCAGGTGTGATATCCGGCCTGCGCCTTACACGAGTGGTACCGAGTGACTGGAAGAGCACGTTCAGTGGTTGCTACGGAGCATTTGAGTTACCTCCCGTTCCGCCGCCGTATTTTCCGGAGCAGGTGTGGGCAGACTACCGGAAATGGGTGAGCGCTTCGGCTAAGCCGATTTATACCGGTTACTTTCAGTATCAAATGCAGGAGTTTTTCACGGTTCCTGGGATTTCCGAGTACTCCCGATTTGATGAAGCTACCAAGTCAGCTTTCATGGAATTGGTGCTCAACTGCATGGGCAAGTGGCCGCAAGGGTGGGACAAGTCCGAGCTCCGAAAAACATATGGAATGTCCGGTTCTGTAAATGTGCAGTCGCCTTTAAGGTATGCATTGCGCGTCATACCTTGGGTGTGCGTTCGAGTTCGAGACCAAGAGTCATGGCACGTCCCCTCGGAGCGCTGGCATGTTCCAGCAAATCTGATGAGAGCACACGAACGCCAGTACGAGCATTTGCATCCACTTCCAGCCGTGATCGCCAATATGCTGGACCAGAACCAAGCGCTGGCGTCGGCAATGGTTGGACTTGGCATGCCCCAATATGACCCCGAATCAAGATCCGCAAGCA
>Ga0181534_10000432_pt1 | contig 29612 bp, 24 predicted proteins | sample PEATcosm2014_Bin_37_FD_119758 | JGI IMG/M metagenome (GOLD analysis project Ga0181534, IMG submission 119758) | Peatland microbial communities from MTU Mesocosm Facility, Houghton, MI, USA - PEATcosm2014_Bin17_10_metaG | ecosystem: Environmental > Terrestrial > Soil > Wetlands > Peat | place...
CTGCTGACCATTTCCCGCTCCCATCGCGAGCACGCGCCCCCCGGATTCAACGTGGTGCCCCTGAAATTGATGAAGGGCGGCCTGTTGACCACGGAGGTGCGAATCGGCTCCATCCGCGCCCGCGCCATCATCGACACCGGCGGCCAACAGTCAGTCGGTAATCTCGCGCTGCTGGAAGCCTTGAAGAAATACCGAACGAAGGACTCGGTGATGGAAGACATCATCGGGGTGACCCTGGAAATTCAGCCGGGAAATACCGTCAGCACCCCGCCAATGGATCTCGGCACTCTGAAGCTTCGCGGAGTGCGTGTGACCTTTGCCGACATGTATCTGTTCGAGCATCTCAACCTGACACACGAGCCCACGGTGTTCCTGGGGATGGACGTGCTCGGCTCGTTCGAGGTGCTCGTCATCGACTACCGCATGCGGGAGATGCAGATCAGGCCCCGCGGCCGCCCATAGCAGGCGGGGAAGATAGCCAGGCGGTGTCGCGTCTGTCGACGCCGTCATGCTGGCGCATCCAGGCAACGAGAGCCGCCGGCTCGAGCGGCGGGCTCATGAAATAACCCTGGGCGTCATCGCAACCCAGCGCCCCCAGCAGATCCCAGCCATTGCTGTCCTCCACGCCCTCTGCCACCACCTTCATGCCGAGGTTGTGACCCAACTCGATGGTCGAGCGTACGATCGTCGACAGGTCGGGGTTCGCGACGATGCCGGCAATGAACGAGCGATCAATCTTCAGCTCTTGCACCGGCAGCTTCATGATGTAGGACAGCGAGGAGTAACCCACCCCGTAGTCATCAATCGCCAGGCGCAGGCCCATGCCGGACAAGCGATCCAAAACTTTCTGCGCATGCACCGGGTCTTCCATGAAGCCGCTCTCGGTGATCTCGAGACACACCAGGCCCGCCGGTACACAATGTTCGGCCAGCAGGGCCGCGATCTGGTCGGGCAGATCGCGATTCATGAGATCACGCGCCGAGATGTTGGCCGAGACCTGCAGCTTGAGACCGCCCGTCAACCACTCACCGCATTGCCGGATGACTTCCTTGAGCACCCAGTGCGTCAACACCTTGATATACCCCGTATGCTCGGCGAATGGAATGAAGTGGGCGGGATGGATGAGGCCCTTGTCCGGATGCCGCCAGCGGATGAGCGCTTCAACCGCACTGACATTGGAGGAGTGCAAGGAGACTTTCGGCTGATACATCAAAAGTAGCTCGTTCTGCTCCACCGCCCTGCGCAGCTCGCCGAGCAGCGACAGATGCTCCTGTTGAGTAGTGTCGTAGTAGGCGTTGTAGATTGCCAAACCCGATTTGTTGCGTTTGGCGACGTACATGGCCACATCGGCGTTGCGCACGAGAGTCCGGGCATCCCGGCCGTGTTGCGGGAAACGAGCAATTCCGACGCTCGTACCTACGTCGAGGGGTTGGCCTTCGTACAGAACCGGGCTCTCCAGAGCCGCCACGATCCCTTTGGCATAGTCGACCACTTTCGCGGCTGTCGCACCGGTCAAGAGCACTGCAAACTCATCGCCTCCGAGGCGCGCGACACAACCAGTCGACGGCACTACGTTGCTGAGACGCTGCCCGACTTGCCGCAGAACGTGGTCTCCGACGGCATGACCCAACGTGTCATTTACATATTTGAAGCGATCGAGATCCATCACAACGATGGCAATAGTCTCGGCACCGGGACAGGCGGCGGCGATGGCGGCCGAGAGCAGCTCGGAGAACTTGGCCCGGTTCGCCAGCCCGGTCAGCTGATCCTGATAGGCCAGAGTCAGAATGCGCTTCTCGCGCTCCGCGATGCCCTCGCGCATGTGATTCAAACTGTAGGCCAGGGAGCCGATTTCATCGGCCCGGTGCAAATCGACCTCGCCGGTATAGTCGCCCGCTTCCATCTGGGCGGCCGACTGCGCCAGCGTGCTCAGCGGCTGCGTAATAGTCGAGGCAATCCAGATGCTGCCCACGATCGACACGAGGATGCTGAGGATCGCGAGCCCGATGAGCGTCTTGCGCACCTGTTCGTAAGGAGCCAGAGCCGTCGCTAAGGACCGGTGCAGTACCGCGACGACTCGCCGGCCTCCGGTGGTGGTCAGCGAGATGAGTCGGGCCTGTTGTTCCGATCCATGGATGTCGATGATGTGTGTCGCGTAGGGGATGGCCAACAGCGGCAATTGACGCTGTAACTGCCTCTGACCTGCCTCATCCAGAGTCGACGCCAACGAATACCAACTCTGCGAGCTCTGCGCGAAGAAGGAGACATCGAGCGAGGTGAGTTGGCGCAGATCGGCGGCGAAGGCGGAATCGACCGGGAATCCCAATACGACCCAGCCGATGTGCAGCGGCGCCCGCATCGGGATGGCGACCAGCTGAAAACCCTGGCGCCCTAAAATCTCGATGCTGGCCGCAGCCCCCGTGATGGTGGCGCGCTCGAGCAATCCGGGATACTCGAACTCCCGCGGAATGGGTCCGCCTCCCAGGCTATCCGCAACGACCTTGCCGTCGAGGCTCACGTACAGCATGGCCTTGGCGCCGATGCGCTGCCCATGGTTCACGAGCGCAGAGACGATTGTGGCGGTGTCGCCGGTGGCTACGGCCTCGCGAAAGGCAAAATCGCTGGCGAGCACGCGGGCGGATTGGCTCAGCACCTGCGCGTTCTGATGCACCAACCGCCCGAAGACCCGCTGGCCCACCTCGAGTTCGCCCTCGATCTTCACTGTGGCTGTCCGCGAGTTCGATGCGTTGATCAGCGCGAACGAGCTCACCTCCACCAAAATGAGCATGGCGACAAAAAACAGAATGACGCGGGTGCGCAGTCGTGAGATCCGGATCATGGATGAACCAGAGGCAGCGGTGAGCCAGACACGTCGATCTGCACGCGCGCGGTCACAGGCTCACCCGCGACATGAACCTGACTCACCACCGGTGCGAACGTGGCAGCGGGATACCAGGCGCTCAGCTTGTAGTCACCGGGTTCCAGATCCTTGATCACGGCCGCTCCGTCGGCGCTGCTCTTGGCCAGGTAAGGTGTATCCACGATCACCACCCAGGCCACCATCTGGTCGTGAATGTTGCAGCCCAGGACCACGAGCCCCGGCTCGTCGAACACGACCGGCGGCGCCTGTCTGCCGGAGTACAACTTGACGGTGAACACCTTGGGCGGCGAGAAGGAATAAATGGAGTGGCGGAAGTTGTCGCTGTTCGGAAATCGGACCTCGGTGCCCGAGCGTATGATGGTGACCGCCGGGACAAACCGTTTGTGCACCTGGTCGATCGTGGCATGAGGAACGTGAGTTTCCGGCGGGACGGGTCTGCCTATGGGCTCCGCGTACACCACCGCCTCCCGCACCGGGTGGCCGCCGCTGTCTGTTATGTTGACTATGAGATCCGCCGCCCAGGCGGCACGCAAGGTGCATCCCAGGAGCAAGAAGACAGCGGCTGCTCGTTCACTTTTCAACTATGTCGCGCTTCATCGGTGCCAGTAACGCGAGCAGCTCATTGCGCTCGCGTATGCGGATGCCGTGGCGCACCATTGCATCGCGATATATCTGCACCAGACTGTAGAATTCCGCCTGCGTGATTTGCAGCCCGGCATGCACGTCGTGCATGGAGTCGCCGGAGTACTTGCAACCGCCGCCAGCCAGGTCGCACACCAGCTCCGCAAACGAAGTCTTGATGCGCCTGAGATTGACTTCCTCGAAAGAGCGCCGGGTGCGCGGATCGCTGGCCGCGTGATCAACGGCGTCGTCCACCACTGCTGCCACCTTCGCTGCACCGCCCATCCTCAAATACAACGACTGATCGGCATGGCACACGCTCGCACCGAGAACCAACCAACATAAATTTGTCAGTAGCCATTTCGTCCGCATGACAAAGTATTGCGTGCCGGATGAAAGGAGCGCTGTGAACCATTCCACGTCATTGTGTGCGCTGGCTGTTATTTCAGTGTTTGCTGCGGACGCGCAGGCCAACAGCGAGCGCTTGTTGGCCACCGGCGCCGTCATCCAGATCGAAGGCAGTGGCGGCGGCGGCCTGAATCCCTGGGGACTGATCACGGGCCTCGAAACCAACTCCGGAAGCGGCGCCAGCGCGGACTGCACCTATGTCAGGCCGCAGCATTTCGGGCTCACCAGCTGCGGCGTCGCGGCAGGCTGGCGCGATCGTGTTGAGCTGTCATACGCCCGGCAGACATTCGACCTGGACGATGTTGCGCCCGGCAAGTCGATACGCCAGGACACGCTCGGCGCCAAGGTACGCGTGTATGGCGACGCAGTGTACGACCAGGATCGCTGGTGGCCGCAGGTCAGTATCGGCCTGCAGTACAAGCACAACCGGGACTACGACTTCATTCCAAAGTTGATTGGCGCGCGACACAGCGACGGCGTCGACTTCTATCTGGCGGCGACCAAGGTGTTCCTGGCCGGGCCAGGCGGCCGCACGTGGCTGGTGGATGGCAACGTCAGGGCGACGCGGGCCAATCAGTTCGGGATACTGGGATACGGGGGTGACCGCAGTGACGCCTACAGTCTGGTCGGCGAAGGCAGCATCGCAACGTTTGTGACTGACTGGCTGCTCGCGGGCGTTGAGTATCGACAGAAGCCGGACAAGCTGCGGGCTTTCCGTGAGGAAGACGCCAAAGACGTGTTTGTGGCGTGGTTCCCAGTCAAATATGTGTCGGTGACGGCCGCATATGTCGACCTGGGGAATATTGCAACGCATCCCGGCCAGAGAGGCGGGTATGTGGCGTTGCAGGGAACGTTTTAAAAGTCCGCGTCGACCGCTTCCAACAACGTAGGTCCGCGACGTTGCAGCGCCGCGCGGATCGCGGCGGTCAATGCTTCCGGCCCGCGAGCGCGCTCGGCATGAGCACCATAGGCACGCGCCAGGGCGAGGAAATCGGGATTGTGACCGATGACGCCGGTGGGCGGAATTCGGGACGCGATCATGTCGTCCCGAATCTGACCCAGCGCACTGTTGTTCCAGACGACTATCGGCAGGTTCAGTTGCAGCTCCACCGCCGTCGCGAGCTCCTGGCAGGTGAACTGAAAACCGAAGTCACCGGCCAGTGCCAGCACCGGCCTGTCCGGAGTCGCCACCAACGCGCCGATCGCGGCCGGCAGCGCGTAACCCAACGTCCCGTAGCCTGAAGGGTGCAGCCAGGTGCCGGGTCTGTCGGCAGAGAATGCGTAGTTGCCGAGATAGGCAACCTGGGTCATATCACTGAAGACGGCCGCATCGTCAGGAAGCGCGGCCCTCACTGCTTTTAAGAGCCGGGAGCACGTGCGATAGACAGTGTTGAATCCCTGTTCGATTCGGGCTCTGTGGGTATGTGCCGGTCCGAGCTCGCTACGCCAGCGGGATCCGCCCGCGGGAAGCGAGTGGAGCAGCGCGTCGAGACTGGCCGCGGCATCTCCCCAGATACCGACATCCGCCGCGTAATGATCCGCCAGCTTGGCAGGGTCAATGTCGATGCGGATCAGCCGCCCGGTCATTTCGAGTCGCGCGCCCGAATAGAAGTCGGTCTCCGACAACTCAGTGCCGACAGCGAGAATGACATCCGCCTGAGCAACCAAATTCTGCGTAGTTTCGAATTGCAGTGAGGCGCCGAGGTTGGCCGGATGATTTTCGGGTAGCAGACCTTTGCCGGCCACTGTGGTCACCAGGTAGCCGTCGAGCGTTTCTACCAACTTACGAAGTTGGACGCCCGCGGCCTTCGCGCCGCCGCCCGCCACGATCATGGGCTTGCGGGCACTGGTGAGCAACGCAGTCGCGCGCTCAACCACCGCTTGCGCCGGCTGCGGCCCCCCGCCCACATGAGCAAATCGCTCCGCACGCAGAGTCGTTGGCTGAGCGAGCAGGTCGAGCGGGACTTCCAGGTAAGCAGGACGCTGCCGCCCGAGCTGAAATGAGGCAAACGCCTCGCGCAGATGATCGCGCGCGTCTTGCGCGGAGCGCGCCGATCGCGCGGAGCCCACCACCCCAGCGGCCATCAAACGCTGGTCATCGAGCTCATGCAGCACGCCCCACCCTTTTGCCAACGAAGATTCGACCGGCGTGCTGGCGAGAATCAGCATGGGGACCGAGTCGGTTTTGGCCTGCGCGGCGGCGGTCAGAATATTGGTCAATCCCGGACCCGAGATGACAAAAGCCGCCGCGGGGCGACCGCTGGCTCTTGCGAAACCGTCGGCCGCGAATCCGGCGTTCTGCTCATGGCGTACCAGAATGTGGCGCAGGCCGGTGCTCGCCAGTCCGCGATAGAATTCGAGGTTGTGAACGCCGGGAATGCCGAAGACCGTATCGATGCCGTTGGCCGCAAGCAGCGCGACAATGTATTGTCCGATCGACTGGGGCTCGTCACTCATGTGCCCGTAAATATATGAAGTTCTCGCCGCTCGTACAACGAATCAGTGGTGAAGGCGCCGATGCGTGGCTGACACACTATGAAGCCTGCGCGGCGCGCGATCGCGGCGAGGACGTAATTATTCTAAGTGTTGGCGATCCGGATCTAGACACGCCGCCCGCGGTGGTTGACAAGGCGATCGAGCAGCTGCGCGCGGGTGACACTCACTACAGCCCGGCCTCGGGACGACTCGCGGTCCGCGCGGCAATCGCGGCTCATCACTCGAAGCGAACCGGACAGAACGCAACGGCCGACAACGTTGTGTTTCTATCGGGGGCACAGAACGCGTTGTTTGTTACATCCCTGTGCGTTGCCGGAGCGGGTGATGAGATCATCTCATTCGACCCCATGTATCCAACCTACCCGGCCACCTTGCAAGTTGGCGGGGCGCAGCTGGTGCGCGCGCCCACGACCGCCAACTTCAGGCCGGACATCGCGGCTCTCGCTTCGCTCATCAACGCCAACACGCGCGCGATTGCATGGGCCACACCCAACAATCCCAGTGGCGTGATCCTACATGAAGAAGAGCTCGAGGCCATTGGATTCCTGGCGGAACAGCACGATCTGTGGTTGATCTCCGACGAGGTGTACGCGGGTCTGGCACCCGATGGGCACATTCCGAGTCTCGCTTCACGCCTGCCGGAGCGCGTCATTACGCTGGGCAGCCTTTCAAAATCTCACGCCATGACCGGCTGGCGCGCGGGATGGCTCGTAGGTCCGCGGCAGCTCACGATTCATGCGGAATCATTGGTGATGTGCATGCTGTTCGGTGCACCGGGATTTGTGCAGGAAGCCGCGATCACCGCCCTCGCGATCGCGCCGGTGGCTGAACGTCGAATCCGCGACTACTGCGACCTGCGCCGCGCGCGAATCGTCGCGCAGCTGGCGGGCACTCCGGGAATTCGCGCCGTGGTGCCCGAAGCGGGCATGTTCATGTTGGTCGACGTGCGCGCGACTGGACTTTCGGGCTACGGGTTCATGCGGGCACTGTATGAATCTGAGCACGTGAGCGTGCTGGATGGTGCGGCCTTTGGTCGTGAAACCGCGGGGTTCGTGCGGATTTGTTTTGCAACGGATGAAGTTTCGCTGGCTACCGGATGCGAGCGGATCCGACGTTTCTGCGGAACGATGTAGCGCCTGGAGCGTAGGTTATGATCACGCTCCCACGGAGGATTTATCATGACCTTGACGCTTTCTGTTGGCCCCCTCATCGCGCTGATCGCGGGCATTCTCATTCTCGTGATGCCGCGATTGCTGAATTACATCGTGGCGCTGTACTTGATCTTGATCGGCGTGCTGGGTCTGTTCTCCCACCATGGGCAGCACCTGATTTAGTGTGTCGCGCCTTTTGGTGCGCAATGAGATATTCTGCGCCCCCTTTTTGAGGGGGCCTTCCCTAAGATGTGGTTCAAGAATCTCGTCGTCTATCGCCTGCCGGCCGACTGGTCGACGTCCGCTGCCGAGCTCGAGGAGAAACTCGCCACGCGACCGCTGCAGCCCTGCAGCCCGTTTGAAATGCTCAGTCGTGGGTGGGTAGCCCCTTCCAGCACCGGGCAACTGGTGCATACCGTGAACCAGCAGCATCTGATTGCGCTCGGTGTCAATCAGAAGTTGCTGCCTGCCTCGATCATCCGCCAGGTCACGCTCGAGCGCGCCGCGGCGCTCGCCCAGGAAAACGGTTTTCCGGTCGGGCGTCGCCAGATGCGCGATCTGAAGATGAGAGTCACTGAAGAACTACGCGCTAAGGCACTGACGCGCCGACGAGTTACTCGCGCGTGGATTGATCCGGTCCATGGTTGGCTCGTGGTCGATGCCGCGGGAGCTGCCAAGGCCGAAGAGCTGATCGAGGTATTGCGCGACACGCTCGGCAACCTTGCGGTGCTCTTCGTGGAGACCGAGAAATCACCCCAGATGTCCATGGCGGTGTGGTTGAAGCTCGGTGAAGCGCCCCTGAAACTGAACATCGATCAGGACCTCGAGCTCAAGGCAGCGAAGGACACCAAAGCCACCATTCGCTACTCCCATCACCCGCTGGACGGCAAAGAAATCCACGCGCACCTGGCAGCGGGCATGTTTCCGACGCGCCTGGGCCTCACCTGGAACGACCGCATCGCGTTCGTGCTGAATGAGAAACTGCAGGTGAAGCGGCTCGAGTTCCTCGAGATGGCGAAGGATCCGGGGGAAGGCTCCCAGGAGCTGAACGAACAGGAGCAGTTCGACATCGACTTCACCGTGATGGCGGGTGAGCTCGCGAAGCTGATTGAGGATCTGGTGGTCGCGCTCGGCAACGACGCGCAGGAGCCGCGTGCGGCGGCGGCGTAGTCGCTAAAGCATTTTGATGGTCGGATGTTTGCCGCTGGCGGCGGTCGACGTTCGATACCATCGCCACGTGTTGCCACCCGCGCGCTTGGCCTCGTACAGGGCCACGTCGGCTGACTTGTAAAGGTTATCCAGGGTGGCGCCGTGATCCGGAAACACGGCCACGCCGATACTGGCGCTGCTCTTCACTTCAGCGCCCGTGATCGGCACCGGCATCACGAAGCTCTCGATGATGCGGTGACAGATGTTTTCGATGTCGGCCGCCGCAGGGTTCTGGGCCACGAGTACCCCGAATTCATCGCCGCCCAGCCGGGCAACACAATCGGATTTACGCACTGCCGTCTGCAGACGGATCGCAGCTTCGATGAGCAACGCATCGCCGGCATCGTGGCCGCGGGTATCGTTGATCTGTTTGAAACGATCCAGGTCGATCAACAGCAGTGCAAAACGTTGGCTCTGGAGCCGCGCCAACATCAGCATTTCGCGGAACTCTTCGGTGAACATGCGCCGGTTCGGCAACGCGGTCAGCGTGTCCTCGTAGGCTATCTGCTCGAGTTGCCGCTGGCTCTCCCGTAACTCAGCCGTGCGTTCGACCACCTGCCGCTCCAGATCGCGTTGATTGCGACGCAGATAGACGGTACGGCCCTGGACCAGCGCCGCCACAAATGCCAGCGCCAGGACTGTCAGAGCGATCCGGAAAGCCGTGGTCTGATACCAGTCGGGCAATACCCGAATCGGCAGCCCCACGGTGGTCTCGGACCAGTCGCCGTCACGGTTGGACCCGCGCAATTGCAACATGTAGTCGCCGGGCGGAAGATTCGTGTAAGCGGCCACCCTGTGCGAGGCTTCAGTATCGATCCAGGCAGAATCGTATCCATCGAGCCGGTAAGCATAGCGGTTACGCTCGGGGGCCGAATAATCGAGCGCGGCAAACTCCACGGCGATGCTGTTGGCGCCCGGCCTGATCTGCAGAGGCGCAAGCGCGTTGCCGACATTTTTGCCGCCGATGCGAACGTCCGTGACCACTACCGGCGGTTGATAGCTCCAGCGTGTCAACATGCCGGGCCGTACGACAGTGAGGCCGCCGACACCGCCAAATAACATCTCGCCCTGCGCGGTTGCAGCACCCGACCCCACCCAATAGCTGGAAATGGGCAGGCCTTCCGCACGCCGCAGGGTCCGGATGGCCAGCGTCTGCTCGTCGATCACTGCCAGACCGTCGTCGGTGCCGACCCAGATGTTGTGCCTGGAGTCTTCCAACAACTTGTCGGCATTGTCGTTGTTCAGGCCCTGGGGAATCCCCAGGCGCGTGAACTTGCCGCCGGGCTCCAGTATGTTGACTCCGCCCCCAAAGGTGGCGATCCACAGGCGGCCGCGGGTGTCCAGCAGCAATGAAGTGATATATCCCGCAGCCAGCGCGGTTGGATTGGCGGGCTCCGGCAGGATCCGCTCAATGGCATGGGTCTTCAGATCGAGACGGTTGAGACCGTTTTTCGTCCCGATCCACAGGGAGTTGCCAGCGCCGCGGGCAATGGTGGTGATGCGCTGGTCCGTGAGTCCGCTGACGGCTTCGGCATGAGTGATTGGCGATTTCGCGCCATCGAGCTGCACAGCCCACAGCCCGTCGAAACCGCCGACCCACAGAACGCTTTCGTCCAGGAGGAGCGCCCATACCTGTGCCGTGGGATCGCGCTGGGGAATGGTGACACGGGCCGCCGCGTGTGCCGCACGATCGACCCGATACAGGCCGACCTCGGTTCCAACATACACATCACTGTCTGCGGACGCGGCGAATGCATTGATGTAGTCCTTCGGCAGCGCTGTTTCCGGTCGCAGCGGATCGGGACGCAGGGAAGTCACCCGCGCGCCGGCCGGATCGATGACATCGATGCCTTTGCTTCCGAGACCCAGCCAGACCTTGCCATCCGCCATGGGAAGGATCGCATCCACATCCGAGTCGGAGATGCTGTCAGGACGACTGGATGCACCAAACACCGTGATCACCGCGGGATGCGACGGGTCGTGACGGCTGATGCTGCGATCACTGCAAATCCAGATGAGACCGGAGCGGTCCTTGAACATGCCCTGAATGCTGTCGTCGGCCAGACTCGCAGGCTGGGTCGGATCGCGGCGAATGCGCCGGGTGTGGCCGGTTGCAACATCCACAGCGACGATCCCCTGTCCCAATGTGCCCAGCCAGACCTGACCAGGAGTCACTTCGACGATGGAGGAAACACCCTCGTTGGAAAGCGTGGACTCCTCCACCGCGCGCGCGCCGGAGGCCTGGGAATCGATGAAATAGGCACCCTGACGAATGGTGCCGATCCAGATGCGGCCGGCGGCGTCTTCGAGGAAGCTCCAGGGTGAAGGCACTTTGCCAATGGGCGCAGGCAACAGCACGCGCTCGAATCGGCTGGACCCCTGGTCCAGTCTGGCCAGTGCGGTGGCAGTCCCCACCCAGAGCGTGCCGTGGCGGTCTCGCAGCAGACCCCGCACGCGGTTATCGGGCAAGCTCGTCGGATCATCATCGGAATGCCGGAGGTGTCCAATGACATCGGAGCCCGCGATGACGTGGTCCAAGCCCCCTTCGGTCGCGACCCAAACTCCGCCCGCACCGTCGTCAGCAATCGCTCGGACGCTGACGTGGCTGAGGCCTTTCGGGCCTACGGGATAGACGATGAACCGCTCGTGCTCCCGGTCATAACGGGCAAGGCCGCCCGACGTGGTCCCAACCCAGAGAACACCGCGCGCATCCGTCAGGAGCGTCTGAATGAAATTGTCGGGGAGATAGCCCGATTTACCGGGGTCGGCCCGGTAGATCCGAAAGTGGTAGCCGTCCCAACGGGCGAGCCCATTTTGTGAGCCAATCCACAAAAAGCCCTCCCCGTCCTGGGTCGCCGAGGTCGGGATGGCGGCGTTCGGCAGCTCGTTGTCGCGGACGAGGTGCTGAAAGACCGTGTCCGCCAGCCCCGCCCAGCGCTCAGCAGAATGAGACGCCGCAACCGCTACACACAGTGCAGCGGCGATCGCGAGTTGACGGAGTATCTTCTTGGGGCCCCACATCTCACTTTTTTCAATGTGATACAGCAGCCAGATACTACTACCCGCGTCGCGGTGGGCCGATGGACATTCCCGGAAGTTGTGCCCCCCATCACGAGTGCGGAGCGCACAGATTCAGCAGTGGCTGGCCCATGCGGATGGTTTCGCCCATTTTCCGCTGAGCGCACAGTGTCATCCCCGGTGGCGCAAACACAATGATGGTGGAACCGTGCTCAAACCAGCCCATTTCCTCGCCCTTGGCCACCCGGGCGTCGCAGTCGATGCGATTCGGGCCCTGATATTTCAGATGAAGCTGCACATCGATGAAGCGCAACCGGATGCTGGCCACCAGGATAGCCGCCACCGGCACCAGCGTGAGCAGCTCGCCGCTGCGCTCCAGGCGGCATTCGATGGCGGCGCGCTCGTTCTTGCAGAAGAGCCGCTCGATGCGTTTCAGGGCGATCGGATTGACGTTCCAGGTGTCACCCGAGATGTAGGTGACCTTTTCAACACGCAGGTCCGCCGGCGCATGGAACCGGTGATACATGCTGGAGGTCAGCCGAAGTGTCACGTAGGTACCATTGCGATACCGTTCGGCCAGAGCCGGATCGCCGACGAGATCGAGCACCGAATACGGGAAGCCCTTGGCCTGTAACACCATGCCATCCTCGACCTGGCCGCAGGCGCCGATGATCCCGTCACACGGGCTCGTCAGCACGTTGGGATCGGGATCGACGGGCCGGGCGCCCTCTTTCAACTCACGCGTAAAACAGTCGTGCAGACTGTCGAACCGGGTCTTGCGGGCCTCGCTCAGATCCAGGTCCGAGAACAGCTTCCAGATGGCAATGGAAGTGCTGCGGACTATCGGGTTGCGGACCTTGCTGAGACGCCCCACGGCCAGCGTGAGCCAGCGGCGTGGGATGCGATTGGTGAGCAGGAAGTTGAGATTTTCCTGCCCCGTGACCTGGGAGATCAGTGTTCGGACCGTCATGTAATCGTCACTCAACTGCAATAGTGTGGCGCGCGCCAAGCTCGAGGAGACATTCTTGAACTCAACTTTGATTCTTTACATAGTGGGCGCGCTGCTGGTGCTGTTTATTCTGCGCAGAGTCCAGATCCGGCTCCAGCTGTCGCGTGCCAAACATCGCTCGCTGGCGGGACACTCTAAATGGTCGCGCCGCTTCGCGCGCCTGGTGCCCTTCTACGAGTACGGCGAGGCTGAATTCTTCAGTGCCGACGCTGCTCCGGCCGCTGTTGTTGCCCAGCGTCGCGACGGCTTCATGCGCCTGGCAGCCCTGTTTAACCAGCGTTTTCCCAAGACGGCGGCGGCAACAGCCAACATTGCGAGCGGCGTGTCGGATATGCAGTTTACGTCGCGCTATCGCGTGCCGTTTCAATTCAGCTCCCTGGTCCGCAAGCATTTCAAGCTCGGCTCCGTGTTGGCATCGTCCACGGGACCGTTCGTCACCGACCTCGACGGAAACCAACTGTATGATGTAACAGGCTCGTACGGTGTCAATGTCTTCGGCTACGACTTCTACAAGGAGTGCATGGCGCGGGGCGCCGAACGGGTCAAGGACCTCGGCCCGGTGCTGGGCTCCCTGCATCCGGTTGTCGGCTACAACGTCGAACGCCTGAAGGAGATTTCCGGCCTCGATGAGGTTTCGTTCCACATGTCGGGCACGGAGGCGGTGATGCAGGCAGTGCGGCTGGCGCGCTACCACACCCGCCGCAAGAACCTCGTGCGCTTCTGTGGTGCCTATCATGGTTGGTGGGGTGATGTGCAGCCGGGAGTGGGCAACCCACAGACCGCGCATGATACCTACACCTTGAAAGACATGGATGAGGCGGCACTGCGAGTCCTGCGCACCCGGCGTGATATCGCCTGCGTGCTCGTGAATCCGCTGCAGGCTTTGCATCCGAACAAGAACGCACCGGGTGATTCGGCCCTGATCGACAGCGGTCGCTCCGCCGGCTTCGACCGCGCGGCCTACACCGAGTGGCTGCAGAAGCTGCGCGCCGTCTGTACCGAAAGAAACATCGTGTTGATATTCGACGAGGTGTTTCTCGGCTTCCGGCTCGCTCCCGGCGGCGCCCAGGAGTACTTCGGCGTGCGTGCCGACATGGTCACCTACGGCAAGACCCTCGGCGGCGGCTTCCCGGTCGGCGTGGTTTGCGGCAAGCACGATCTCATGCAGCGTTTCCGTGAGGACCGCCCTGCCGACATCTGCTTTGCCCGCGGTACGTTCAACTCGCACCCGTATGTCATGGGCGCGATGTACGAGTTTCTGCAGCGCCTCGCTACCCCTGAAATCCAGGCGAAATACGTCGGTCAGGATGAGCGTTGGAATGGACGCGCGCGGCAGCTCAACGCGCGACTGAAGGCGGCCGGATTGCCGGTGCAGGTGAGCAACCTGCAGTCGATCTGGACCATCAGCTACCTGCAACCGTCGCGGTACAACTGGATGTTTCAATACTATCTGCGCGCGGAAGGCTTGGCGCTGAGCTGGGTGGGCACGGGCCGGCTCATCTTCACCATGGATTATTCGGATGCGGACTTTGAGGCAGTCGCCGCCAGGGTCCTGGCGGCGGCTGCGAAGATGGCAGCGGATGGTTGGTGGTGGCGCGCTCCGGGCCTCACCAACCAGGCCATCAGGCGTCGCGTGTTGAAAGAGATGCTTCGAGCTCTTCGCGGCGGCCGTGCTGCGCATGCCACGGGTCAATCAGCTCCCCCCGCAGAAGGGCAAACGGCGCTTTATAGTAAAGTTTGATGTCGTGGAACGGGTCGGTGATGATCTTGGTCGCCCACACCAGGCCCGTTTGCACGTCCTTGATGAAGAACAAGTGGACTGTGCGGAACACCAATCCGCCCAGGCCCACGGCCAGCCATACCTGACCCAGGTGCTGGACGAAGTCGCTGAAGCTGGCGGTGGCATCCGGGAACAGCCGGAAGCAGGTGGGGTCGATCCACAGGATCACCGGAACGGCCGCCCAGATCGCCATCAGCACGACTTTCCGCTTGAGGTTGTAGCCGACCTTGATGTCCTCCTTGTGCTCGTGGGTGGCATGGTTCACCTGGTCGTAGCCCTTGGGCTCGAAGAAGAAGTGACCCGCCTGCCGGCTCGTCATGGAGACCAGCCACGCCAGCAGCGCCGCGGCCACTGGGTTGGTGAACATCAGGAAGTAGGCACACACGAAACTCGTCGCGCTCAGCAGGTGCAGCGATTGGTTTATGCGGCTGTGGTGGTAATAACGATGATCATCCCAACGTTGAGTGTGAAGGGCCTGCCTGAAACTTTGCATATGGGTTCCTGAACTAATTGTGGCAACAGGATTTCGTCCGGGGCGCGTAGCTGGTGAATGAAATATCGCAAGTCGATTTCAAGGATGTTACAAAGCGGCCCTGGACCGCTCGGATCGCGACCAATATCGCCAAATAGGCACCCCGGAGTGGGTATGGCGATTGCTGTCCAAGCTGAACGCGGCGGTGTAGCCTCGTAATGCGTCCCAAAGGACGCGCCTTTGGCAGACTAAAGTGAACCGCACAATAAAAGACCTCGACGGGTTCCCAGGATTCCTTGCTGTAACAATTGCTGCAACCTTCCTAGCTACCACCCCCGTGACCTACGGCCAGGAGGCCGCTACGGCCCCGCCGGCCCCCTCTTCCGCGCCACCGCCCGCCAGCGCCTCATCGGCCGCCCCGGCCAGCAGTGCGTCCAGCTCGAGCTCGAGCTCAGCCCGTGCGGATGCGACCAGCAAGTCCGACCCTGTCTGCTTCAAGCTGACCGGCCACTGCGTGGACGCCTCAAAATCGACCGCCAAGCCCGGCTCGACCAAGGCCAAGACCGCCGCCAATGGCAAGAAGCTGAATTTGACCGCCCCCGATGTGCGCACGGTCGTCCCGGAGCAGGAGCTCAAGGAGCCGTTGCCGAACCCCGACCAGGTCAACGAGGCGCAGGAGGCACAGACGGTGTCCGTAAAGACCGATGAGGGCGTGCCGCCCGATGTGCCCCGCGGACTGGGCTCGATCTGGTGGGCCGTGGTCCATCCTTCCCAGGCGTGGCGAATTGTAACTCCCGAGTGAGGCGCGCAGGCCCCTGCGCCTGCGTGTTGTTTTCGTCAACCTTTGTAGTTCTGGAACGCTTTGTCTATCGTGATCCGGATGCGCATCGATCGCAGTAACGATCGGTAACAATCGCTCTACAACAGTTGAGGAATGCAGTCATGAAGTTGAACAGGACATTGGGCTTGCTGCTGGTCGCCACGGCGACTGTCGGTGCCGGGGCGGCGGTGGCGGCAACCACCACAACCACGACTCCGACCACCACCACGGCGCCTGCCGCCGGCGGCGGGCACTGGCATCACGGCCACCACGGCGGCGGCATGTTGGTTGGTGTCATGTTGCGAGCGACCCGGCAACTCGACCTGACCTCCGATCAACAGGCCGCCATCAAGAGCATCCTGAGCAGCGCCCGTGCGCAGCACCGGGCCGCTGTTGGTTCCGGCAATGTCGACATGATGACACTGGCCAACCCCGGCGATCCGAACTACGCCACCGCGCTGCAGAATGCGAAGGCCGCGGCCGCCACCCGGCTGCAGAACGAAGTGGAGCTGCAGAGCCAGATCTACAACGTGCTGACCCCTGATCAGAAGGCAAAGCTGCCCCAGGTTCTCGCGGACATGAAGAGCAAGTTTGAAGCTCGCCGCGCCGCGTGGCAGCAGCAGCACGGGGCCTCGGCCACCGGCGCCGCCGGCAGCAACTGAGGCTCGATGCCAGGTGCACTTCAGCCGGCGACCCTCGGGTCGCCGGCTTTGTTTTGGGTGATCGTTCCCGCGTCTGCTTCCCCCGACGCTGTTGTCACGCCAATAATGTGAACTCATTGCCAAAAACGGCGACTAATCGCTCGTTTGTTGCATATTCCGCGGTGCACACTGGCCGGCGTGCCAGTGCCGCACTGAGAACCGACACAGAGGATGTATTGCAGTGAAATCTGCCAGCAGCAACACGAAGCGTTTTTTAGGTTGCCTGGTGGCGAGCGTGCTCGTGAGTCAGTTTGCCTGCCTCCCGGCCCATGCCACCCTGGGCGAAGACGTCACCACTGTCGAGAATGACCGGATCAAGCTGAAGGCTCAGGTGCGCACCACCGCGGTCGCGGGCTACACCGTGCATGAGATTGACAGTCCGACGGGAACGACGGTGCGTGAGTACATCAACGATGCGAACAAGGTGTTTGCGGTGGCCTGGACGGGCCCGTTGCTGCCGGACTTTGAGCAGACCCTCGGTAAATACTTCCCGCAGTACATTGCCAATGCCAGCTCGCCCCGCGTCGGCCGCCGGCATCTGACGATCGAGGGAACCGACTTCGTAGTGCAGTCGAACGGACACATGCGGGCGTTCTACGGGACGGCGTACGTTCCGTCGCTGCTGCCTGCGAACTTCACTGCTCAAGACATCCAGTAGGAGACGCTAGAGTGCGTGCAAATCTGTTTGCGGCGTTGATTGGAATGTTGTGCGTTGCCGGCTGCGGCGGCAGCGGTAACAGCCTGGGCGGCGGTGGGAGTGGTAGCGGAGGCAGTGGCGGTTCAACCGGCAACGTTCAGGCGATTGTCGTTGATTCGGGGCCACCACAGGTAGCGAGCTCCAACACGCCGGCCATCAACACGGCCTACACCACTGTCACGATCTGTGCCCCGGGCAGCACGACGAACTGTCAGACGATTGATCACATTCAGGTGGACACCGGCTCCTCGGGCCTGCGGATTCTGCATGATGCCATCTCGATCAGCCTCCCCCTGCAGACGGATACGGCCGGCAATGTAATTGCCGAATGCGTTGGCTTTGTCGATGGCTCCAGCTGGGGTCCGGTGCGCACGGCAGATGTGAAGATCAGTGGTGAGACGGCGCTCAACCAGGAAGTCCAGCTCATCGGCGACGGCGCGTATCCGGCGCCGAGCACCTGCAAGGGCGCAGCGGCCACCAGTACGGATCCGAACCTCGAGGACGACGTGGCGCATTTCGGAGCGAACGGCATCCTCGGCGTCGCCCCCTACGTTTCGGATTGCGGAAGTGCCTGCCTGCAGCAAGGCAACGGCACCTACTACACCTGCGCGACTCCAACCACCTGTGCTCAAAGCGCGATGGCTGAGAACCTCCAGGTATCGAATCCCGTGGCGGCGTTCGCGACTGACAACAACGGGGTGATCATTCAGCTGCCGTCAGTCGCTACGACAGGCGTGGCTTCCGTCAGCGGCACCATCACTTTCGGGGTGGGCACGCAAAGTAACAATGGGCTCGGCAGCGCGACGGCTTTCAGCGTCGCCGGCACGGGTTTTCTGACCACGGGCTACAAGCTCAACCAATCGTTGACGCAGAGCTTCATCGATACCGGTTCCAACGCCTGGTATTTCCCGGACAGCAGCATCACGATGTGCACGACCAACCAGAATTTCTATTGTCCCAGCCCGGACCTGAACCTGCAGGCCACGCTGATGAATTCCATGAGCGGTGGCAGCAAGGTCGTCAACTTCACGGTCACCAGCGCCGATGCCCTGTTCCAGAACTCCAAGTCGGTCATCGGGGCCAGCAGTGGCCTCGCCGCCAACAGCGCGAAGTTCGCGACCGGCGGCAGTGTCGACGGCACCAAGGTGTTTGATTACGGCTTGCCGTTTCACTACGGAAAGTCGGTTTACGTGGTCATTGAGGGCAAGAGCACGACCGCCGGCGCGGGCCCTTTCTTCGCGTTCTGAAGACCATCCGGCACGGTGGCAACACCGTGCCGGACTGCGCGGCCGTCAGCGCTGCCCCGGCGTGAACTGACTCCGCAGGCCCTGCCAACATTCCGCATAGTCGTTCTGCAACTGCGGCAACTCCAGGGCAAACTGCGTTGGTTGGATCACCGTACGCGTTTCAAACATGAAGGCCATCGTGTCGGTGATGTGCTGCGGCTGCGATGTGTCGCTGCTGCTCGCCCTGGCGAACGTGGCCGCATCGGGCCCATGTCCGCTCATGCAGTTGTGCAGCGATGCCCCACCGGGGCTGAACCCTTCGGCCTTCGCATCGTAGACACCTGCAATCAACCCCATGAACTCGCTAGCGACATTGCGGTGAAACCACGGGGGCCTGAAGGTATCCACGGCGACCAGCCAGCGCGGCGGAAAAATCACAAAGTCGAGGGTATCCACCCCGGGTGTATCACTGGGCGACTGCAGGACCAGAAAGATGGAAGGGTCCGGATGATCGAAGCTGATGGAGCCGATGGCGTTGAAGCGCCGCAGGTCATACCGGTACGGCGCATGGTTGCCGTGCCAGGCCACCACATCGAGCGGCGAGTGATCGATGCGGGCCGACCAACAATGCCCCATGAATTTGGCGACCAGCTCGAACTCGCCGGTCCGCTCCTCGTACCACGCCACCGGTGTTTCAAAATCACGCGGGTTGGCCAGCCCGTTCGAGCCGATCGGGCCCAGGTCCGGGAGCCGCAACGGCGCCCCGAAGTTCTCGCATACATAGCCCCGCGCCTGCCCGTCGAGCAACTCGACGCGGAAGCGCAGGCCCCGTGGAATGACCGCGATCTGTTGTGGCTCGATGTCCAGCAGGCCCAGCTCGGTCGCCAGACGCAGCCTGCCGAGCTGGGGGACGATCAGCAGCTCACCATCGGCGTTGTAGAAGAACCGGTCCACCATCGACCGGTTTGCGACATACCAATGTATGCCACAACCGCTCTGCTCCTGCGGCGAGCCATTGCCGGCCACCGTGCGCAACCCTGCGATAAAGTCAGTCGGCTCCACAGGTATTGGCAACGGACTCCAACGCAGCTGGTTGGGGGATGTCTCCACTGCATCAAAACGACTGGTCAAATAACCATCGTCAATGCGGCGAAACGCGCCGTGTACTGCAGCGGGCCGAATCCTATATAGCCAGCTACGCCGGTTCGAATGACGGGGCGCGGTGAATGCAGTGCCGGAGAACTGTTCTGCATACAGACCATATCCGCAGCGTTGCGGGGAGTTGCGCCCCTCGGGCAAAGCTCCTTGCAAGGCCTCTGTCCCAAATTCATTCGCAAATCCGTTCTGGTAGGTGAGGGTCATAAAAACCATTTTCGCACACCGCAGATTAGTTGCGTGCGCAACCTTTTAAGGAGACGATAGTGTCCGCCCGATTCGACACCCTGTTTGCTGGAGCTACCGCGTCGAGTGTCCGCAAAGAGGCCTTCGCAGAAGAGATCGCCTCCCGGCCACCCACCACGACCACCCCGGCTCTGCTCTTGACCAATTTCACTCCCTTCCGTCTCAACCGCCTCGCCCAGGGCGTCAGCGACCACCTTGCCGAGGTCTACAAGCAGAAATTCGGCCTGGAGATCCCGGAATGGCGTGTGATTGCCACCGTGGGTCCGATGTGGAGCTGCACCGCTCAGCACATCGCGGATACCACCCGCATGCATAAGACGCGCGTGAGCCGCGCTATCGCGAACCTGGTTAAGCGCGATCTGATTGAAAGGACTTCTAACGCGGATGATCGCCGCGAGATGGAGCTGCGCCTGACCAAGGCCGGCCGTGCGATGTACACGGAGCTCGTACCCCTCGCTCTGGAGCGCGAGCGCGCTTTGCTCGCGAGCCTGAATGAAGACGAGCTGCGCTCCTTCAATGAGGCGCTGGATCGGCTCGAGGAGTTCCTCGGACTGGCCTGAGTGGCATAAAGTGTGCGGACCATGGTGATACCGGTCCGCATTCGCCGTTTGCTGCTCTGGGTCGCGCTGCCGGCGCTGGTCCTGGTGCTGCTTTATACGGTCCTCGGGTTTTATGTCGTGCCACGCCTGTTGCGCTCGGGCGTGCACGACTTCGTAACGAAGAACTATCACCGGGAAATCGCGCTCGGCGAAATCCGGTTCAATCCCTACACGCTGCGGTTGGATGTACGGGATTTCTCACTGCCGGACGCGGACGGCAAGCCGATGTTGGCTTTTCAGCATCTGCTGGTGGACCTGACGGTCGCGAGCATCTGGCACCGGGGGCCGGATTTCCAGACCATCCTGCTGGAACAGCCGTTCGCCCGGGTCCTGATCAAACCCGACGGCTCGCTGAATTTCAGTGAGCTGGCGCTGCCGCCGGACCCGCATGCGCAGCCGGAGCCGCCCAGCACGAAGCCCGCGCGGTTGTTTATCAAGCATTTTAGCCTGGTGGGCGGGAATGTGGCGTTTGAGGATCTCGCTCATCCCAGCCCCTTTCGCACTGAAATCAAACCTATCAGCTTCGATTTGAATGACTTCGCGACGGTCGGCAAGGAAGACGGCGCCTATTTGTTGAGCGGGGCGTCGGAGGCTGGAGAACGGTTCAGCTGGTCCGGCTCGCTGAGTACCTATCCCCTGGCGTCGCGGGGAAAGTTTGAGGTGGCGGATCTGCAGGCGAAGACCATCTGGAATTATCTGCGGGATGGGGTGCAGTTCGAGTTGCCTACGGGGACGATTTCCATCGCCGGTGAGTATGACTTCACCGCCGCTACCTCGCCTGTGGGGCTGGGGGTCACGGTTCATGACATTACTGTTACGGATCTCGGGGTGCGGCCCAAGGGGGCTGCGGATGACTACGTCAAGCTGACGCGACTCGAGGTGCACGAAACCCGGGCTGACGTTGGCAAGCGGACTGTTGATGTTGGGAGCGTGCGGGTGGCCGGGGCGGAGATCCGCACGTGGGCGCCTGGGGCTGGCGGGGCGGCGGTTAATCTGATGGAGCTGGCTGGGCCCAATGGGGGGACGCCCCCCGCTGCCGGCGCTGCCACCGCCGGAAGTCCAGCTGCGGCCAGTCCGGCCACCGCCGGTAGTTCAGCCGCCGCCAGTCCGGCCCCAGCCGGTAGTTCAGCTGCGGCCAGTCCGGCCCCAGCCGGTAGTCCAGCGGCTGCCGGTCCTGCCACCGCCGGTAGTTCAGCTGCGACCAGCCCTGTCGCTACCGTTGATTCAGCTGCGGCCAGCCCTGCCACCGCCGGTGGTTCAGCTGCCGCGGGCCCCGCCGCTGGGCCCCATGGCACTGGATCGGCTGCGCCCGGTGTGACCGCCGCGTCAGCGGGGGCCGGGGGTCTGACGCAGGGTGTTGGCGCGCCCAATGCCGGGGCTGCGGGTGATGCGGCGCCGTGGGTGGTGTCGGTGCCTGATATTGCCATCGACGGCGTGAAGATTGCCGCTGAGGATCGGCAGATGACGCCGGCGGTTCCGGTGCAGCTCGACGAGCTCAGCGTTCATGTCACCGGGTTCTCAACATCACATAGCACGCCCGTTGCCGTTGTGATGTCCACCAGGATCAACCACAGTGGCAAGCTCGAAGCCAAAGCTGATCTCACCCCGGATCTCACCGGCCTGAAAGGCCAAGCCGACCTCGCCAATCTGGATTTGACGGTGCTGCAGCCGTACATCGCCAAGCAGACGGCCATGACCCTTCGCGGTGGGCTGCTCTCCACCAAACTCAACATTGAACGGGCCGGTGACGGCCACCTGGCAGTGGCCGGCGAAGTCGACGTCGCGAAGCTACGCACGGTCGACAACGAGTTGAAGCGCGACTTCATCAAGTTTGATGATCTGAAGATTACCGGTATCGACTACCAGGCGCCGCCCCCAACGCCCGTCAAACCGGCCAGCCTCCACATCAAGAACATCAACGTCCGCGCGCCCTATGCGCGCGTAATCATTGAGTCTGACCGGACGGTCAACGTCAGCCGTGTCCTCAGCGGGCCCAGCGGTGGAAAGGAATCCAAGTCACCCGGCGCCGGTGTAGCGGATTCCGTAGCCAATGTCTCGTCCGGCTCGCGCGACACCGGCGACCCTCACGCGGCGCTTTCCTTCGGCAAAGTGCCGTCCCCGGGCGATGCAAAGGCGTCCGCCGGTGGCAATTCACCTCCGGCAGCGACCGCCACAGCTGGCAGCGCGTCCGCCGCAGCAACCGGCGGCAGCAGTTCTGCTGCGACAGTCGACGCCTCCGCGGGCGCCACCGCTGGGGGCGCTTCGGCTGCGGCTACTGCCGGCAGCGCCTCGGCCACCACAGCCAGTGCCGACAAGGGCCCAGCAAACGCCAGCACCGGACAGCCGGTAGAGAACCAACAAGCTGCGACAGCGGAGGCCTCTTCAACCGCTCAGGAAGTCTCCGCCGCCGCATCCGTCTCAGCAGCCAAAGCGGCGGGAGATTCCAAGACTGCAACGGTCGCCGCTGCCACCGCTGACAGCTCGCGCAAACACTCCAAACGCGCCGCCGGCAAATCAAACACCGCGGCGGCGGCGAAGAGCGACTCGCTGTCGATCAGCATCGATGCCGTCAATATCAACGACGGCTCGGCCAACTACGCCGACCTGTGGATCCAACCCCACTTCGCGGTAGGCATTCAAAGCCTGAACGGCTCGATCCTGGGCCTGTCGTCCAATCCCACCTCCCGCGCAAAGGTGGAATTAAAGGGCAAAGTAGACAGATATGCCCCGGTGCATATCTGGGGCGAAACCAACCCCCTGGCCGCCACCACCTACAGCGACATCAAAATGAGCTTCAAGGGCGTGGAGCTCACCAGCGCCACCCCTTATTCCGGCCACTTTGCCGGCTACAAAATTGAAAAGGGCAAACTGTCCGTCGACATCGACTACAAAATCCAGAATCGCCAGCTGACCGCCGCGCACAAATTTGTGATCGACCAGCTGGAGCTGGGTGACCGTGTTGAAAGCCCGGACGCCATCCACCTGCCTTTGAAAATCGCAGTGGCCCTCCTAAAAGACCGCAACGGCGTCATCGACATCGATCTCCCCGTAACCGGTAGCCTCGACGATCCTCAATTCAAAATCGGCCCGCTCATCTGGAAAGCCGTTCTCAACTTGCTGACGAAGATCGCCACGGCACCCTTCGCTTTGCTCGGCCACCTGTTTGGCGGTGGCGAGCAGATGAACTACATCGACTTCCATCCCGGCAGCGCCGTCCTCGACGCCTCGGAACACGACAAGCTCGTGGCGCTCGCGAAGGCGCTGAAGGAAAAAGAAAAGCTGGAGCTCGACGTCCCCATAACCTTCTCCCCCGACATCGACCGCCCCGGCCTCGCCACCGCCCATCTCAATCAGCGATTACTTGCGATGAGTCAGGACCAAGCCGGCGGCCACAAACGCGGTAAGCCCGCCAAATCCAACACCGCCGCCGCCGGCGTTCCAACAACGGCAACAGTATCGAGTGGCGGGCCCGAACCGACGGCCGATCGCACCCGTGAATCGTCGCCGACCGGTGGCTCCACGCTGCGCTCGGCCACTGATTCAGCGACATCACCGGTGGTCGCTCTGGGAGAAGCGCCGCGATCAGCGCTATCGGGACTCATGGACGCGCCCCCTCCGCCTGATCCCGTGCTAACGGATCCTGCGCAGCGGTATGCGCTGCTGGTCGCGCTCTTCAAAGCGGACATGGGCAAAGGCACTTCGTTGCCCGAGCAAGCGCAAGCGATCGAAAGCACCGGCAAGAAGAAGGACCAACCACCCCCCGACTACAGCGCCGCAAACGCCGAGCTGGAAGCTGCGCTTCTGCAGAAGTCACCCGTGCCGGACACCGAACTGGAAGTGCTCGGCAAGCACCGCGCCCGCGCGATTCAGGACGTCCTTCTGAACGGCACTGACATCGACCCGTCCCGCGTATTCGTCATCGGCAGCGCACCCAAAGGCGCTCCCGAGAAGGACAAAGTGCGCGTCGAGTTGGCACTGAAGTAGCACAGTTGATCCGGGCGCGGCACAAAAACGCACGTCTGCCCGCACTTGCGTGTCACAGAATCGCGACTACCGCCTCTGGCGCCCGAGCGTAGAATCAGTCCATGACAGAAGACGAACTGCAGGATTGGCGGGCCCGCGCGCTTCGCGTGGAAGAAGAAGTAACTAAGGCCGTCGTCGGCCAGCAGGCCACAGTCAGGCTCATCAATGTGGCGTTGTTCGCCCGGGGCCACGTTCTCCTCGAAGGCGACGTAGGTGTCGGAAAGACCACCATTCTCCGTGCATTCGCCCGCGCTATCGGCGGCGACTTCGAGCGTGTTGAAGGCACGGTGGACCTGATGCCCGGAGACCTCGTCTATCACACGTACGTTGACGCAGAAGGCAAGCCGCGCATCGAGCCTGGACCTCTGCTTCGCCATGGCGAGCGTCTCGTTACTTTCTTCTTCAACGAGATCAACCGCGCGCGACCGCAGGTGCAGTCGCTGCTCCTGCGTGCAATGGCGGAACGCACAGTTTCCGCGTTCAACCGCGAACATCGGTTTCCGCATATGACGGTGTTCGCGGATCGAAACCGTGTTGAGAAAGAGGAGACTTTCGAGCTCGCCTCCGCTGCGCGCGACCGATTCATGCTCGAGCTGCGGATGCCGACTCCGACCGACATGGAGATCCGCCGACGGCTGGTGTTTGATCCGGCATTCCATGACGTGGATCAGTTGCTCGAGCGCGTTGCCTCCGACATCCTGGACTGGCAGTCACTCAACCAGGTGGGCGCGGCCATTCAAAGAACTGTTCGAACGAGCGAGGCGTTGGAGCGTTACGTCCTCGACCTGTGGGATGCCACCCATACGCCACACAAGGCAGGCGTTCGACTGGACGGCGTCGACATGGAGAAGTTGATTCTGGCGGGTGCGAGTCCGCGCGGGATGATGGCGTTGACCCGAGCCGCGCGTGTCGTTGCATGGCTCAATGGACGCGATTATCTCACGCCCGATGACATCCGAACCATGGCTCAACCGGCCCTCGGTCATCGCATCTTTTTCACTCCGGTCTATGAGCTGCGCCGCGCTCAGATAGCGGACGAGCTCATTACGCGGATCCTGGAAAAGGTCCCGACTCCACGGTAATGAGCGAGCACCGCGAGTTTCATTATCGATTACCGCAGCGGATTGGCGGGTGGCGCCCTGGCTCGCATCGCGGGTCGAGCCTGGGCGCCGGCCAGGAGTTTGTGTCGCACATGCGACTGTACGACCGGCCCGATCCCCGCCGGCTCGATCTGCGGGCCAGTCTGCGGAATATTCAGCAGGAGTGGCTGGTACGAGTGAACCGCCAACAGGCGAGTATCCCGGTGCATGCCGTGGTGGATGTTTCCGCGTCCATGGGGTTTGGATCCCAGCGCAGCAAGTTGGATGTTGCGGCGGAGTTTGTGGAGGCATTGGGGCAAAGCACTTTCAAGGTGGGCGATGCCCTTGGAATGTTGGCTTTCGATTCACGGGAGCGGACCGATCTGTTTGTGCCCGCGATGGTCAGCCGGGGTATTGGGGAAACGATGGCTACCCTCCTGCGGGGCACCTCGGGAGGTGCCGGGAATGCGGCCGGGTTGGTTGCGGCGATGCAGCACCTGGCCGGGCGGCAGGGGTTGGTGTTTATTGTTTCGGATTTTCATTGGGCGTTGGCAGGGATGACCCTGGCGCTGGATTCGCTGGTGCATGCGTTCGTGGTGCCGGTGGTTATTTGGGATGCGGCGGAAATCAGGCCGCCGGCGCACGATGGGTTGGCGCAGCTTCGGGATGTGGAGTCGGGTGCGCAACGGACGCTGTGGATGCGGCCACGCATGCGGGAGAAATGGTTGGAATCCGCCGCTGCGCGCCGCGCCGAGCTGAACCAGGTATTCGCCTCGCGCGCCATACGCCCGTTCTACGTTACTGGCCAATTCGATAGCGAAGCCATGTCGCAATACTTCTTCGAGGTCGCCGCGTGACCCAGGACGCCAACGCAGTCCGCACCGCCACGCTCGCCATCGCACTGCTGGCCGCGGCGCAAGCGTTCACCGTAACGGCGTCCGCCACGGCCAAGGCACCCGCCCGCCTAGCAGCGGCGGAGCAAACAAACGCGGTGACTGCGGCTGTGGACACTACGGCTCAGACACCGGGAACAGGCGGCGATCAGGCAACTAGACCGCCGTCTAACCCCAACACCGGCCCACTGCCTCCAGGGGCGGTGGATAAGCGGGACACAGCGGTGACATCGCAGGTTGAGGGTGAGGAAGCCATCGTCGAGCAACCGCGGCCCTTTGGATACACGCTGGGTGACGTGCTTGTTCAGCAGGTGTTGCTGGCGCCTGAATTCCAGGCAGCGCAGCTGCCACCGCTGGAGCGCGCGGGACTGTGGTTTGCCCGGAGAGCGGCGACGGTTCAGAAGGGTGAGGATGGGCGGCGATGGTTGGTTATGGAATACCAACTCGTCAACGCACCGCAGGCGTTGATGACTGTCAATTTGCCAGTCGTGACACTCAAGTCAAAGGCTGGGCCCACTTTGACGGTGGCAGCTTGGCCGGTCAGCGTGGGGCCATTGACGCCTCAGCATGCGTTCGCAAAGGGTGGACTGCAGGAACTGAGGCCCGACCACCCGGCACCGAAGGTGCCCACATCAGCGCTGCAGCGGCAGTTGGAGATCTGGCTGACAGCATTTGCCGCGACCGTCGCTGCGTGGCTCGCGTGGTGGGCGATACGCTCAATCCGCGCGGCGGCGAACCAACCATTCGCAAAGGCACTGCGGGAGGTGCGTCAAGCCGGAGACAACAACCCAGACGCCTGGCTGGCGCTGCACCGGGCGTTCGATAGAACCGCCGGACGAGCGCTGCAAACGAGCACCCTCCCCGCGCTGTTCAAACAAGCACCTCACTTCGAACCCCAGCGAAATGCTATTGAGCAGTTTTACAACCAATCCAACCTGCGCTTCTTCAGCGCAGCCCCATCGCGCACCCTAACCAGCGTAGAGCCCATCCGCAGCGCCGACCCAGCGCAACAGCAACGATCAGTCAGCGCAGCCGCCACCGATATCAACAGCTCGCGCATTGGCCAAACCAGCGCGGGCGGCAGCACGGTGCCGGGGTCTCGACCGGGGCCTGCCGCGGGCGGCCCGATGGAGTTGAGCGCGTTGGCGGCGATGCTTCGACGCATTGAAAAGCAGCACGAGCGGTGATGTTCACTCAGTTCGACTTCGCCCACCCCTGGGCGCTGCTGCTCCTACCGCTGGCACTGCTGCCTCTGCTGCGCAGACGCCGGGACACACTGCCGTTCTCGTACGCTCCATGGCTACCCAAGGACCCCTTAGGCCAAATAGCAGGCTGGCTGTGGCGCATCCTAGCCACGGTAGCGATATTCAGCACTGTCATCGCCCTCGCCGGTTTAGGTCGGCCGCAAACGCAGGTGGCGCGCGTAGGGCGCGGCGCGGAAATTCTGATTCTCATGGACCGAAGCCGCAGCATGGACGACCACATGCTGCCCAACGACTGGCGAAAGATTGACCGCAGCCTGCTCATCCATCACTTGGCCCGCGGCCAACCCAAGGCAAAAGTCGCCCACGATCTGCTGGCGAAGTTTGTTGCTGAGCGCCCCGACGACCGGTTCGCTCTGATGTTCTTCAGCACCAAACCGCTGTCAGTGGTGTCGTTTACTCAGCACGATGAGGTCGTGCAGGCTGGAATCACTGCAGCCGATATCGGCCGCGGATTAGCCAACACCGAAGTGGGTCGGGCACTCCTGGCCGCAATAGCCGAATTCGATCGGCGGTCGTATTCCGGGAGCCGGATCATCCTGCTGGTCTCCGATGGGGGCGCCTATCTGGACGATGAGACCAAACAGAAAGTGTTGGCCGGGCTGGCACGGAACAAGATCGCGCTCTACTGGATCTACCTGCGCTCGTACAACGCTCCAATGCTGGACAACAGCGAGCCCGACCGGGGCAGCGCTCCCGAGATAGCGCTGCATACCTTCTTCCAGACGCTGCGAACACCTTATCGGGCCTATCAGGCTGAACAGCCGGAAGACCTGCAGAAGGCGGTGGCCGATGTGGGAAGGCAGCAGAATTTCCCGCTGGACTTCCTGGAAGAAGTGCCGAGGCAGGATTACAGCCGACGCTTTGTGGCAGCGGCGGCTATATGTTGTTTACTGCTTTTGTTGGGGCGATCGCTGGCGTTGAGGAGTTGGGCATGAGGCGGCGCACGGTTCACACTGCGTTTGGAGTCGTAGCAGCCGTGTGTGGGGCTATGGTGGTCTGGAGCGGCGTACAGCTGAGTCATGCGAATCGCGTCAACGAGGCAATCGCCAGCGCCGCCGCCGCGCCGGATCGTACAGTCCCTCAGGCTCAATTGGCCGAAGCCATCACCCTGGCCAGAGCCGGCAAATTCAACGCCGCGGTGAAAGCCTACAAGGCGCTATTGGACGCGCCGGATGAAGTGAGGCTACCGGCGCTCTACGACCTCGGCAATCTGAACATGCGTGAGGCGTTAAAGAACGGCCAAGGCGAAGCGCAACGGGCATTGCCGCTCATTGAGCTGGCAAAGCAAAGCTACCGGGACGCCCTCCGCACCAACCCGGAGAACTGGGATGCAAGGTACAACCTGGAGCGGGCGCTCTGGATAGCCCCGGAGTACGACGACCCCATACTCCAGCGCAACCAGGCCCCCGTCCACGCTGAACAGGCTACCAGCACCGTCCAGGGCGCAAAGATCGACCTCCCGTGACCAGCCCACGATCATGGCTCGGAGGCGTGCTGGACGCGGACGGTCGCGCCATACTCGTGGCGCTGGTGCTATTGCTGATCGCCTACTTCGTCCCGCCAATTCCGCTCAAACACGATACGTACGAAAGCCTCGTCATATTCGACATCACACAAAGCATGGATGTCGAAGACTACGAAATCGGTACCACTCCGATCAGCCGCCTGAAATTCGCGCGCGAAGCGGCGAAACGCGCTCTGCGGCAGCTCCCGTGCGGCTCCAAGGTTGGCTGGGGTGCATTCGCAGGCTATCGCACCCTGATCCTGTTGGCCCCCGTTGAGGTCTGCGAGAACTACGGCGACCTCCTCACTTCCCTGGCCAAGGTCGACGGCACAATGCGCTGGGAAAACGCCAGCGAGATC
>Ga0181534_10000434_pt1 | contig 29496 bp, 21 predicted proteins | sample PEATcosm2014_Bin_37_FD_119758 | JGI IMG/M metagenome (GOLD analysis project Ga0181534, IMG submission 119758) | Peatland microbial communities from MTU Mesocosm Facility, Houghton, MI, USA - PEATcosm2014_Bin17_10_metaG | ecosystem: Environmental > Terrestrial > Soil > Wetlands > Peat | place...
AAGGCCTGAGGTGCCGGCGCCGCGCGCTCGCAGGTCATCATGTCGCGCCCCGCTAACCCGCGGCGACCGCCGCGCGGGACAGCGATCGATACTGCGCTTCCCGGCCGAGAAGGTCCCGCCAGCGCTGATCGAGCGCACGCAGTGCGGGCGCCTGCGAGCCGCCGTTTCCGGCCGAATCGCCCGTCTGCAGCGAAATCTGATCGTGCAGCAGGTTCCTCACCGTGCGGTAGAAATCGGAGGTGTAAGTGCCCTGAAACATCATTTCCAGATCATTGCTCTCCTGCCAGTGCGTCTTGCCGCGCAGCTGCGCCTTGACCAGCTCGTAGAATTTCGTTCCCGGCAGCGGGTAGGAGACGCTCACGCCGATCTCGTCCGGCCGCGCGGCGTCGAGCAGCTCGCGCGTCGCGAGAATGTCGGCGAGCTGCTCACCCATGTAGCCCAGTTGAATGAAGAATCCGACGCGTATGCCCATGGATTTGAGCCGCTCGCGTGCGAGGCGTATCTCGGCCACGGTGGTGCCCTTGTTCATCGCGTCCAGCACCCGTTGGCTGCCGCTCTCCGCGCCGAGCCATGCCTCGCGGCATCCGGCATCGCGCAGCGCCGCGGCCATCCGTTCGCTCACCAAGTCCGCGCGGGTCTGTATGGTGAACGGAATCGCGGCGTCGGCGGCGTGCACGGCAGCGGCGAACCGTGCGACCCACTCGACTCGAAACCCGAAGATGTCGTCCGCGAACCAGATATGGTCGGGGTTGAACGCGCGCCTGAGGTAGCCCATCTCCTGCGCGACCTCGGCCGGATCGCGCTGTAGATAGTGATTGCCCCAAGTCGGCTTTGCGCACCAGGTGCAGCGGAACGGACAGCCGCGCGAGGCTGCCATGTTCAGGCTGAAATAGCCGTGCGCCTTGCGCCACACCGCGCGGTAACGCTCCATGTCCACCAGATCCCAGGCCGCCAGTCCCACCTCGGCGGCGATCGGCATGGCCTTCGGTCCGCTCAGGCTCGTGCCATCGCCGGGCGAGGCGATCCCGCTCAGTCCGCGCGCGAGGTCGGTGTAATGGGCGCCCGGAGCCGCGTCGAGGCGCGGCAACAGCTCGAGCAGCGCCGATAAGCCCTCTCCGATGAGCGCCAGGTCCGCGCCGGCCTGGAAGTAGGGCCCGGGAGCGTCGGTCACGTCGGGCCCCGCTGCGATGACCCGGGCGCCGCTGCGCCGCGCGGAGGCAATCATCGCGCAGGCGGCGCGGCGCATCGCTCCCAGGCACATCTTGCTCAAAAAGTTGAAATTGTCCTCGTAGAACAGAACCAGCTGCGGCCGGCCGGTGCGCAGCATGCGATCGTATTCATCGATGCCGTCGGCCAGCATGGCATCGAAGAACGACACACGGTGCCCGGCCTTTTGCAGCATGGAAACCACTTGCAGCGTCGCCAGCGGCGGGTAGGGTTTGGCGCGCAGTACTTGCTTTTGATCGAGGCGCAAGTAATACGAGTGACAAACCAGGATTGAAAGCATCGTCGCTCCATTCGTTGCGGCAAGCACGATTCGCGCCCGGCACGAGCACGTGTACCGAGTGAGTGCGGCGTTTCGGAGATTTGGTTTAACTTGGGACGCCGATTCTGGTATTTTTGGAAAAAAACCAAGGGAGTCAGACATGCCGCTCACACGGAAGCTCGCCGCCGAGTTCATCGGTACGTTTTGGTTGGTTCTCGGCGGCTGCGGCAGCGCCGTGCTCGCCGCCGCATTCCCGCACGTGGGGATAGGCCTGCTCGGCGTGTCGCTGGCATTCGGCCTTACCGTCGTCACCATGGCCTTTGCCATAGGCCATGTGTCGGGCTGCCACCTGAACCCCGCCGTCACCTTGGGACTGGTGGTCGGCGGCCGCCACCCGGCAAGGGACCTGCTGCCCTACTGGGTTGCACAGGTGGTCGGCGCCATCGCGGCGGCCCAGGTGCTGGTGTTCATCGCCGCCGGCAACGGCGCGGACCCCCTGGCCGGCGGGCTGGCCGCCAATGGATTCGGCGAACATTCCCCGGGGAATTACAGCATGGCCGCGGCCTTCGTGTGCGAAGTGGTCATGACGACGATCTTTCTGTTCGTGATCATGGGATCCACCGACAAGAGAGCGCCGGTCGGCTTCGCGCCCTTGAGCATCGGGCTCGCGCTCACCCTGATCCACTTGATCAGCATTCCCGTCACCAACACATCGGTCAATCCGGCGCGCAGCACCGGCCCCGCCGTGTTCGTCCAAGGCTGGGCGCTGTCGCAGCTATGGCTGTTTTGGGCTGCGCCGCTGCTCGGCGGAGTGATTGGCGCCTTGATTTACCGCTTCGTCACCCCGGGATGGGCTCGGGGACCCGGAGACCCCGGCGGCCCCGGAACTTAAATCAACGACCCGCGCCTCGACGGCGCCGCCCGACACCGTGAGCTCGCCCGCCGAGATCGGCAGCTTGAATCGCCGCGGTCCGCAGCTGCCCGGATTCACGTACAGGATGCCATCGCGCTCCTCGACCGCCGGCTTGTGCGAATGACCGGACACGACCACGCGCACCCCCGCGGCGCCGGGCTCGATGTCGAGTTCCGCGAGATTGTGAATGACATAGACGAAGACGCCGCCCACCCTGATCAGCTCCGTCTCGCGCAGGCGCGCCGCCCACGGCTCCGTGTCGTTGTTGCCTCTGACCGCAATCAGCGGAGCCATGGCGGCGAGTTCATCCAGAATGCCGGCGCGGCCCACATCGCCGCCGTGAACGATGTAGTCGCAGCCGGCCAGAAACGCGCGCGCCTCGGGCCTTAGGAGTCCGTGAGTATCCGAGATGAGCCCGACGCGCAGAGCGTTGTTCGTTAGCGCTCCCAGTGTCCCGCCACGTGGTGCCAGTGCGGACCGCGTTGCTCCCAGCGGTCGCCGACCCAGTGGTAGCCGTGGCGCTCGCGGATGTAGTGGCCGGGAACCCAGACATGCGCTCCGCCCCGCCATTCCCAGAATCCCGGTGCCCAAACGAACCCCACCTGGGGCGGGGGCACGGTCTCCACGCGTACCGGCGGCGGCGCGACATCGATATCGACAACGACTCCAGCCGATGCAAGGGTGGGCACGGCGACCGCTCCGGCGGTCATCATCAGGCCCAGCAGCAATGCCTTATGAGAAGCTTTCATTCCATACTCCTTCTTGATGTGAAACTCACGCGCTCGATGTGAAACTCACGCGCTCGATGTGAAACTCACGCGATCCAACCTACCAGCCAAACGCGTCGCGCATATCGTGGGTTGACCGGGCACCGTGTGTCTGTAGGACTTTGCCGCATCCAAAATCCGCGCATGTGTTGTAAATCATTGATCAATCGGAAGAATACGGGGTTATTGCCTCGGCCTTAAGAGTCGGTAATGTGACGATGCTGCGGATCACCGGCCGCCGCCACGCCAGCATCGCCAGAATGAGCGCGGTGCTGCCCGCGAACCCCAAGGCCACGCGCAATCCTAAGTGCTCGCCCAGCCAGCCGCCGAGCAGCGCGCCAGGTCCCGCCGGTATCAAAATGAGCCAACGCATGGTGCTCGTCATGCGGCCCAGCATCGGGCCGGGCGTGACCGACTGGCGCAGCGACAGAAAGTTGATGAAGATGAACACCGCGCCGATGCCGAACATCATCAGCATCAATGCGTACGCGGCCACACCGATGGCGTTGATCGGAGCAATGCTCAGCAGCAGCCAGCCCGTGCCGGACACCGCAAACCCCAGCACCAGCGTGGGGCCGGGACCGAGATGTCGCACCACGCGATGACCGTTCGCGCTCGCGAGCACGGTGCCCACGCCCAGTGCGACGTAGCTCAAGCCCACGCCGCGCTCCGACAGTCCGAGCTGGCGGGTGGCAAACAAGATCTGCACCACCATCGCCGCCTGATTGCACAGCTGCCACACGCCCACGCAGGTCGCCATGGTCACCAGCAGCCGGTGACCGCGCACGAAGTCGATGCCTTCGCGCATGGCCGCCCAGAAGGGCGCGCGCGCGCCAATGGCATTTTCCTTCACCGTCACCCCGCGCAGTATCGATGCCGAGACCAGCAGCAGCAGCGCATCCGCCACCAGGGCGAGCGGAGCGCCGGTCATTTTTATCAGCGCGCCGGCGGCGCCGGGGCCGGTGACCTCGGCCGTCGAGGTCGCGAGCGCATTCTTGGCATGCGCCTCGACCAGGCGCTCGCGAGGCACGATCTGCGTCAGCACGATTTGCGCCGCACTGCCCGCGGTGGTGTTGGCGACGCCGATCAGGAAGCCGACGGAGTACAGCCAGTGCATCGACAGCCAGCCGAACCACCACGCCACCGGCACCGTCGCCACCGCGAACGCGATCGACAGTTCGCCGACCACGTAGATCGGCAGTTTGCGCACGCGATCGAGCCACACTCCCGTCGGCAGCGAGAACAGCACGAAGGGGATGATCTCCATCGCCGTCAGCAGGCCCATCTGCGTGGGGGCGGCGTGCATCAGCACGGCCGCCGTCAGCGGCAACGCCAGCAAGGTCACCTGGGCGCCGAAGGATGAGATCAGGATCGACGTCCACAGGCGCCGGTAAGTTGCATCGCGCAAAAGATCGGTGGGCGCGAGGGTGAAACGATTCAGCCACCAATCCGGTAGCCGTGTGCGAAGGGTTGCGAAGTTCATGGTGCCGATGGAGTGGCGCCATGGTAGTCGAAAACGCGCGGCGAGGCGAGGTACGCTTTCGTCTACAATCGGCGCATGACGGCATTTACTCACTTGTTGCGGCCGCTGCGCATCGGTGGCTGCACGCTCAAGAATCGAATCATGTCCTCGGGGCACGACACGACGCTGCCCGTGGACGGGACGGTGAACGCCGCCTTGGTGGCCTATCAGGAGGCGCGCGCCCGCGGCGGCGTGGGTCTGATCGTGCTTCAGGTATCCGGGGTTCACGAGACGGCGCGCTACACCAATCACGTGCTGATGGCGACGGACGATGAGTCCATCCCGGGATACCGCAGCGTGGCGGAGGCCGTGCATCGCCACGGCACCGTGCTGTTTGCGCAGCTGTTTCACCCGGGCCGTGAAATTGCCGAAGCCGATGGCGGCCTGCTCAGCGTGGCGTATGCGCCCTCCTCGGTTCCGAACGAGCGATTTCGCGTCATGCCGCGCCCGCTCAAGCAGCCCATGATCGATGCCATCGTGCGGGGGTATGGCGATGCCGCCCGGCGCATGCAGACCGCGGGACTGGACGGAGTGGAGATCGTCGCCAGCCACGGCTATTTGCCGGCACAGTTCTTGAATCCCCGCGTCAATCTGCGCGACGATGCCTACGGGGGCGATCCGGAGGGCCGCCTGCGCTTCCTGCGCGAGGTGATCGGCGATATTCGCGCCAAGGTGCCCGAGGGCTTCGTGGTGGGCATGCGTATCTCGGGATCGGAGGCGGACGAACAAGGCCTCACGGAGGAAGAGACTCTCGACGCGGTGGCCCTGCTCGGCGACAGCATCGATTATGTGCATATCACGCTCGGCACGTCCGCGAGCCTGGGCGGCGCCATCCACATCGCGCCGCCCATGACTTTCAAGACCGCCTATGTCGTGCCGTATGCGGCGCGCATCAAACGGCAATCGCAGATTCCCGTCTTCGTGACGGGACGCATCAATCAGCCGCAGGATGCGGAGGCGGTGATCGGCGCCGGTCACGCCGATGTGTGTGGCATGACGCGCGCCCTGATCTGCGATCCGGAGATGCCCAACAAGACCGCGGGCGGCACACCCGAGGATATCCGCGCGTGCATCGCCTGCAATCAAGCCTGCATCGGCCACTTCCACAAGGGATATCCGATCTCCTGCATCCAGAATCCGGTGAGCGGGCGGGAGCTGCGCTTCGGCACTCTGCCGCCCGCCTCGCGTCCCAGGAAGGTCATGGTCGTCGGCGGCGGCCCTGCCGGCATGAAGGCCGCAGTGATTGCGGCACAGCGCGGCCATCACGCCACGCTGTTCGAGGCGGAGCGGCGCCTCGGCGGGCAGGCGCTGCTTGCCCAGCTGCTGCCGGGCCGCGCGGAGTTCGGCGGCCTCATCACCAATCTGCAGCGCGAATTGGAGCTCGCGGGAGTTCAAGTGCACAAGGGCCGGCGCGTCGATGCGGCCATGATTGCGGCCGCGGCGCCCGATGTGGTGCTCATCGCCACGGGCGCCGTGCCCTACCGCCCGGCATTCGCACAGGAGGGCGAGCTGTCGATTCTCGATGCCTGGCAGGTGCTGCGCGGCCAGGGCACCGTGGGACAGTCGGTGCTCGTGATCGACTGGCGCGCCGACTGGATCGGCATCGGCATCGCCGAACACCTGGCGCGGCAGGGCCGCTCGGTGCGGCTGGCCGTCAGCGGCATTGCCGCCGGAGAGACGCTGCCGCTCTATGTGCGGGACCACGCGGCGGCTTCTCTGCACAAGCTCGGCGTCAAGGTGCTGACGTACCTTCGGCTCTATGGCAGCGATGCGGACAGCGTCTATCTACAGCATGTGAGCAGCGGCGAGGCGGTGGTGCTCGACAAGGTCGATACGCTGGTGCTGTGCACGGGTCACGCGCCGGTGGATGAGCTCTCGGACGCACTCGAGGCAATGCACATCGAAGCTCACCTGATCGGCGATGCGGCCTCGCCGCGCACGGCCGAGGAAGCCGTTTACGATGGGCTCAAGGTGGCTGCGGACATCTGACGCGGAGCCGGCCCCGCATCGTCGATTTCCTCGCCCAGGAATCCGCCGCTCTGATGCGCCCAGAGCCGCGCATACAGCCCTCCCTGCGCCAGCAGCGAATAGTGATTGCCCTCCTCGACGATGCGGCCTTTGTCGAGCACCACCAGCCGGTCCATGGCGGCGATGGTCGAGAGCCGATGCGCGATGGCAACCACGGTCTTGCCTTCCATCAGGCGGTTCAGACTCTGCTGTATGGCCGCTTCGACCTCGCTGTCGAGCGCGCTGGTGGCCTCGTCGAGCAGCAGAATGGGAGCATCCTTGAGCATCACCCGCGCGATCGCGATGCGCTGGCGCTGCCCGCCGCTGAGCTTGACCCCGCGCTCGCCCACATGCGCGGCGTAGCCGGTGCGTCCGCCCGCGTCCGCGAGCGTGACGATGAAGTCGTGCGCCTCGGCGCGCTTCGCCGCCGCCACCATCTCGGCATCGCCGGCGTCCGGGCGGCCGTAGCGGATGTTCTCGCTGACCGAGCGGTGCAGCAGCGAGGTGTCCTGAGTCACCATGCCGATCTGCGCGCGCAGACTGTCCTGGGTCGCGAGCGCGATGTCCTGGCCGTCGATCAGCACCCGGCCGTGGGATATGTCGTAGAAGCGCAGCAGCAGATTGACGATGGTGCTTTTGCCGGCGCCGGAGCGGCCCACCAAACCGATTTTCTCTCCCGGCCGAATGTGCAGGCTGAGATTGTCGATCACGGGAAGCGCCGAGCCCGGGGCGGCGCCATAGGCGAAGCTCACGGCCTCGAAGCGGATGTCGCCGCGAGTGACGCGCAGCGGCTTTGCATCCGGGCGGTCGAGCACCGTGGGCGCGCGCGCCAGTGTATTGATGCCATCCTGCACGGTGCCGATTTGCTCGAACAGCGACGCCATTTCCCACATGACCCAGTGCGAGATGCCGTTGAGCCGCAGCGCCATGGCGGTCGCGGCCGCGACGGCGCCCACGCCGACCTGGCCCCGGGTCCACAGCCACAGCGTGACCCCGGAGGTGCTCGCGATCAATGCCATGCTGAGGCCCTGATTGACGATCTCGAAGCCCGTCACCATGCGCATCTGGCGGTACACCGTGCCCAGAAACTCCGCCATCGCGCCCTGCACGTAGCTTGCCTCGCGCTGCGTGTGGGAGAACAGCTTGACCGTGGTGATATTGGTATAGGCGTCCGTGATGCGGCCGGTCATCATCGAGCGGGCATCGGCCTGCGCCATGGCGACCCTTCCCAAGCGCGGCACGAAGTACGCGAGGGCAGCCAGATAAATCGCGAGCCACCCCAGGAACGGCGCCAGCAGCCAGAGATTGAAGTTGCCGACGACCAGCGCGATCGTCACGAAATAGATGATCACGAAGACCAGGATGTCCGCGAGTATCATCCACGTGTCGCGCACGGCGAGCGCCGTCTGCATGAGCTTCGCCGCGATCCGTCCGGCGAACTCATCCTGGTAGAAGCTCAAGGACTGAGCGAGCATGTTGCGATGGAAATTCCAGCGCAGCCGCATGGCGAAATTCCCGGCCAGCGTTTGCTGCTTGAACAGGCTCTGCAGGCCGACCAGCAGCGTGCTGCCCGCGAGCACGGCGCCGAGCAGCAGGAGATGGCCGCGCTGCAGGGTCCACAGGCGCGAGGGCTCGACCTTGGCGAGCCAATCGACGATGCGGCCCATAAAGCTGAACAGCAGAGCCTCGAACACGCCGATCAGGGCGGTCAGGAGCGTCATCGCCGCGATATAGCGCCGTACACCGCGGGCGCAGGCCCACAGAAACGCGAAAAATCCGGACGGCAGCGGCGGCGGCGCGGTCCCGGGGTAGGGTGAAACCAGTCTTTCGAAGAGGCGGAACAAGACCGTGAGGCTCCGGTGATCAGGCCAGGCGGAATCTTACCGCACACGGCGGATGCCGGCCGGTTTTCAGTGGGTTAGACTGGCGCATGATCGCCGACAAGACGCAGAGCGGCACCGCTTCTCGCGGGCTTCGCCACAGCCTGAAACAACGTCACATGACGATGATCGCTCTCGGCGGCGTCATCGGCGCCGGTCTTTTCGTCGGCAGCGGCGTGGTGATCCAGGCGGCCGGGCCCGCGGCGGTGATCTCTTTCGTGATCACGGGGCTGCTCGTCGTGCTGGTGATGCGCATGCTGGGCGAGATGGCCGTCGCGCTGCCCGCGGTGGGATCGTTCTACGAATACGCGCGTCTCGCCTGGAGCGACCGGCCGGCGCTCGGCGAGCTCGCCGGCTTCCTCACCGGCTGGATGTACTGGTATTTTTGGGTCATCGTCGTCGCGCTGGAGGCAGTCGCCGGCGCGGCACTGATCCGCTACTGGCTGCCCAATGTACCGGCCTGGTTCGTGAGTCTGGCCTTGATGCTGTCGCTCACCCTGACCAATCTCGTCTCGGTGAAGTCCTACGGCGAGTTCGAATTCTGGCTCGCCTCGATCAAGGTGGCGGCGATCGTTGCCTTCCTGGTGTCCGCGGGAGTCTACGTCCTGGGCCTGTGGCCGGGCGCCGTGCCGAGCGTCGCCAACTTGACCGTGCACGGCGGTTTCGCGCCGAACGGCATACTGCCCATCCTCACGGGCGCGGTGGCCGCCACCGGCTTCTACTTTGGAGCCGAGATCGTCACCATCGCCGCGGCGGAGGCGGCCGAGCCCGCGAAGGCGGTCGCCAAAGCGACGAACTCGGTCATCACCCGCGTCCTGATCTTCTATGTGGGCTCGATCCTCCTGGTGGTGTGCCTCGTGCCCTGGAATTCGGCCGCCATCGGCACTCCCTATGTGAGCGCCCTCAATGCCATGGGCATTCCCGCGGCGGCGCAGATCATGAACGGGGTGGTGCTCACTGCCGTGCTGTCGGCGCTCAATTCAGGCCTATACGCCTCCTCGCGCATGCTGTTCGCTCTGACCCGGCGCGGCGATGCTCCGCAGGGTCTTGCCAGGCTCAGCCGCAACGGCGTACCGGCCCGCGCCATTCTGCTCGGCACCGTGTTCGGCTACGGCGCGGTGATCATGTCTTACGTCTCGCCGGACACTATTTTCGCCTTTCTCGTCAATTCGTACGGCACGGTGGCGATATTCGTCTACGTGTTGATCGCCGTCTCGCAGCTTCGGCTGCGCGCGCGCCTGGAGAAGGAGGACCCGGTGCGGCTGCGGATTCGCATGTGGGCCTTTCCGTACCTCACCTATCTGGCGATCGCGGGGATGCTCGGCATCGTGCTCGCCATGGCCTTCATCCCTGAGCAGCGAACGCCGTTGATTTTCGGCGTCATCAGCCTGCTGCTGCTGCTGCTGGCTTTCTGCGCTCGAGCGCGCTTCGGCGCGGCGCCGGACATCGCCGCGCTGGCGCTCGAGCCGCATCGGTACGAAGAGTTGTAGCCGCCTAGTACGGCCGGTCGCCGATGACGGTGGCTCGATGCATGACGCGCCGCTCCGGCAGGTAGTCCGCGACGGCGTAGTGCTGCGTGATGCGGTTGTCCCAGAACGCGACGTCGTCCACCTGCCACTGCCAGCGCAGAATGAACTCCGGGCGGCCCGCATGCGCGAACAGAAAGGCGAGCAGCGCATCGCTCTCGCGCGGCTCGAGCTCGTGAATACGGGTGGTGAATCCCTCGTTGACGAACAGGGCTTTGCGGCCGGACACCGGATGCGTGCGCACCACCGGATGCGTCACGGGGGGATGTTTCGCCACCGCGCGCTCATATCGCTCCTTGAACGCAGGATCCGCCCCCCAGCGCCCGGCGGGAAAGGACTTCACCACCGAATGCTCGGCCGTCAAGCCCTCCAGCATGCGCTTCAGCGGCTCGGACAGGGCTTCATAGGCGGCCAGGTTGCTCGACCACAGCGTGTCCCCGCCCACGCTCGGCAACTGCTTGGCGGCGAGAATGCCGGCCAGCGGCGGCGTCGGACTGAAGGTGACGTCCGTGTGCCAGTTGTCGTTGTCGGGCAGAAAATTGCCGTGAGTATCGATGACCATGATCTCCGGCAGTTCGGGCAGCACGGGATAGATCGGGTGAATGTGCAGCTCGCCGAAGCGGCCCGCGAATCGGCACTGCTGCCGGGGCGTCAGCGGCTGGCGGCGGAAGAACAGGATCTGGTGCGCGACCAGCAATTCGCCAAGCCGGTCGATGGACTCTCGCGGCAGCTCCTCGGCGAGCGCGACTCCGTCGACGACGGCGCCCAGGGCGGAGGTGAGGCGCGATACGGTGATGGTCATGGCGATCGATTGTAAGCGAAAATCGCCGCGTTTACTCACGGAACAGGCCCAAAGCCTGCCGCCCTGGACGGCATGAACCCGCCATAGGTTGAACAGGCCTCGGTCCACGATTGCCAGCCACGCGGCACGGCTGCGATTCGTGCCGCGCGCGCTGTTGATCGCGTATTTTCACCCATTCGACGAAGGCCGTGCCCAGAGCGTTCATGTTCGTACTCCACTGTTGTCTTGGAGCCGATTGCATCGCGAAAGACTGTTTCCTTCAAACGATTTGTCGGATACGCTCGCATAACCAAAATTGATGCGAAGACTGCACGGCCCATGTCCGGACGAGCCACATCACTGCTCGCGCTACGCGCTTTCGAGGCCGCCGCGCGCCGCCTGAGCTTCACCTCCGCCGCTCATGAGCTCCACGTGTCACAGGCGGCGGTCAGTCGCCATGTACGCGTGCTCGAGGCGGATCTCGGCAAACACCTGTTTCGCCGCCTGCACAGGCGCGTGGAATTGACGGCGCCGGGGAAGCGGCTCGCCGGTGAACTGACGGCCGGCTTTTCGCAAATTGCACGCGCCGTCGAGGCTGTCAGAGGCGCTCCTGCGCGGCGGCTGCGAATCTCGGTGGAGCCCGTCTTTGCGGCGCGCTGGCTGGTGCCGCGCTTCGGCCGCTTCACGACGGCGCATCCGGACATTGAGGTCGACTTGGAATCCTCAGACGAAATGCGTACCGTCGGCCGCGACGCAGATATTGCCATCCGGTTCCTGCGTTCGTCGTCACGCAATCCCAAGCGACGGGGTAGAAAGCTGTTCGCGTATGCCGCCTTTCCAGTGATCGCCAGCGGCACCCGTGCCAACCTACCGCGGCGGCGCAGCGACAGCGATGTACTGGCCTTTCGCCTGCTGCACGATGATGATGGCTCTGAATGGCGCCGCTGGTTCGCCGCGGCGGGGCTCGAGGGCTTCGAGGCGGCGAAGCACCTGCACCTCAACGATTCTTCGCTCGTGCTCATCGCTATGTTGCGGGGCCAGGGCGTTGCGTTGAGCGGTCCGTCCTATGTCGGCTCTCGGCTGCGGTCGGGCCGCCTGGTGCGCATCGGCCGTACCGCGGTCACCTTTGGCGATTACTGGCTGCTCGAAGCGAAGGATCGGTCAACCGCCAAGGCACGTGCGGCTTTCATCGAATGGTTCGATCGGGAGGCGAAGAGTTTATTACGCCTGCCTGATCGTGCGCTTGACTACACCGGCGCTCATGTTTCCGCGGAAACGTGATCTTCATTGGGTGCTTGGGCGCGCGCACTCGTTGCGGCGGGCGCGCGCGGCCTGATTGCACAGCACCCACACCCCCAACTCATAGTCCATGCGCTCGCCCCGCCAGCGCGTCGCGGCCGTGCCGCTGTCGATGTCAATGCCGAGGCCGGCGTGGGTGTGTTCCAAATCCTCCGCATGGTACGGCCTCTCGCGCGTGCAGCGGATGACCTCGAAGTGCCGTCCATCCGGGTGCACGAAGCGCCAGCCTCCGTCGGACAGCGTTTCGATGAGGATCTCCCCCTCGTGGACCAAGCGGTGATGCCAGCGGCACAGCGTCACCAGGTTCGAGAGCTTGGTCTCCCCGCCGTCCGCCCAGTGCTCCACATGATGCGCATCGACGTAGCGCCGGTGCGTGCAGCCGGGGAATCGGCAACCCCCATCGCGGCCGTTGAGCGCGCGGCGAATGGCGGGCGGGATGGTGCGGGTCTTGCGCCCGACATCGAGCGGCTCGCCCTGCTCGTTCTCGATCACACGCACGAGGCCTGAATCGCAGCTGAGCCGGCGCACGGTCTCGGCGGGGATCGAGGGTCCCTGCTCGATCTCACAGCGCCCCGCACTGTGCTCCCGTAGCGTCTCGGCATCCACATGCACCACCACCTGGTAGTGATCGGCGCTGCTCGAGCAGCACTGCCCGTGCGCCAGATAATCCTCCGCCACCGCCGCGAGCGCATCGGCGCGCCGCGCCGGGTACCCCATGCGCCGCTCATTCTCCACCGAGGCGCTGATCTCCTTCACTGGAAGGCTCTCGAGCGCCGCCTCGAGCGCCTTGACCACCAAGGCACCCGCCACGGCCGGCAGCCGCGCCTGCAGCACCAGGCTGCCATCTTGCGCAAACCAGTAGTTCACGCTGCGATTCGCCTGCTGCTGCGCTTCGCGCGATAACTCCTCCGCTTGCTGCGCCCGCCGATAGCCGCTCACCAGGCGCTCCACATGAGAGGCCGTGCCGTGCAGGGCGATCATCAGCAGCGTCTCCTCGGTCGCCGGCTCGGCCACTCGGGTGAGCGCCCGAACTTTCGAATAGCTCAGCTCCCCGCGGCCCATGGAGGCGGCGATCTTCGGCAGCCCCTCCAGCGCATGGGCCACCCGAACTTTCTCGCGCGCCGCGCCCAAGTTCAGGCCGCACTTGAAGTTCAGCCAGTGTGCACAGGAGGGTAATTTCCCGTCCGACCACCCCTGGCGGCGGTCGAACTCGGCGATCAGCGTGAGCCAGCGATAGTTCGCGGCATTCAAGTGACCGGCGAGTTCAGTGATCTGCGCTTCGAGTTCCCGCAGCGACACGGCGGGCAGCGACACAGCGGGGTGAGTGGTTGGGGTAGCGTCCATGGGGGTCACCTAAGAGTCTAGGGGCTGGTTGGATATCCAGTATTCTACCCTTCGGGTGACTCAAAATCATCTGCGGTCAGCGCTATTTTCCCCTTTATTTATAGGCGGTTGCGACCGAAAGTCAGCGTTGATGTAAAGGCGAATTCTTTCGCTTCATTTGCCCCTTCTGCGAGCGGCTGCGGAGGAGCACGCTCGGGTGCTGGTCCGGGTCCGCCGCTTCTGTCAACCCGCGCCGTGGGTTTTGCCTATGTGACCTCCACGGCGACCAGCCCCGGCGGCGCCGGCTCCGTCTACGAGTACACCGTCCTTGACGACGGCTCTGTCGCACCGTTGGCGCAGGGCTCGGTCGCCGCGGGCATCGAGCCCGCCGCGCTGGCACACGGGGACGGCTATTTCTATGTCGTCAACGTGGGGGATGCACGATCTCACAGTACATCCCATGAATCCGCCGGCGATCATCAATCCGGGGATGAAGACGCTTGGCGTCACGCCCAGTGCGGTGACCTTGGATCCGACAGGGAGCTTCCTTTAGGTCGCCAATTCGGGGGACGGTACCCTGTCGCAATTCAGCACCCCTAGCGACAGTGCGGAGCCGTCACGATCTGACCTCAGTCATCGTCACCGATGAGCATCAGTTTGTGATCCTCATGCAATGTCCAGGTTTTCGCGCGATTTCGGCCCTACCGTGCGAAGGCGCAGCAGTGTGTCCACCAAATTGAGGCCGGGTTCAGCAGGGTCAGCAGACGGACGCGTTGCGCCTAGCGGATTAGCTGCTACTCCCTCTCATCGTCGTCGATACTTCTCCCGTGATCCTTTAGCGGATCGTCATGTCGTAGACCGGGATTCCGATCTGGATTGCCTGACAACGATTCTCCGCGTTGCTGTTGTCGCAATTGCAACCAGTCTTTCCGAGCCTGCGCTCGAATCTCCTCGAGGCTGAGCGAGCCTGTAGCACGTACTGACTCGTGCCCAGTCTCATGGCGCGGCTGAGCTCCGTCCAGTTCTTTTTGCACGCCAAAATCCTTGGCGATGTGCGTGTGAATTCGCCCGCGCACTTCTTCAGAAACAGGAGTCTGGTCCAGCAGCGCGAGCAAACGATCTCGCGACACGATTTCTCGCTTGGCAAGTTCGCGCGTAAAAACAATATCCTTCTCCCGGCGCGCGACATATTTGGCAATCGCGAGATCGTGAGGATCCAGACATAGCCCTTGAACACCCTCGGTATCCCCTATGGGCAGATTCACCAGCCGCCCTTTCCAGCCCTTGGGAAGTGTCGCGGTCTTGTGATCGACTGGGTCGGCGTAGTAGCCAAAACTTTCGTGAAACGGCGAGTACACGCCGATTACGTTCAGCCATTCTGTTCGATCGGCATTCTTCGTGGCAATGAGATCCACCTCGAATGATTTGACCAAACTATCGGGAAGGTCGGGATATTTTCCGTGAAGAGACTGACTGCCGATTATTATAAATTGCTTTTCACCAGTAATCCTTCCCGCAGCGCGCAATACGTGATCAACCTCCCGCTTCTTCATGCAGCTTCCTCACTTCCTCCTGCGGGAGAAGCCCAACAAATGGCATCGATTGCCGCAACCTCACAGCATTCTCGTCACGCCCGAGCATCACCGAAAAAAGTTCACCGTCGTCCTCAGATTGCGCAATGTTTTGCCATTCATCATAGGCAGGACCCCAAGTCCCCTGGTTCTTCCAGCGATGCAAATTCGCGAGCATCTGCGCCCGGATTTCCCTAGGCGTACAGCCACGTACAACTGCAAGAGCGATAGACCGTTTGAGCTCATCCAACGCTTGATGCGAAAGGCCGCCACGAGCGGGGGGCCGAATGCCGCGCTCCGTGAGCTCCATATGATCGCCCTCGCCTATGCCCCACGCCTCAAGCGAGTCTTTCGGTAATATGACGCCAAGGGAGTTTCCGACACGTCGCACCATCAATTTCATCATGAGATTATAACAAGTTATAACAGACATTTCAATTGGCAGCTGACACCGGTTCGATCGATATATTTCGCAATGGATCAACAAACTCACCGATCGTGAATTACACACTGCTCGACAAGTTGGCTTCCAGATATCGTAGTGGTGCCCTCGCCCGGACTCGAACCGGGATGAGCTTTCGCTCAACGGATTTTAAGTCCGTTGCGTCTACCGATTCCGCCACGAGGGCTCGGTGCGGAAAGTTTATCAGACGGCCGGGGCTTACAGCGCGAGGCGCTCCGCGGCGGGTACGCACCATATGTCGATCGGTCCGCGCCGGCCGCGCAATTCGAACTGCGGCAACTGCAGAAACGGCCGCGCGCCCGCGTCGAGGCCGGGTTTCGCCGCGTTGCTCTCGAGGGCGGCGGCGACGGTGCACGAGAACAACACCTCGCCGGCCCGCGCCCGGCTGCAGAGCCGCGCCGCCACGTTGACGGTGTCGCCGACCAGCGTGGTCGACTTGTGCCGCGGCGGCCCGATCACTCCGACGGCCACCTCTCCCAAGTGCAGTCCGACGCCGATGCCCGCATCGATCGACAGCTCGCTGCGCCAGCGTTCCGCAATGGGAGCAAAGTTCTGCAGCATGGCGTGTCCCGCGGCGAGCGCCTCGCGCGCACCATTGCCGCTCTCGCCCTTCACGCCGAATCCGGCCATCATTCCATCGCCAGCCATGTGAAATACCGTGCCGCCGTAACTCTCCGTGGCGGCCGCGAGGGTTCGCAGGAATTCATCCAGGAGCGGGACGACGCGCGATGCCGGGAGGCTCTCCGCCATGCCGGTGTAGCCGCGCAGATCGGCGAACAGCACGGTGAGGAGCGCGGTGCGCACCACCGCCGGCGCGCGCAGCCGCGTGACCAAAATCGAAGCGTTCGAACGCAGCCGAGTACGCCCTGCGCGCCGTTCGGTACTCACGCCTCGAGAAACGCCAGGAGATCCTTCATGGGCACACAATCTACAGGCTGGTACGGACCCGGCGCAAGGAGCGTCGCCCACCTGCCCTTTTCGGGCTTTCGTTGGCTGGCGCACATAGTACGCACCATCTTCAGAACGGGTAGTTCAACCCGGTGAACGCCGCGACGCCTTCACTGCCGTAGCCGATATCGACGTAGCCGACGACGAAGGGACGCGCAATGCCGCGAAACCCCACCCCGTAGACACGATGCAGCTGATCGAGGGGGATCGTGCTGGTGCGCGCGAACACCCGGCCGACGTCGATGAAAGGGGTCAGTTCCACTTCGATGGGGCTCGACGTGCCCTCGATGGTGAGGACCTTGCGACGCACCTCCACACTGGTGGAAAATGAATCGCGGTCGTAGAAACGTCCGGTGCCGAAACCGCGCAGCGGCTGCTCGCCGCCGACCTGGCTCTCGCCTCCGCCGATGCTGCTGAGCGCCCAGAAGGGCACGGCGTGCGCAGTGGGCAAATAGCGTATCGCAGTGTGCGCGGCCAGGACGGTGTCCGGGTTGAGCAGCCAGAATCCGCGCCCGTCCCCGCCCGCTTCGCTGTACATCGATTCGTCCAGCAGCCCGTTGCGGCTGGCCATCCCACCGTAGGCGATCAACTCCACCCCGTGGCGGGGGACCGTCAGGTCATCTCGCGTGTCATAGACCACGGACAGGCGATTGAGCAATTGCTTGTTGGTGCCCACTCCCAGGATGCGTCCGAATCGGCTCTCGATGGAGACGATTTTCTCCAGCGTCCCGGGAAGCACGTCGACGTCCTGAAATCGCCCGGTGTAGAGCAGCTGCCAGGCATGAGTCAGATTGCGCCCCGCCTGAACCTGGATCAGTTCCTCCTGGTTCGTGTAATTCGTCTCGTTGATGGCGGGCGATTCATTGCCGATGCCGTAGAAGCGCGGCGTCCCGCTGCGATCGTAGATGACACTGGTGTTGAATGACCAGTGATCCAGGCGCTGGCGTCCCAGCTGGTACTCGCCGTCGAATTCGCGCTCGACGCGCTCCTTGATGCCGGTGACCAGCGACCATTGCTCGTCCGCCGAGTCGTAGCCGTAGATGCGGCCGTGAACGCCGTAGCCGAAATAAGGGTTGTACAGCACGTCGGGCGCGATGATGCGGCGGATCTCGTGATTCTCGTCGGTTTGGATCCACGTCGGAATCACGCCCAGCGTCGTGCCGCTGTCCGGATCGACGCCGATCTCGGGTACCGGAATGAATGGTGCCGTCGCCGGGTTGAACCATCTCGAGAACCAGTTGCCGGATGCCGCGGGCGGCGGCGCGACCGGCCCCGGCGCCGGGGCATGCGTGGGATTGCTATCCGACTGCTGCTGCTCGTCGGCCGATGAGGCGGCCGCGAGCGTCAGGGAGAACAGCAGCAGGGGAGCCGCGGTTCTCACTCGAGCAACCGCGCGACGCATGTCAACAGCCGTTCTATTGCGTGCAGCGCCGCATACGTGACGCCGGCCGGCAGGCGGTAGGCGCGCAGCACCACCGAGGATTGCTCGGGCGGAATCACCGTGCCGATGCCGAGCGCCGCCAGCCCCGCGCGCACCTGCTCGGCGAGCGCGGCGTGGCGCCGATAGTGGGACTCTCGGCCGCCCTGCTCCGCGAACTCGCTGCGCCGGGCGGGGGCCGCTCGGCGGCCGGTTGACGAATCGATGCGTTCATACCTCGGCTCCCCGCAGCGGTTGAAGTTGCGGCAGCACCTCGTGGGCCGCGCGCACCACGTCGGTGGGAAAATCGATCTCGATCCAGGGCGCTCCCGTCACATCGGCGACTTCGAAGTTCTGACTGCGCTCGCGCAGCAGGTCGCGCACCGCCTCCTCATGCGGCAGGTGCGCGAGGTCGCGCTCGACATAGCCCGCCACCAGCGCCGCAAGCCGGCGCGCGCCCGCTTCGGTGAAGCGGAAGAACCCGACCGACTCGCCGATCGTATCGTAGTGCAAATCCTCGGCCAGCTGCTTGCGCAATTCGATCGGCACGCCATCGCTGATACAGAGCTTCACCGGCTCGTCGCCGGACTCGAAATCGCGGTCGATCAGCAGGCGGTTGACGGGGCGCTCGCCCGCCACCAGCGCGCCCGCGATGCGCCCGTCGTACAGGACATCGGCGTCCATCAGCAGCACCTCGCCGCCGCGCGTCAGGGCATCGGCGGCGGAGTGGACGGTGAGCACGCTGCCGAGCTCGAAGCGCGGATTCAGCACGATTTCAGGGCGCGGCCGCCACTGCAAGCGGTCGATCTCGGCCGCCACCCGTTCGTGTCGATAGCCGAGCGCCAGAACGGTCTCATCGACACCGGCCTCCTTCAGCAGGCGCAGGTGCCGCTCGAGCAGGCTCATCCCGCCGAACTGCAGCAGACACTTGGGCAGCTGCCGCTCGTCGGCCTGCTGCAGACGCAAACCGCGGCCGGCGGCGAGGATGATGGCGCGCATGGAGGTCCTATCGTATCGGGAGCGCTCGAATATTACACGGCGGCGGCGGTGAGGCGCGAGGAAAGGTGCAGGTACAAGAGGCCCGGCACGCCCAGCATCAGCTCGCGCGCGCGCTTCGCCAGCGACAGCGCCAGTGCCGCGTCCGGGGGCAGCCCGACCAGCGGCGCCAGCAGCAGATATCCCCCTTCCTGGACGCCGAGCGCGCCGGGAATGGCGAACGCCGCGCCGCGAATCGCCTGCCCCAGGGACTCCAGCAACAATGCGGGGACCCAGCCGACGGGATGATGAATCAACTGTAGGATCAAATAGACCTCGCCCGTCCCCACCAGCCAGCCGACCAAGCTCAACAGGAAGCTCGCCGCCACCGGGCCGGCGCGCCCATAGGTCAGGTGCACGCCAAGATCGATGGCCTCGGCCTGGCTCACCCACTGAGACCAATCGCGCTTGCCGGCAAATCGCGTGGCGGTGCGCATCAGCTTGCTGAAGAATCCGCGCCGCTGAATCCAGTAGAATCCGCCCACCTGCACGGCCAGAAGGCCGCTGGCGATCAGCGAAGAGACGCGCAGCGCCTGCGGCGATATGTGGCTCGTGTGCGCGCCGAGCAGTGCAATGCCGAGCAGTGCGAAGGCGATTTGCGCAAAGGTCTGCAGTGTGGTGCTGACCGTGACTGCCGCGGCGGCATCTTGCAGCGCCAAGCCGCGCGCCGCCAGGTGGCGGGCCATCAGCACCGGACCGCCAATCTGTCCGGCCGGCATCAGGCTGTTGGCCGATTCGCCCGCCCATCGCGCGAGCAGCGCATCGCGCATCGTACCGCGAACCGCCGCCCCGCCCGTGGTTCGATCGAACAACACACGGATGGCCACCGCATCGATGACGAGCGGCACCAGATGGAACAGGGCGACCAGCAGCAGGCCCCATCCGGCGAGCGCCAGCGCGGAAACCACGGCCGGCAGCCCCTGCGAGGCCAGCACGCCGACAAACAACAGCACGCCCGCCGACAACGCCCAGGTTGCCGCGCGGGTCATGCGCTTCCGCCGCCGCGGCGAAATACCTGCCGAAATACCTGCCGAAAGCCGAAATACGCCACGGCGTCCTTCATGTTGGAGATGACGCGCCGCCACGGGCGCATGGCGGGGTCGGTCACGTATTCAAAGGTGAGAGATACCCGCATCTCGCCCTCGTTCAGCGGCGTGATGCGGTGACGCAGCTTATCGCCGTCGAAGAACACCAGGCCGCCCGGCGGAATTTGCAGCGAGCCCGCCACCCTGGCGACACCCGGCTCGCGCGTGTGCAGCTCATAGTCGAGCCGGCAGGTTGATTCGTCGAGCACGCCGAACAGCAGTGTGTAGCGGCGGCCGGCATAATAAGACGTATCGTAGTGCCAGCCGATATGGTCTCCGGGGCGTGTGTAGAAGTACAGCGCGTAGGCGTGCGGATCCTCGGGCGGGGAGACCTGCAATCGCTCGCCCGACAGATACCCCAGCCAGTCGATCAGCGCCGCCGAGCGATACAGCTCCCCGATGAACGGGGCCAGACGATCGAGCGTGTGCCGGCTGACGCTGCCGCCCTGCTTGTGGCCCGGCAGATAGTTGCGGTTCACCGATGGCGTGACCGCCGCGACGGCGGCGATCAGCTGCGCTGTGACATCGGGCGCGAGAAAGTCTTGCAGGTACAGGAAGGCACCCTGACGGGCGAACTCGCGCCGCAAGGCCTCCCGATCAAAGCTGCGCAGCCGCCCGCTCATCGAGGCGTCCACTCCGGACTGCGCGGGCACATTGACACGCGGGAGCGCGCCGCTCCCTGGGTAAGCCGCGGCCATTTATCGGGCGACCCGCGGCGCTTGCCGCCCAACGCGGCGGTAGTCCATCACCACCCACACGGCAAACAGGGGTGCGCACAGCGCCGCCGCCATCAGAAAGGGCACGACCGCGTCGCACAGAGTGACCAAGGGCAGAAGGTACAGCACGTCTTCTGTCTCGAAGCCGGCCAGCGTCGCCTGCTGGTTCGCCGCCTTGCCGGCCATCTCCTCGATACGCATGCGCACGAAGAAAATCAGCGCGATGGCGCAACCGGCAATCACCCCGAGCGTCACGGGCGGCATCTGGAACAGCGTCGCGGAGTTCGCCGTCACCCCCACGCCGATGGCGATGAACAGCAATATGGTCACGGCGGCGTCGCTCGCCAGATCGTACACATGCCCGATCCGGCTGCTCTTGCCGCTGACGCGCGCCAGTTCCCCGTCCGTGTGATCGAGAAAATTGGAAACGATCAGCAACAGCGCGGCCAGATTCGACCAGCCGTAGGTTCCCGGAAGAAATGCAGCAGCAGCCGCGAGGCCCACCACGAGGCGCAGCGTGGTCAGATGATTGGGAGTGATCCAGCTGTTCTTGAGCGGGGTCACGAGGCAGCGTGCCAGCCGCGCGTCCCAGGGACAAGGGTCCCGGGAGGCTGAACCGGACACTTTTTCGCGCGTCGACATGGGCTATTCGATGGGCCTGCCGCAGCGGGCCAGGACGGCGCGAAGATCGCGTATGGGCGGGAACACCTCGTTGTTCCAGTCCGCACCCTGGGCGTCGTAAGCCCTCTGTTCGTACTCCACGATTTCCTTGTCCTCGCGGAAGATATTCTCGGTAAACCAAGTCACGAACGGCCACACCGCGTGAATGATTCCCGGCATCCGCGGCTTCTTCACCGACAGATATCCGTAGGTGCGGTTGGTGCGCTGCTCGGCATCGAGCGGGGTATAGCCCAGCCACACATCGAGCACCGGGTCGTCGGAGGGGCGAATGTCGCGCCCCACCCAGACTTTCAGACTCTGAGTGGGATAATCGGTTCGAATCTGCATGTGGTCGGAGAAGTCCTTCTTCGGCTCGCCCCGCTTGCGCATGAGGTCGACGATGACCTGCTCGCCCATCGAGGACTTCCCCTCGGTACGGCTGAAGCTGTATTCCACCTGGGCCCAATTATCGCCATGCTGCCGGCCCAGGCAGCGGGCCCTGATCGAACCCATCTGCTTGCGGTGCATGAACTGGTGATTCATGTCGAATAGATTCTCGTGCATGAACGTGTAGTGGCAGGCCACCTCACGGTTCAGCCGCCGGGTCTTGTAGTCCTTGCGCTGCGAGGAGCCAAGTGCCGTGGGGACGCGGCTCTCGGCCAGGGAGGCATCCCCGGGAAACACGAAGATCAGACCGTCCACCTCGCGCGCGGGATAGCTCTTCACACCGGTGGGCAGCCGGTCCGTGCCGAGATAGGGCACGTTTACGCACTTGCCGGTCCGATTGTAGGACCAGCCGTGATAATGGCACTTGAGCTCATCGCCGTTCACCACGCCGAGATGCAGGGGTACCTGCCGATGGGCGCAGCGATCCTCCAAGGCGCACACCTGCGCGCTCTTGCCGCGATAGAGAACTATGGGCAGCCCCGCAAAACGGCGCCCGATCGCCTTGCCCACCGCGAGCTCGTGGGACCAAGCGAGCGGGTACCAATAGTCGGGATGCGCGCCCACCCGCCGCAAATCAAAGGCGTCCGGCGAATTCACCGCGCGAATGTTGATCAAATTCGAACTATCTTCCGACATTGGGCGCTCCGACCGGCGATCCACACCCCGAGAGTAGCGCGTCGAAGTGCCTTCCGCGCGTACCCCACAAAATACCCCGCGACGCTTGAAGCCCGATTTTGGCCCCATATCGAAGGATTAAGTTTTTGTCAGGGCTTGTCTAGCGGTCTCCGTTAGTGCCGCCTAGCATAGCATCGGAACCGTAACGCGCTGTCTTGGTCCTTCGAAACGCTTCTCGCAACCTTCTACGGCAGCGCGACGGTTACGTTCGGATTCGTGGTACGTCAACCAGGCGTCCCGATCTAGCCGGGCAGGGAATCCAGCGCGGTTGTCCGAGTTGCCTGGGAGCTGAACTGGCCACCGCTGCGCCTCCATGCCAACTCAGCCGATTGGGGTCTTACCCTCCAATTGTCTGACCCGTTCCAGCAGCTGCTCAGCGAATTCAATCAACCGCCGGCGGTCTCTGACGACAGATAGCATCACGGCCTCATCCTTGCCGCAGCGCTGATCATATAGCCTGATGACGTCAAATTCTTCGAAGGACATCATGCAGCGGACAGTACACGCTTTGATCGGCGGCGCTCTGTACGTCACCGCACGCTTGGGGCCGAGGCTTCCTGACCCAGAAAAGCGCTAGTGGAGGCTAGGAGCGGAATCGAACCGCTGTACGCGGCTTTGCAGGCCGCTGCATGACCACTCTGCCACCTAGCCCTGGTCGAAATAGCGAACCTCAGAGTTGCCGGGGTTCTAGTCGCATGCTGGAGCGGGACACGAGGCTGGAACTTGCGGCCTCACCTTGGCAAATTTCTGGCCATATCCGCTAACCCATTGGTTTTTCAACCAATTTTTCCATTCTACCAGGTCGCCATACCCGGCACAAGGCGCCGGGCCGGCGACGTTGCGTTGCGGATGCCTATTGCGCGGGGGGCTTCTTCTCTGCGGCGGCTTTCTCCGCAGCCTTCTTCTTGGCCTCCGCGGCGTCAGCCGCCTTTTTCTTGGCCGCTGCCTCCTGTGCCTCTTTCGCTGCCGACTTAGCTTCCGCTTGCTTGGCCGCCGCTTCTTTCGCTGCCGATTTAGCTTCCGCCTGCTTGGCCGCCGCCTCCTTCGCTGCGGACTTAGCTTCCGCCTGCTTGGCCGCCGCCTCTTTCGCCGCGGCCTGCTTTTCCTCCGCCTGCCGGGAGGCGGCCTCTTTTGCCGCCGCCTGCTTCTCTTGCGCCTGTTTTCTCTCTTCGGCCTGTTTTGCGGCGGCTTCCTGTCTCGCCGCCTCGGCCGACGGATGTTGCTCCGCCGGAGGCGTCGCAGGCCGCATGGCGTTTCTTGGGGCCTCTGTCGGCTCGGCGGGCCGCTCCGCCGGTTGCGGATGAGCCAATTCGGGCGGCACCTCGGCGCGCACGGTTTGCGGCGGCGGCAACGGTACGTTGTGTCCTGGGACGTATGGCGGAACCGGCTTGGCCGAAGCCGGTGCGGGCGCCATTACGCGCACCACCGGTTTCATGGCGGCGGCCAAATGTGCCTGCGCCGGAACCGACACGTTGACTGCCGCGTGAGTTGCCGTGGCGCTCGCCGGGGCAACGATGGTCACGTTGTTGATCACCGTGTTGTTGATCACGGTATTGTTGACGGTCGTGTTGGTGACGGTGGTGTTGGTGTTGTTGACCACCGAGTTGACGCGCATGCCTTCTCTGATCACGGGCGGTGCGCCCGTCACCACGGCGGGGGGCGTCCCGATCGGTGCGGGAACGATGATGCCTAACACGGATCCGGGCGGTGCGGGAATGAACACCCCCTCCGGTCCCACCGGGGGCGGTCCGGGTATGACGCCGGGGCCCGCCACCGCGAGCGTGAGGCTGATGCCAATGCCGGGCGCGACGAACGACACGTTCGGCGCACCCCAGAAGCCGCTCACGAACACGACGTTGCTGCCGCGATGATCGTAATACGGCTGCACCCAGTGATACTGCGGCCGCGGCGGGGGCGCCCAGCGTCCATGGATCCACACCCAGTTTCCATACCAACCCCAGTAGCCGCCGGTCCACACATACTGAGGTGATGGCGGCGGGGGCGGCGGTTCAACCAGCATGGGGGGCGGCGCCCAACCCACTTCAACCGGCGGGGGCTGCGCAACCGGCGGGTCTTGATAAACGCTGACCACGGGCTGCGGCGGCGGCGGCGTGTAGGCCTCTGTGGTCTCAGCCGCAGGCGGTGCGGCCTGCGGCGCAGGCTCCACCGGCGCTGCGGCGGGCGGGGGCGGGGGCGGGGGCGCGGCCGGCGGCGCCGGCGACCCGCATGCGGCGACCGTCAATGCAGTCGCTAGAACGGTAACGAGAGTTTTCATCGTTGAACGAGCCCCGCGATAAAGGATTACCGGGCCAAATCTAACACACGCGGCTGTCGCCGCGGCGAGCGCACCGCGCAACCGCAATGAACGGCATCGAGCGCGAGCTGCACGTTGAGACGTGCGGGCATGAGAGAGCAGCGTCTCATGACCACAGATTGGTTGTCCATTGATGTAGGAAACATCCTATGCGCGCTTCAGGGGTAGTCGGCCCTTGATGCCTCCGGCGAGCTGTGATATTCCTCGTGTAAAGAAATGTAAGGATGCAGACCGCTCAAAAACAAGCGGCACAACGGGATGACACATGCCGAGACTTTCGTCGTGCGGCGCGGGCTTTCATGGCTAGCGTCACAGCCTTCGCACGCGGCCGTCACGGCGACCATTTGAAGGGAGACTCGATGCACACCGACAGAAACAAATTGGATTCCAGGCACGTCCCGCGCAGCCCGATCGCCGCGGCTTTGCTCGGCGTCTGCCTGACCGCCGCTGCGGCGGGCATTCATGCAGCGAGCGCCGCCGATGCGGCCGATGCCACGGGGCCCGCGGCGCCGAATTCCGATTCGCGGAAGGATGAACTCGCGGAAATCGTGGTCACCGGATCGCGCATTCGACGCCCCGAGCTCGAGCGCCTGGAGCCCACTCAGATTGTGACCTCCGATTTCATCGACAAACGCGGCTACACCAATGTCATCGACGCACTGAATGAGCTGCCGGCATTCGGCGAGCCGGACAACAGCCTGGTGGGCGGCCAGTCGAGTTTCGGCGTCGGCCAATCGTTTGCGAATTTCTTCTCCTTGGGCTCGCAGCGCACCTTGACCCTGGTCGACGGGCGCCGCTTCGTTCCCGCAAACTCGCCCAGCATTTTCGGCGCTACCGGCAACGGCGGCGAGCAAGTCGACCTCAATGTCATTCCCACCATGCTGATCGACCGGGTGGAAACGATCGCGGTGGGCGGCGCGCCGATCTACGGATCGGATGCCATTGCCGGCACCGTCAACATCATTCTGAAGCACAACTTCGAGGGCTTGGATATCGACGCGCAGGGTGGCATTTCGGACGTTGGCGATGCGGGGCAAGCACGCGTTCGCTTGCTCGCCGGCAAAAACCTTGGAGACAACCAGGGCAACATCACCCTCAGCGCCGAGCTTGCCAATCAGAACGCACTGTACAACTCCGATCGGCGCGCCTTCGCCTATGACAATGCCTACAATCAAAACGCCAATCCCACCCCCTACGCCTACACGCTGTACGCCAATCAGCGCCTCGGCAGCATCAGCACCATGGGCGTGCCCATGGTGGACGACGGCTACCTGAACTTTTCGCCGAACATCGGCATCTACAATGCGGCGGGGCAGCTGCAGTCCTTCAACCAGGGCGCGCTGGCCCCTTACACGCTTGGGCCGCCGGACGGATCGGGAGTCTACAACATGGGGGGCAGCGGCCTGGATTTTGCGCACCTCGGCACCATTCTCTCGCCGCAGGAGCGGATCAACGGCACTTTGCTGGGTGACTTCCACTTCAACGACTATGTGCGCTTGTTCGGCGAAGGATGGTTTTCGTCCACGCACACCGAATTCCCCGAGGGCCAAGCCGAATACGACACGGCGCTGTTCGCACCGGCGGGAACCTCTTCCGGTAATTTGATCATGAACGTCAGCAATCCGTTCCTCTCGGCCGCCGACCGGGCACTGATTCAGCAGAACCTGAATGCGTACGCGGCCATCCCGGGCAACCCGACGCAAACCACCCAGTTCTATCTCGCACGCCTGAACCAGGACATCGCCAACGGCGCCACGACGGCGAATCAGCTCACCAGGCGCGGCGTCATCGGCCTGGATGGCACGATTCCGGTCCCCGGTCACGAATTGAATTACGAGATCTCCGCCAACTACGGCACTACACGGAACGCCAGCATTTCCCCGTCGCTGAACTTCCAGAACTACACCAACGCGCTCAATGCGGTGACGGGTCCCGGAGGCAGCATTATTTGCGCACCGGGCTACACCAATTCTCCGGTGCCCACGCAATCGAGCACCTGCGCGCCGTTCAATCCATTCGGTTACGGCCTCTACAGTGCGGCGGCTCACGCCTACGTGACCGATCTTGCTCAAGCGGTCTCGACACTGACCCAGCGCGATCTGCTCGCCACCGTCAACGGCGACCTGTTCTCGCTGCCCGCCGGCAAGCTGAAGTTCTCCTTCGGTTACGAGAATCGTCTCGAGAGCGCGGACTTCGAACCCGATCAGTTCTACCAGCAGGGTGTGGGATACGACATTCCGATCGGGCCTCTGTCGGGTTCGTTCAGGACCAATGAGGTGTTCGGCGAACTGCTGGTGCCGATCTTCTCGCCCGAGCAGGACATTCCGGCGCTGCATCGCGTGGAGCTGGAAGGCTCGGCGCGCGAGGTCGATCATTCGGTCGCAGGCAAGGCATTGACCTGGACCGCCGGTCTGCGATGGGAGCCAGTGAGTGCCGTGCAGTTCCGCGGCAACTACACGCGCTCGATCCGGGCTCCCTCCGTGACCGAGGCGTTCCTGCCCACGTCGGAGGCATTCAATACGGCGCAGGATCCCTGCGACAAGTCCTTGATCAACACCGGTCCCGATCCGGCGGTACGCGCCGCGAATTGCGCCAAAGCCGGAATCGTGCAGCCCTTCACCTCCAATATCCTCAGCTTCACCGAGCCGATCACGGTATCCGGAGATCCTTCGCTGCAGAACGAAATCGCCGACTCGCGCACGTTCGGTGTGGTGCTGCGGCCGCTGCCCAAGATGACGCTGACGATCGACTACATCAGCATCGACATCGAAAACGCGATCACGGATTTGAGCGCCACCAACGTGCTCGATGCGTGCTATGACAATCCGACGTATCCCAATGCCGACTGCAGCAAGGTCTCCCGCGCCGCCAACGGACAGATCACCTTGGTGCAGACGGGTTATGCCAATGAAGGCTTTGAAAACTTCAATGGCGTCACGCTGCAGTGGGACTATGCCTTCGATCTGCCGCGAGGGTTCGGGCAGTTCGATATTGCGCTCAATCACTTCTATGAGAATCATTTGAGCCAGGCCATAGGCGCCGAGGATGTCACGGTGCTCCCGGGGACCGTCGGCAACAGCAAGCACCGCGGCAACATCGATTTCACCTGGAACAGGAAGGAGCTCTACGCACTGTGGCAGACGCGCTACGTCGGCCGGGCGGTGTGGGACAACGCCTTGCCCGCGAGCAATTCCTTGGCCAACGGCGTCGGCACATGGTGGGTCAACAACCTCACGGTCGGCGTGACGCCGATCGACAATCTGAAGGTCCAGCTGGTGGTGGATAATATCTTTGACAAACAGGCGCCCTATCCCTTCCCGACCATTCCGCCGAACAGCCAGTTCGCTGGAACTAACGACGGCCTGACGACCTACTACGAGGGCATACTCGGCCGGTACTTCGTCTTGTCAGTGAACTACAAATTCAATCCGTTTTAGAGGAGGACGAAACTCAGCCGCCGGCTGTTTAGCTTTAATCAGTCGGTGCCCGATACCTCAGCCACGGCAACGCGCGCGCCAAGCCGCGAAACAGCCCGTGCTCGTTGATCCACAGCGCGTACGCAACGTAGCCTGAATCTGCACTGAGGTGCCGCTCCTCGGTGCGGGCGCGCGCGAAATACACCAGGTTGAGAAGTCCGAGCAAGGCGCAGTCGCGCAACGCCACGCCCCAGCCTTGATCGCTGATGAACGGCACCGAGATCAACCACCAGCTCAGATTCTTCGCAAGGTACGCCGGATGTTTTGAATAGCGGTACGGACCGTCGCAGATGATGCCTCGATTCGTGAGATTCGAGAATCGAAGTCCGAATGCCACCGTGGAAAGGGAATAAATCAACAGCAACACGACGATGATCGAACCCCAGATCGCACGCAGCGCCGGCCATGCCTGCAACCAGCTATCCCAATAAATACCGTCCTCGTACTGCAGATAGTAACGTCCGATGACCGAGTAGAACGGTTGATAGCAGATCAATGCCGCGAGCCAGCCGCCCACGGTGGAATCCACGCTGCGAATGTGGTTGTCGAACAATCGCGTCGCGGACGCATACCCTACGACGCAAAACAACAAATCGATCATATACGACAGGTGGTAGCACACCGAATAGAGGCTCATCGCCGTTTGGCGATCAATCTCCTGCAAAGCAAGTCCCGTGGCGCGGATCTCGTTTTCGGCGTACACGACCATCAGCGGCAGGAAGAAAGCCTTGACGAGCCAACCCAACAAATGGCGGGCCACCACCGGCCGCCGCCAATCGCGCCACCGGCCGAGGACTGCCAACCCAAATTCGTGGTACTCGTCGCGCGGGTCCGCAAGGCGCCGGTCCGCCCATAGCAGATACAGCGGCGCGAGCCATGCGAGCGGCGCCAGCGCGCGCAAGAATTGCCAATACGGGTCGTAGAAGTCTCCGCGATACTCCGGGAACAGTGCGTAGGCCAAGGCGACGAGCGCCGCCGTTGCGAGCATGCCGCAGCCGCGGACACCGACACGTCTCCAATTCAAAGGCTGCAGCGCGCGGTGCGTCAATGCGGAGGCGGACGAAATGCGCCAGCGCGGCTGCATCCACTCGCAGACGGCGATGATCAACACGATGGCGGCGCAGGGCGCGAGCAGCAGATACGGACTCAGCGGGTCGAGCTCACCGACGCGTGACCGCGACAACA
>Ga0181534_10000436_pt1 | contig 29478 bp, 33 predicted proteins | sample PEATcosm2014_Bin_37_FD_119758 | JGI IMG/M metagenome (GOLD analysis project Ga0181534, IMG submission 119758) | Peatland microbial communities from MTU Mesocosm Facility, Houghton, MI, USA - PEATcosm2014_Bin17_10_metaG | ecosystem: Environmental > Terrestrial > Soil > Wetlands > Peat | place...
CTGCGGCAAGGGCGCTTGCAGCCGCCAAGTCGGGAAAACAGCAGACCTTGGTCTGGACCGGAAAAAGTTTCGGCCGGAGAAACTTCGACCGGAAAGACTTCGGCCCCAAGAAAGGTTCGATTCGTGAATGAATTCAGAAAATCAACGAGGAGAAAGTCATGAAATTACGCGTAGCAAGAACCGCAATGGCCGCCGTCGCGGCCCTGGCGCTCATGTTTTTTGTGGCAGTTCCGGTCTCGCATGCCGACGACCGGTCCAAGTGCCAGCACGCCATCGAGAAGGCCGAATCCCGGCTTGATCACGCCATTCGTGCCAACGGCGAACACAGCCGGGAAGCCGACGACCGCCGCCGCGACTTGAACGCCGAGCGCCAGAGGTGCTGGGATCAGTACCACCAGTGGTGGAACGGCCATGAGCATCGTTGGGAGACGGAGCAGAACTGGGATAACGATCATCACTAAAGCTGGGCTGAACCAAAGCTGGGCTGCTTTAGGCGGCATTGACTCCAGCACCAATGGAAATCCTGGCCCGTCCCTCCCCGTCTGCGGGGAAGGATGGGCTCTACTTTTTGCACCGGCAGCTCCGGTTGACGCATCTTATTTCAGGCGCTTATGATTTTTATTTGGCTTTCACATTCCGGCAATTCCGTGGAGCCAGCACGCCTGAAGTGAAACTATGGACAAGAAGAAGTTAGAGGCTTTCAAGAAGAGGCTGGAGACCCGGCAGCAGGAATTGCGCCGCACGGTTTCGCGCACTCAGGCCGATGGCCGTTCTGCGGACGAAGACACCGCGCAGGATATCGCCGACCGCGCCGCCAGCTCCTACACCAAGGAATTTCTCTTCAGCCAGAGCAACAATGAGCGCCAGCTCCTCCAGATGGTGGATGGCGCCCTCGCCCGCATCCGCGAAGGCAGCTTTGGCGAGTGCAGCCATTGCGGCAAGGAGATCAATGCCAAGCGGCTGGAGGCCGTCCCTTGGACGCGCCACTGCATCGAGTGCCAGGAGAAGCTGGAGCAGGGCCTGCTCGAAGAGACTCCCCAGTAAACCCTGGCGATGAATCCCAGCCTCATAATTCTGCTCGCCTTCGGCATCGGAGCGGTAGGCGGAATGCGCTCCATGACCGCCCCTGCCGTGGTTGCCTGGGCGGCGCACCTGGGATGGCTTCACCTGGCGGGATACCCGCTTCTCTTCATGCAGTCTCGCGTCTCCCTGGTCATCTTCACTCTTGCTGCCATCGGTGAGTTCGTAGGCGACCTTTTGCCCGCCGCTCCGCCACGCACCACGCTTTTTCCCCTTGTGGTCCGCCTCATCGTCGGCCTTCTGACTGGAGCTTGCCTTGCCATAAGCGGCGGAGTTTCCCTGTGGATTGGCGGTATCGCCGGCGCAACCGGCGCGATAGCCGGAGCCTTCGGCGGCTACTACGCGCGAACCGGCCTGGTTCGCGCCCTGCGGGTGAAAGATGCGGTGATTGCCATTCCGGAAGATTTGTTCGCCGTCTTCTTCGGGATCCTGATAGTCTCGCGCTTCTCGTAAAAACGTAGGACAGCCGCCCTCGGCTGTCCATCCGAGATCACTTTAACCAAGAGGAAACGAATCACACGAAGGCGAGCAAGGTCCTTCGTGTTCCTCCGTGCCCTTTGTGGTTGACGGTTTTTATTTTTCAAGCATTAAAATGCACCACGACCGACACACTACTCTCTTTGACTCCGCCTTTTTCCCCCTGTTAAACTAAGCATTCAGGGAAAATTTGAAGTTCTCATAATTCAATCCATCCTCCATCGTTATAACCAGAAGGGAACTTCGTGCGCGCAGAGACACGCCATCAACTCAAACAGGATGCATTCAGCCGGGTTACCATCGGGGCTGCCGAAAAGACCGCTCACTGGAGCGTCGAACATCGCAACACGCTGGCCCTCGCCGCCGCCGTTGCCGTCGTGCTCATAGCGGCCGTGGCCGGCGGATGGTATTACCTGAGCGCGCAAAATGAAAAGGCCAGCTTCGAAATGACGCAGGCGGTGCGGACCTTGCAGGCCCAGCTTCGTCCCGCGGGAACTCCCGCCCAGCCCGGCGTTCCCAGCTTCACTTCCGCCAAAGAACGGGCCGAGGCCGCCAAGAAGCAGTTTCAGGCAGTCCTGGACAAATATCCTCACACTCGCTCGGCGGATACCGCCCGCTATTTCCTGGGCGTAACCTCCGCCACCGAGGGCGACAATCCGGGCGCGGAAAATGATTTCAAAGCCGTCGCTTCCAGTGGTGGCAAGGAAATCGCTTCGGTCGCCAAACTGGCCCTGGCTGACCTCTACGGGAATACCGACCGCACCAAAGATGCGGTCGCCCTCTACCAGCAGCTCATCGATAAGCCCACTACCTCCGTGAGCAAAGTCACCGCGCAGTTGCAACTGGCGGAGCTTTATCAGAACAGCAACCAGCCCCTCGATGCCAAGCGACTCTACGAGCAGATCAAGAAAGACAACCCCGGCAAAGAGGCGGGCCAGCTTGCCACCCAGAAGCTCGCGGAGTTGAAGTAAGAGCGCAATGGCGTGTCCGGATTCAGAAGTTCAAGTCGCTTGATTTCCTTGAAAGAGCGCATCGCCTTGAAGGAGCGCATTGCCTTGAAAGGGCGCGGCTTCAGCCGCGCCGTGAATCGCCCTCGAAATTAAAGGGCCTTAGCCCTTGGGTGGACAGCCCTCGATCCCTCCAATCACTTTGCCGGGCGACTTCAGTTACGCGACACCGGAACCGCCGCCACTTCGCCAAGCCCATTCCCCTTTTCCCCCAGCTTGAGTACCATGTCTATCCAGGCGCATTCTTCGTTTTGGGTAGCCTATGGCCAACATCACGCTGCGGGTGAATGGAACCGAAAAGAAATTAAGCATTCCGCCGGAGACTCCGCTGCTCTGGGCGCTGCGCGATACCCTCGATCTGCCCGGAACCAAATTCGGCTGTGGCGCCGGCCTCTGCGGCGCTTGCACAGTGCACGTCGAGGGCGAGCCGGCCCGCTCCTGCTCCACTCCGGTGTCGCAGGTTGTCGGCAAGAGCGTTACCACCATCGAAGGGCTCAGCGCGAATGGCTTGCACATTTTGCAGCAGGCCTGGATCGCCGAAGAGGTGCCGCAGTGCGGCTACTGCCAGACCGGGCAGATCATGAACGCAGCCGCCCTGCTGGCCAAAAATCCCCAGCCCAGCGACGAGCAAATTGTGCAGGCCATGAACGGCAACCTCTGCCGCTGCGGCACCTACGAGCGGATTCGCAAGGCGATTCGCCGCGCCGCCAACGGCGCCCCGGCTGCGGGAGGCCAGTCATGAGCACTCTGACCGCTCCATCGAAAACCCCAGGCATAAGCCGCCGCGAATTTGTCGCCGCCGGCATTGCCGCCGGCGCCGGCCTGGTGGTGGGCTTCTATCTTCCGCGTCGCGGTCGCAGCCGCGCCGGTCCGACAGTTTTCTCCCCCAACGCCTATTTGCGGATCACCCCCGACAACAAAATCACCATCGTAGTGGCCCGCTCTGAGATGGGGCAGGGAGTGCGCACCGCACTGCCCATGATCCTCGCCGAGGAGCTCGAGGCCGACTGGAAGCACATCGAGATTGAGCAGGCCGGAGCCAGCACGCTCTACGGAGACCAAACCACCGGCGGAAGCGCCAGCGTCCGCACCACCTGGGATCCCATGCGCAAGGCCGGAGCCGCCGCCCGCGAAATGCTCATCTCCGCCGCCGCATTGACCTGGAACCTGCCCCGGTCCGGCTGCGTCGCCCAGCAAGGATATATTCTGCACGGCCCGTCGCAGCGCCGCATCAGCTACGGAGACTTGGCGGAGAAAGCCGCCACCTTGCCGATTCCCAACGACGTGCCGCTGAAGCAGAGCAAAGACTATAAAATTGTTGGCCAGCGCCTGGCTCGCGTCGATACCCCGTCGAAAGTAAAAGGCGAGGCCGTCTTCGGCATCGACTTCCGCCTCCCCGGGATGAAATATGCGCTGCTGGCCCGCTGCCCCACCATCGGCGGAAAACTCGCCAGCTTCGACGATTCAGAAGCCAGGAAAATTTCCGGCGTATCCTACGTAGGAAAAATCGGCGACACCGCCGTCGCCGTCGTCGCCGATAGCGTCTGGGGCGCCATGGAAGGCCGCCGGTTGTTGAATGTCACCTGGGATGAAGGGCCCAACAAAAATCTGAACACCGCCGCCGTAATGGCTTCGCTCAGAGAAGGTGCCGCCAAAAAAGCAGTCAGTTTATACTCGGTGGGGGACGCCGCCAAGGCTGCGGGACGCAGAATCTCCGCGGACTATCAATTGCCCTTCATGGCCCACGCTCCCATGGAGCCGGGAAACTGCACGGCGCGTTTCTCCGGCACCGGCTGCGAGTTGTGGGCTCCCACTCAGGTTCCGCAGGATTGTCGCGATTCTGTCGCCGCCGCGGTCTCCCTCGATCCCGATCAAGTCAAGGTCAACGTCACCCTGATGGGCGGGGGCTTCGGCCGCCGTCTCGAGCACGACTACGCCGTTGAAGTCGCTCTGGTCTCGAAAGCCCTGCGCGACGCCAAACTCGCGGATTCCGTTCATGGCACACCCGTCAAAGTCCTGTGGACGCGCGAAGACGATATGCGCTCTTCCACCTACCGCCCCGCCAGCCTGCATCAACTGAGAGCCGTGGTGGATGGCGCTGGCTACCCCGTGGCCTTCACCCACCGCATCGTCGCCCCTTCCATCAGCGGACAAAAGGGCCAGCCCGGGCCAAATGGGGTCGATCCCGATCTCCCGGACGAGGCCGCGTTTGTCTACTCCTTGCCGAATGTTTCGCTGGAATATGTGCTGACTGAAACCCCGGTGCCGCTGGGCTGGATGCGCTCCGTCTACGCCCTCCAGGTCGCCTTCGCCAACGAAAGCTTCATTGACGAGTTGGCCTCTGCCGCAAAAAAAGATCCGCTCGATTACCGCTTGCACATGCTGGGTAAAGATCAGGACATCCCTTTTTTCGCCACCACCTGGCATACCGCCCGCATGCGCGGCGTTCTGCAACTCGCCGCCGAGAAAGCCAGTTGGACCAAACCCCTGCCCCCCGGCCGTTTTCGCGGAATCGCCTGTTTCGCCTGTTTCTCCTCTTACGTCGCCGAAGTGGTCGAGATTGGCATGGAGAGCGGGACGGACAACAACACGCCGCGCGTGCAGCGCGTGGTCGTAGCCGTCGATTGCGGGCAGGTCGTGAACCCCGGCATCCTGGAGCAGCAAATCCCCGGCGGCGTAGTTTATGCCCTGGGCAATGCCCTGCGCGCGAAAATCACCATCGACCAAGGCCGCGTCGTACAGGGGAATTTCGACGACTATGCCCCCATCCGGATGACGGAGGCTCCCACCGTGGAAGTCTACTCAGTGCCCAGCACGGAATCGCCCACCGGCATCGGCGAACCCTCCGTCCCGCCCCTGGCCCCAGCGCTATGCAATGCAATTTTCGCCGCCACGAAAAAAAGAATACGCGCCCTTCCCATTCTAAGCTGATTTTGTGTTTGTGCATGAGTGGCCCAGGCTGATCCGCCACGAACCAGGGTGCCCTACTCTTGCGCGTTTTGTGCGGAAGGGTGGGAGCCACGAACCTGTTCACAAAAACGACTCTTTACGACGCTTGCATATGATCCAAATAAACCGGCGCGCACTTCGACTGCTTCCCCTCCTGCTTCTCGCCACTGCCCTCCACCCGCAAAATGTCGCTCCCTCCAATTCTGTGCCTGCCTTGCGTCTCGCCCGCCTCCGCCACGGCATCAATGCCAGCGAGTGGTTCGCCCAGGTTTATGACCCGCGGGGATACACCCGGGAACACTTTCAATCCTGGACCACCGCCGACGATGTCGCGCTCATCAAATCCATGGGCTTTGATCACGTGCGCCTCAGCGTGAATCCCCAGCCCCTCATGCTCAGCCATAAACCCGACGAAATTCCGCCGGAAGCCCTCGGCTATCTCGATGCCGCCGTCAAGATGATTCTCGATCAGGGCCTCGCCGTGGTTATCGATCTGCATCCCGAGAGCGACTTCAAGGCGCGCTTATCGAAAGACGACAGTTTCGTGCAGGAGTTTTCCGACTTCTGGCGCGCCCTGGCTCGTCACTATTCAACCTGGGATCGCGAGCGGATATTCTTCGAAATCCTCAACGAGCCGGAATTTTCCGACCGCTACCGCTGGGCTGGAGTGCAGGCCAGGCTGGCCGCCTCCATTCGCCAGGGGGCGCCCCAGCACACCATCATCGCCGCCGGAGCGCGCTGGTCCGCCGACGACGAGTTGATTTTCCTCGAACCCCTCCCCGATCCCAACGTGATCTACAACTTCCACTTCTACGAGCCTCACATCTTCACCCATCAGGGGGCGAACTGGGGAGCCTACTCCTGGCATTGGGTCAAAGGTTTGCACTATCCTTCATCGCCGGAATCGGCGGCTAAACTCGCTCCCACCGTCCCCGATGCCGTGGACCGCCTCTCAGTCATCCGCTACGGTCAGGACCGCTGGAACGCGGATCGCATCGACGCGGAAATTACTCAGGTGGCGGGATGGGCCCGCCAGCGCGGTGTCCCGGTGGTTTGCGACGAATTCGGCGTCTATCGCGAATACGCCGATCCCCGGGATCGCGCCGCCTGGATTCACGACGTCCGCACCGCCCTTGAGCGCCACAACATGGGATGGACCATGTGGGACTATTCCGGCAGCTTCGGCGTGGTCACCAAAGCCGTGGCCACAAACTCAAAGAAAGACGGCCCCGCCACGCCCGATGAAGTTACCCTACGCGCGTTGGGGCTGATTCTTTCGGCAGGAAAATAGGCAGGTTCGCACACTTAAGAACATACGCTATTACGGGCCGAACCCTCCCAACCACTCCACCGGCAGGCTTGCCGCCAATGCATTGGCCAAACGCTCGTCGGCGGTGATGAACGCAGTCTTGAATTGCATGGCAGCCGCTACGTAGACGCAATCGTAAACGCTGCGATCAAACTGCAGCGCAAGCTGGAGAGCCTCAGGCAGCAGGCTCCGGGAAGAAACCCTGATGAACTTGCGCCTTTCGATGTCCTGCACCGCGAGTTCGGCCTCCTTCCGCCCCCAGCGCCGCCGCCGCACTCCCTTGCACAGAGCATTGCCGACTTCGGCCCAAAAGATGTCCGGAACGATAAAATCAATCTCGCCATCCACATGGCGCTTTAAAAACGCCAACGCCTCCGCCATCAGGCCCTCCGATCCTGTCGGCGCAACCCATTTGATCGCCACGCTCGCGTCCAGCACAAAGCTTCTCACGATCTTCCCCTAACGATCTCTCTCTAACGATCCCGATCCTCACGGATCATTTCCTCGGCACTTTGAAACGGGCCCGGAGCGGGAGCCGGAACGGAGCGTAGTTCCGCCATGCGCTTATAAAACTCCCGCCGCTCCTTCAACTCTTTCGCCGTCGGAACGTTGCGCTCGAGCATCGCAATCACCTCCGCGGCAATCGAAGTCCGCCGCTCTTTCGCCCGCTTGCGCAGAGCCTTGTAAATTTCATCCGGAACATTTTCGACGTATAGCGTTGCCATAGGGTTTCCCTAGAGATAAAATAGCATAGGCATAGGCGTGAATCGTTTGATCGCTGCTTGACACCACTTTCTCCCACCCTTATCCTTGGGTCATTGCCTCTTGCGGTCTTGGCGTCCTGTGGGCGCGCGCTCCGCGGGCTGGGCGCGTCCTGCCGGGATAGGCAGCCGCGTCGCGGAGGTTCCCATGTTCTTCGAAATCAAAGATTTAGAGCTTCACCCCGTCGAGTTCAAGGAAACCTTTCCTGCCGGCTCCATCGATCTGGGTGCCGATTATCGCCAAATCGCCCCGGTTGAGGCCAGTGGTCGCGCCGATCTGGTCGAAGAGCATCACGGGAAGCATAAGATTATTCAGGACATCCGGGTTCAAGGCCGTCTTGCCACCCTGCTGGAATCGATTTGCGCCCGCTGCCTGGAGCCTCTCACCCAGGTCATCGAACGTGAGTTCGACCTCCTGTATCGTCCTCAGGGTGCAGACGCCGGGCGCGATGAGGTTTCCGTCACCGACGCCGAGGCCGAAATCAGCTATTATGAAGGCGAGGGCATTCTGCTGGATGATGTGGTCCGGGAGCAGATCCTTCTGGCCGTGCCCTTGAAGCTTACGTGCCGCGATGATTGCAGGGGCCTTTGCCCCCACTGCGGCGCCAACCGGAACCTGGAACAATGTTCCTGCGCGGTAACTTTGGAAGAACCTCGTTGGGCCGCCCTGAAGGAAATTCGCGGCAAACTGGCCCATTGAGAACCGCGCCGTTGGATGTTTTGCAAGGGCGCGGCTTGTGCCGCATCTTACAGAGCGCCCGATAAAATTTAACAGCGGCTTTGTCGACGGCGAGTCGACATACAGGCGTAACCCGCCTTCCACCAGATTTCATGCCCCGGCCATGCCTGGGCGAGAGGAATTGAACCATGCCAAATCCGAAACGCAGACATTCTCAAAAGCGCACTTCTACTCGTCGCGCGCACGACGCTCTCAAGAGCCATTCGCTCTCCGAGTGCCCCAACTGCCACGAGAAGAAAATGCCGCACCGCGCTTGCGCCAAATGCGGCTACTACAAAGGCCGCGACGTGATGCAAGTCGAAGAAGCCAGCTAGCTCTCCACCACAAATGCCTAGCGTGATTGCGCTGGATGCGATGGGTTCGGACCGGGCGCCCAAGCCGGAAGTCGAGGGCGCCATTCAGGCGGCGCGCAACTACGACGTCCGGGTGCTTCTCATTGGCCCGGAGGAAATCGTCCGGGCGGAACTGGACCGCCATCCCTCCGCCGCGCACTTGCCCCTCCAGATCGTCCACGCCAGCGAAGTCATCACCATGGAAGACAAGGCGGTGCAGGCGGTCCGCAGCAAGCGCGACTCCTCCATCCACGCCGGACTGAGGCTGGTTCGCGAGGGCGAAGCCGCGGGCTTTGTGACCGCCGGCAACACCGGCGCCGCCATGGCCGCCGCAAAAATGATTCTCGGCGCGCTGCCCGGCGTGGACCGTCCCGCCCTGGCCGCGGTTTTCCCCACCGCTCCCGGCACCGCCGCCATCCTGCTGGACGTGGGCGCCAACGTCGACTCCAAGCCGCACAACCTGGAGCAATTCGCGGTGATGGGAGAAATTTATTTTCGCAGCATGTTTGGCAGCACCCGTACCGCCCGCTCCTCCTTTGGCGCACCCCGCGGCCCGCGCGTCGGACTGCTCTCCATCGGCGAAGAGGAAACCAAGGGCAACGAACTCACCCGCGAGGCCTTCCCGCTGCTCAAGCGCCTTCCCATCAACTTCGTGGGCAACGTCGAAGGCCGCGATTTGTTCAACGGCCAGGTCGATGTCATCGTCGCCGACGGTTTCGTCGGCAATGTGGCCCTCAAGATTTCCGAGGGCGTGGCCAACCTGGTTCGCACCGTGCTGAAAGAGTCCTTGCGCTCTACCATCACCCGCCAGGTTGGGTATATGCTTTCGCGCAGCGCCTTCTCCGACTTCAAAAAGCGCATCGACCACACCGAGTATGGGGGCGCGCCGCTGCTGGGGGTAAAAGGAGTTTGCATCATCACCCACGGATCTTCGAACGCCAACGCCATCAAGAACGCCGTGCGGGTGGCGGCGGAATCATCCAAACGCAACATCAATCATTCCATCGAGCGCGGATTGGCCTCGATCCGCCCCGCGCCCGCCGCAGCGGAGGCCGCCCCCGCCCATTAGACCATCGGCACGAAGTTGGGTGCCCATGTCTCGCGGGTTTTGCGAGACATGGTTTTTGGCGGGACCGAGTGACTGCGGCTTACTCCTGATCAGCGAGAACCAATCATGATCGAATCCACTTCACCTGAAAATCTTGCGAACACGAGCGGTTTCAAAATCGCCCTTCTCTTTCCCGGCCAGGGCTCGCAAGCCGTCGGCATGGGCAGGGAGCTGTCCGATAAATATTCCATTGCCCGGCAAACCTTCGACGAAGCCGACGAGGCGCTCGGCTACAAGCTCTCGCAGATCTGCTTTGAAGGCCCGGAGGAACAACTGCGGCTCACGGAAATCACCCAGCCCGCGATTCTGGCGGTCTCGGTGGCCGCCTTGCGGGCGCTCGAAGGGCAAATTCCCCGGCCCTGCTTTGTCGCCGGCCACAGCCTCGGTGAATATTCCGCGCATGTAGCCTCCGGCACCATGGCGTTTGCCGACGCTCTCCGCACCGTCCGCAATCGCGGCAAGTACATGCAGGAAGCGGTTCCGGTGGGGGTGGGCGCGATGGCCGCCATCCTCGGCATGGAGTTGGAAAGGGTGGCGGAGGTTTGCGCCGAAGCCGCGCAGGGCCAGGTCTGCTCGCCCGCGAACATCAATTCGCCGGAGCAAATCGTCATCTCCGGCCACACCGCCGCGGTCGAGCGCGCGGCCAAACTGGCTGAGGAGCGCGGCGCCAAGCGCGCCAAACTGCTCCCGGTCAGCGCTCCCTTCCACTGCGCCCTGATGCAACCCGCGCAAGATCGCCTGGAAGTGGACTTGAATGCTCTTCAAACGCACCGGCCGGTTTACCCCGTCGTCTGTAACGTGGAAGCCGCGTTCGTCACGGACGAGCTGCGCGCGCGGAAGACTCTCCTCGCACAAGTCACCGGATCAGTGAAGTGGGAGCAGAGCATGCGCCTGCTGATCGAAAATGGCGTGCAGGGGTTGATCGAGGTCGGTCCGGGAAAAGTTTTGTGCGGCCTGATGCGCCAGATCGACCGTGAGAAAAAATGTTGGAACGTCTCCGACGAGGCCTCGCTGGCCAAAACCCTGGAAAACCTGGCCGCATCCGGCGCAGCCAGCTCCGGCCTCAGTGAAACTCCAAATCGCAGGGCGGCGAGCTGATGGTCTTGTCGTTTTTGTCGACATAGACCTGCGCATGCTGCGCGCGGTCGTTCACCACCAGATCGACCACCACTCCGCTTCCCCCGCCGGGACAGTTGCTCTCGCCATAAACTTTATAAGTCTTGATCACGCCCCATTGGCCGCCCGGACCCCAATCCTGCCAGAATTCGTTGTAGGGATACTGCGAGTGATTTTGCCGGTGCTGCTTCCAGGCCGGATCGTGATAGTAAATACCGTACGCCGTTTCGAAATCCTGCTTCTGCAAGGCGGCGAAGAATTTGTCGGCAATATGCTTCTGCGGCCAGAAGCGGTTGAACCAGCCCACCGCGGCCAATACCAAAATCAAAACCATGGCCGAGACGGTGCGTGTTCTTCGCTTACGCTCTTGTTCCGGGTGATAGGCTTTCGCATCCAGCAGAGTCATACCCTTCTAGCATAACGGACGCGGGCGCGAAGTCAAAAAGTCTCCGGGAGAATTGGGCATTGCGCGATTGAGCGATCGGGAGATTGGGCGATTGAACGAGTCCCGCGAGCACGACTTCAGAGGTCGCGAAAAAACTTCCAATGCGCGGGCGACTGTGGAAGAGCGGCTCTTCAGAGCCGCGTAACTCCCTGGAACGAGTCGTGCCGTTAAGTTCCTGCAAGTGCAACCGCACTGGAGCGTTCTTGCCAGTTCCCTTAAAGCTATTTTATAGAGCGATAGCGGACGAAGAACGGCTCGGGATCCGAAAGTCCTTTGTTTTCAGTCGAACCTTTGCAAGTTATTGAAAACAGGCTGAGGTCTAAAATCTGCACGCGAGATTCACGATCCGAGCAATCGGCCACATGCCTCTACGATGCACAGAATCGACCCAGGAACGCGCTTGATCATTCCGGAGGGCTCGGAGGACATCCGGGGAATTGGGAGAGCTAGAATCGCCTGCAAATGCAAAGTCCCGGTAAGTTGTTGATAAACTCCGTAAGTTGTTGATGTTATCCTTAAGCTATTGAAAAGACTTCCACAGTGGCACAGCCCGCTGTTCACGAAAAGTCGCCCAATCACAGCTCGCCCAATCGCTTAATCTCTACAGGGTTCTCTTAAACAACGGGATCGCGATACCCAGCGTAACCGCGGCGAAGATACCAAGAAACATCATGTCCCCCCAGACGGCGGATAGCGTCGTCTCTTTCAGCAGAAGGCATTTGAAACCATCCACCGCGTAGGTGAAGGGGTCGGCCCAGGCGATGCCGCGCAGCCAGAGGGGAAATGCCTGCACGGGATAGATGGCGCCGCTGGGAAAGAACAGCAGCGTGTTGAGAATGCCGAACATCGCTCGGGGCACCAGCGGGTCTTCGATGCGCACCATCAGCAGGAACATCATGGTATTAAAGGCAAGAGAGGTGAGCAGGATCATGATCAGAAGGCCCAGCACGGTGATGGGATTGAAGATGGTGCTCACGCTTGCAATCAGCGAGCCGATGACACAGATAATCACACCCGTCATCACGGCTTTGATTGCGCCCGCGAGATTTAATCCGAGGACGAGTTCAAGCTTGGTGATGGGCGTGACCAGATAGCCTTCATGCACCCCGCGGGCTTTATCGTCGATGTACAACATACCGCCGCCAATCATCACCGAAACGAACATGGCCAGGGTGAGCGAACCGGGCAGCAGATATTTCATGTACTCGATGTAGGGGTAGAGTTCGACCACATCGAGCGCGGTCTGCTGCAGGATGCGGGCCTGGATGGTGGGCTGGTTGAGGGCGTTGGTGAGATCGGTGAGTTCGCTTTCGAGCGCGGAGCTCATGAAATTGTCGCTGTTATCGACCACCAGCGCGATGCGGGGATGGTTCGCCTCGTAGATGCGCCGCGAAAATTCGGGTGGGATGATGACCGCGCCTTGCAGGCGTCCGTCGCGAACGTCGTCGACGGCTTTCTTTTCGCTGTCATACGGGATCGCCACGAAAGTGCGGATGTTGGCATGGATGGAATCGAAGGCTTCCTTCACCCGCACGGCCTGCGGGCCGCCGTCTTCATCGACGATGGCCATTTTGGCGTCGCGGATTTTCCCGCCGAAGGCGTTGCCCAGGATGACAAGTTGCACCAGGGGGAAGACCATCGACGCCAGCATGAGCGCGGGCGAACGGAAGAACTTGCGCATCTCGCGCTCGACAATGGCCATGATCCGGTTCATCGTGTTTTCCTCACAGGCGCCTCTTCACGGTTGCAAGCCCGGCCGCTGCGGCATGACAAAGGCGTAGGCTTTCTGTAACTCGTCGCGCAATTGCCTGCCCGTGTAGTGAACGAAGACGTCATCCAGCGTGGTGTTTTGCACGGAGAGCGACTTCACGGCAACACCTGCGGCGACTGCCATTTCCACCAGTTCGGTGGTGGTGCGGGAGCCGTTGCCGGTGAGCACGCGATACATGCCCGCACCTTCATGCTGCACGCTGGTGACTTCATCGAGGATGTGCAGGCGCTGCTCCCAATCGCCGGGAGGGTTTTCGAATTGCGCTTCGATCACGTTGGCTCCGGGCACGCTGGCTTTCAGCGCCATGGGGGTATCGAGGGCGACGAGTGTGCCGTGGTCGACGATGGCGATGCGGTCGCAAAGGCGGTCGGCCTCGTCCATGTAGTGAGTCGTAATCAGGATGGTGAGCCGGCGCTGACTCTTGATGTTGCCCAGCATCTCCCAGACGGCCACGCGGGAGACGGGATCGAGGCCGGTGGTGGGTTCGTCGAGAAAAAATATTTTGGGATGATGGACCAGGCCGCGGGCGATTTCGAGCCTGCGCCGCATGCCGCCGGAGAGAGTTTTGGTCTGCGCGCCGCGCCACTTGGTCAAATCGACGAGCCCGAGAAGTTCATCGATGGAGCGTTTGCGCTCTTTCGCGGGAACGTCGTAAAGCTTGGCGTAGATATTCAAGTTCTCTTCCACGGTGAGATCGAGATCGCTGGTGAGGGCTTGCGGGATCACGCCGATGGTGCGGCGCACCGCATTGGGATCTTTGGCGACGTCGTGGCCGGCGATGCGGGCAAATCCGCCGGTGATGGGAATGAGCGTGGTCATCATGCGGATCAAAGTCGACTTACCCGCGCCGTTGGGGCCGAGCAGCCCGAAGATTTCTCCGTCCTTTACCTGGAAGGAGACATCGCTGACAGCGGTGAAGTCGCCGTACTTCTTGACGATGTGGTTGACCTCGATGGCGCAGGTGGCTGCCGGCAAGGGCGGAGTGTCTCCCTTGGTTTCCTTCGCTCCGTTCATTGCGCTTGCCCCGCTGCGGCTGCGCTGGGCGCATGTGGTTCGGCTCTTAACTGCGCGGGAGAAACCAACACGTCCGCCGTCATGCCGGGGACGAATGCGCCGTTGGGATTGTCGAGCCGAACTTTTAAAACGATGGTGCGGATGTCGCGCTTGCGGCGGCTGACATCGCGTTGGGTGGCGAAGTCGGCTTCCACGCCCTTGAAAAATACTTTACCGCTGGTCAAGGCGCCGCCCGGCAGGCGAATCCGCAGGACGTCGCCGAGGCCGATGTGGTCAGCCTGGGTTTCCGGAATGGCGGCGCGCACCCAGGTATCGGTGAGTTCGACGATGGTGACGATGGGCGCGCCGATGTTGACCACCTCCCCCTGGCGCGCGGCGCGCACGGAAACCGTGCCGGTGACGGGGGCATAAACATTGGTGTAGCCGAGGCGGACCGCGGCCTGATTTTTTTGCGCGATGGCGTTCTTGAGATCGGCTTCCGTGGATTGGACGGTGCTTTTGGCGGCATTGGCTTGCTGGGTGCGGGCTACGGCGGAATTGAGATCGGCTTGCGCGGCCTTGACTAATTCCTGTTGCGCCTGCACCGTGGCCTGCGCGGCTTGCAGATTGGTTTCGGCCTGCACGCGGTCCTGATCGGAAGCCACGCCGGCCTTGGCGAGAGCGACGGTGCGCCGACTGTCGCTCTCGGTGCGGTCGAGCGTGGCTTTGGCCTGCAAAAGTTGGGCTTGCGCGGAGGCGAGTTTGGCGCGGGCATTGGCCACGTCGCTGGAGGTGGAGCCGGAGGTGGATTTTTCCGTGTGCCGCATCTCGGCAACTTTGTTCTGCAGGCTGGCGATATTGGCGGCGGCGGCGGCTTCCTGGGTTTCCAGTTCGGAGGGATCGAGGATGGCGATGAGGTCTCCGGCTTTCACCGGAGTGCCCTCTTCGACCAGCAATTTCTGAATGCGGCCTTCGACCTGGGCGCTGACGATGACCTGGTTGGAGTCGACGGTACCGATCAGCACCAGATCCCTGGAGTGGTCGGCTGAGAAGATGTAGTAGATCAGAGCGATCACGAAAATCACGCTTAACAGGATGAGAAAACGATTGCGGGCGCTCATGAGCGTGCTCCTTGCGAGGCCGCGCGAGGGGGAAAGAGCGCGGCGGAGATAAAGTCGAGAACGGCGACGCGCCGCTCGGCCACCCGCCGGGGAGCGAGAGGATTGAAACCTACCAATCGTTCCATGACCGGAGCGGCGGTGAAATAAAAAACGATGACCGAGAGCATGGAAGAAATGAAATGGACGGGATCGACCTGGCGAAACTCGCCGCGGGCGACGCCCTCACGCAGCAGTTCGCCGAGGCGGCGATAAATGGGCTGGAAATAGAGTCTGACGATGCGGGAAAGGTGCTTCGACCGGCCGTCGCGGACCCGCATCATCTCGCGCTGCATGAGCCGGGGATAAATCGGATGGCAGGCGACGAAATCGAAATAGGCGGCGACGTAGGCGATGATTTTTTCGCGGGGCGGCAAATCGCTGTCAAGAACGTGAAGAACCTCGCTGCGCATGCCGGCGAAGGCGTGATCGAGGACGGCGCCGTAAAGGGTTTCCTTGTCCTCGAAGTAATAGTAGAGGAGAGCCTTATTCACGCGGGCAAGGCGTGCAATGGCGTCAGTGCGGGCGCCGGCAATGCCGTTCTCGGCGAATTCGCGGGCGGCGGCACGCAGTATGGCGGCGCGGCTCTGCCCGGGTTTTCCGCGGGAGCTGAGGCGGGGAGAGCGAACGGACGCTGAGTGGAGGCCGGGCATTGTTTAATTAACCAGTTAGTTAATATTGTAACATGAGTACCATGACATGAAGACCAACCGAAGCGTCCGCCCACGCACGAGTAAGGTTCCGGTCGAACCGCTTTGACCTCGCATTGTGCGCAGACGAGATCCCTCCCCCGGCTGAACTGCGCGGGGGTCGGGATGACGCTTACCAACAACTGACAGAATTCAGATTGATCCAGCGCGCACGCGAGCCAGGATTTCGGTCACTATCACAGCCGGGAGCGGGTCGCCATCGACGATGATGGCGTGGGCGGGTTCTTCCAGATCGGCGATCTGACTGTCCAGCATGGCTTCGGTCATGAAGTGGCCGCGGCGGCGGCGCAGGCGGTCACGCAGGGCGGCCGGACTGACTTTCAGGTAGACGAAACAAACCTCGCCGCCGAGGTTCAGATGCTCGCGGTATTTTTCTTTTAAGGCCGAGCAGGCGAGGACTGCGGTTTCTCCCCCTGCAATCCAGCAGGCGATCAAGCGGCGCAAAGCTTCCAGCCAGGGAGCGCGGTCGGCGTCAGTGAGGGGAATGCCGGCGCTCATTTTTTGAACGTTGGCGGGGGAGTGATAATCGTCGGCGTCGGCGAAGGCGCAAGGGAGTTGGGCGGCGAGCAATTTCCCGACGGTAGTCTTGCCGGCGCCGGACACGCCCATGAGTATGATAACCAAATCCTCACCTGATTGGGGCTTGCGGACTTCTCAGAGGAGAAGAATACGCCGTGATGACCCTCAGAGGCTAAAGCCAGATCGTGAAATCAGGCAGTATCGCAGCGCTGAAGCGCTGCGCCACTCGAAAACAAAGTCCCGCGCCCGCGATGCCCGGTGGGACGCAGTTTTATCGCTGGGAGGCATGATGTTCTTCGATCCACGAAATGGCGTATCCGTCATATACTCGCATCGTTCATCGGCAGCGGCAAATTACGGCTGAGAGGAAAACCTTGCTGAATCGCTACTTCAGGCTGGCGGAAAACCATACTTCGGTGAAGCAGGAGATGCTGGGCGGGCTGACCACGTTCGTGACCATGGCCTACATCGTGGTGGTGAACCCGCAGATTCTGGCGCAGGCGGGGATGCCGATGGAGGGCGTGGTGTTTGCCACGTGCGCCTCGGCGGCGATCGCGACGCTGGTGATGGGGCTGTATGCGAATTATCCGATCGCGCTGGCGCCCGGCATGTCGCTGAACGCCTACTTTACCTATTCGGTGTGCCTCTCTATGCACGTACCGTGGCGGACGGCGCTGGCGGTGGTGTTCTGCTCGGGAGTGGTCTTTCTGGTATTGACGGTGACGCGGGTGCGGGAACAGATCGTCAACGGCATGCCGGATTGCCTGAAGCACGCGACCGCGGCGGGGATCGGGATGTTCATCGCGTTTGTGGGATTGCGCAACGCGAAGTTAGTGGTGGCGAACGCAGCGACATTCGTGGGGCTGGGAAGTTTTGCCGACAAGGGGGTGCAGACCGCGTGTTTTGGACTGGCGCTGACCATGATTTTGATGTCGCGCAAATTGCATGGGGCAATTCTGGCGGGCATCCTGGGGACGGCGCTGCTGGGAATTCTGAGGGGAATCACGCGCTGGCCGACGGCGATTTTTTCCGTGCCGCACCCGTCGTCCACTTTCTTGCAACTGGATTTTCGGGGAGCCAGCCATCTGGGGCTGCTGGAGATTCTGTTCGCATTCTTGTTCGTGGATCTCTTCGACAATGTGGGCACGCTGGTGGGAGTGTGCGAGCAGGGCGGGTTTGTGAAGGACGGAAAAATTCCTGGCGTGGGGCGGGTGCTGGTGGCGGATGCGGTGGGGACGATCGCCGGCGCGTTGACGGGAACCTCGACGGTGACCAGTTATATCGAAAGCGCAGCGGGAGTGGCGGCGGGAGCGCGCACCGGGCTGAGCAACATGGCGGTGGCGGCGCTGTTTATGCTGGCCGCGTTTTGTTCGCCGCTGGCGACGGCCATCCCGGCTTATGCCACGGCGCCGGCGCTGATTCTGGTGGGAGTGCTGATGACGCAATCGATTGCGCAGGTGGCGTGGAGCGATTTCAGCGAAGCCGTGCCGGCGTTCATTACGATCCTGGCCACGCCGCTGACTTTCAGTATCGCGACCGGCCTCAGCCTGGGATTGATTTCCTATACGGTGGTGAAGATTTCGGCGGGAAAGGTGCGCGAGATCAATCCGCTGGTTTGGATTCTTACGGTGTTATTTATTCTGCGTTATGTTTATTTGGCTTCGGCGTAAGGCAGCAGGGATGTTTGGATAGAAATCGCTTCTTTGACAGAAATCGCGTCCTGGGCATGCTCAAAGGGTAGTTGGATATATGAAGGAGTTAAGTGGCACGAGTGAACGGGTGCCCTTCCCCCCCCGAAATCCTGGAGCGGGGTTTTCGGTAATCTGCATGAGCAGAAACATTCATTTCACCTTTGCGCTGCGCGGGCGCGAGCCTCTCTGACTTTTTCTGTGAATTGCTGGGAGAGGCGCGTGATGGAGGCGAAGTCGCCAGTCCTGGCGCCGGCCGTGAGATTTCCTCCCACGCCCAGGGCCACCGACCGGCCTTGATCCAATCCGTGACATTCTCGAGATTGACCCCGCCAGTGGGCATGAGTTGCGCCTGGGGAAGCGGTCCTTATAGCGGTATAAGTTTCGCGGAGAGCTCGTTTTGCCAGCGCTCCTGGCGGCGATTATAACCTGCGGGAAACCCGGGGCTTGGGTCGGGCGATCATAGCGCCGTTACCGGTAATCAGGGGTTTTCGGCGATTGAAGCGGCTGGTGATTTGATTGAACTTTTGCGGCGCGACCAAAAGAGGCCGCTGGAAAACACGGCGAAGAAAGAAAAATCCGACCACGGGAGCTAAACCCCGGGATCTTTTCCAAGGACTTACGCGGCTCTGAAGAGCCGCTCTTCCACGGGTGAAGCTGACATTCGTAGTTTTTCCGCAGCCTCTAACAGTCGCGCCCCGTCAACTCTGCCGGTGTTTCCAATGGTTCCAAAAATTTATGGAACCGATAGAATAGCGGTCGCACAGGTGAGCGCGATAACTGGTCGATCATGAAGCGAACCTTATGAAGCAGAGTTGGCGATGGTTTGGGCCGGGGGATCCAATTCCTCTGGAGCATGTGAAGCAGGCAGGGGCGACGGCGGTGGTTTCTGCGCTGCATCATCTTTACCGCGGCGAAGCCTGGCCGGAGGCGGATGTATTGCGGCGGCGCGATGAGGTTCTGGCCGCGGGACTGGAATGGGCGGTGGTGGAAAGCATTCCGATTCACAATTCGATCAAGCTGCGAACCCGGCCTTATGGGAAATTCATCGGCGCCTGGAAGGATTCTTTACGCGCGATTGCGCGGGCGGGAGTGCGGGTGGTCTGCTATAACTTTATGCCGGTGGTCGATTGGACGCGGACCGACTTGCAGTGGAGGCTGCCGAGCACCGGGTATGGGCTGCGGTTCGACGCCGTGGATTTTGCCGCCTATGATTTGTTCATTCTTCGGCGGAAGGGGGCGGAGGGGGACCACTCCGAGGAGCGGGCGCGGGCGGCGCAGGCTCGCTGGCAGTCGATGTCCGAGGAGCGAAGGTCGAGTTTAGAGCGGACGATCATCGCGGGGTTGCCGGGGGCGGAGGCATCTTACGACCGCGAGGCAATTCGTAACCTGATCGCGGAATACGCGGGGTTGAGTCATGAGGATTTGCGCCAGCATCTGGCCGCATTCCTCGGCGAGGTGGCGCCGGTGGCGGAAGAATTGGGCATTCGACTGGCGATTCATCCCGACGACCCCCCCTGGCCGCTGTTCGGCCTGCCGCGAGTGGTTTCGACGGCCGGGGATGTGCGGGCGATTCTGGGGGCTTGCCCGGTAGTGGGCAACGGCCTGACGTTCTGCGTGGGATCGTTTGGGGCGAGAGCCGATAACGACCTGCCCGCCATGGTGGGTGAATTTGGCAGCCACATTCATTTCGTGCACCTGCGGCAGGTGAGGCGGGAAGACGGTGCAGCGTTCGGGCAGGGATCGTTCCATGAATCCGAGCATCTCGAGGGAAGTTCGGACATGCTCGGCATGGTGCGAGCTTTGCTGGAAGAAGAATTACGAAGGCGGAAGACGGGCCGGACCGATCAAGAAATCCCCATGCGCCCCGATCATGGGCACCTCCTGGGCGGAGATATCGGCAGGGAGATGAATCCGGGCTACTCGTATGTGGGGCGATTGAAGGGACTGGCTGAGCTGCGCGGGTTGATGCATGGGTTACGACATTCTTGCCCGCAGTTGCCGGAGTGAGAACGGAGGAATCAAGGGTGATGAGCGACTTTGCGGGGCGGGTGGCGCTGGTGACGGGCACAACTGGAATCGGCCGGGCGATCGCGATGCGCTTCGCCGCAGGCGGCGCGCAGGTGACCGCTTGCGGCATTGAAGCGGAGGCGAACGAAGAACTGGCGCAGGCCGCGGCGAAAGAGAATTTAACTTTGCGTGTCGAAACTTGCGATGTGACTATCGAGGAGCAAGTGCGCGGAGTCGTAGCCAAGACCGGCGGCCAATTTGGCGGGCTGGACGTGATCGTGAATGCGGCCGCGATTCATCCCTTCGGAACCGTCCTCGAAACCGACCTGGCCACGTGGAACCGCTGCATGATGGTAAATGTGGGCAGCGTTTACCTGATGGCGCATTTCGGTATACCGGAGATAAAAAAGCGGGGCGGGGGTTGCATCCTGAACCTGGCGTCGGTGCAGGGTTACGCTTGCCAGCGTGGAGTGGCGGCCTATGCTGCGACCAAGGGAGCGGTGCACAGCTTGACGCGGGCGCTGGCACTGGACCATGCCAGCGACAACATCCGGGTGAATTCCATCAGCCCGGGATCGATTCGAACCCCCATGCTGGCGCGCTCGGCGGGGAATTTTGCGCCGGGGGTTCCCCGCGACGAAGTTTTCGCACGCTGGGGCGCGGCGCATCCCCTGGGAAGAATTGGAACTCCGGAGGAAGTGGCGGAGCTAGCGGCATTTTTAGCCTCCGATAAGGCGGGCTTTTGCACCGGGGCTGACTTTGTGGTGGATGGCGGATTGATCGCCGGCATCGGAGTGCAGTGATCGCACGGCCGCGGTGGCGGCGAAGCTTGTCATCCATGCCGGGGAGGCGTTGGAGAATCGCCTTTCTATTGTCGGCGGGAGTTCTGGTGAACTTCTTCGACCGCATCAACCTCTCGGTATCGCGGGACGCACTGCACGAATCGTTCGGATTATCGTTGGTGGCGTTCGGATATTTGTCGAGCGCCTTCAACTGGACTTACGCGGCGATGCAGATGCCAGGCGGCGCTCTGCTGGATCGTTATGGGGTGCGCCGGATAGGGCGAATCAGCGCCCTGCTGTGGAGTGCGTCATCGTTTGCCGCGGCGATTGCGCCGGGGTTGGGATGGTTTTTTGGGGCGCGGCTGCTTCTGGGTGTGAGCGAATCCCCCATTTTCCCCGCAAACGCCAAAGCGCTGGGTTACTGGTTCGCGGCGGAGGAAAGAAGCCTGGCGACTGCGATCTCCGATGCGGCGGCAAAATTCTCCAGCGCGATCGGGGTGCCGCTAATCGGCTTGTTACTCTTCTACTTCGGCTGGCGCTGGAGTTTTGCCGCCACCGGCTTCATCAGCCTACTTTATTTTTTTCTCTTCTTCGGAATTTATCGCAATCCCAGCGAGGACGCGAAGCTTTCCCAGGGAGAGCGAGATTTCATTTTGCAGGGCGGAGCACAGCCGGAGTATGGCGCTACTGGAACGGGCGGGAGTCCCCTGGGCTATCTGCTCAGGCAGAAAAAGACTTATGGACTGGCGCTGGGATGGGGCGCCTACAACTATACTTTTTTTCTGCTGCTGACCTGGCTGCCCAGTTATCTTTCCGTAGCCCTGCATATCGATCTGCTGCATTCGGTTTTTTACACCGGCGTGCCCTGGCTGTTCGCCACCTTCACCGATCTGCTGGTGGGAGGATGGCTGGTGAGCGCATTGATCCGGCGGGGATATGACGCCAGCCGAGTGCGGCAGTCGGTGATGGTGGCCGGAATGGCGTTCGGGCTGGCCATCCTGGGAGCGGCACATGCGCGAACTCCGGCGATGGCTTTGCTTTGGATCAGCCTGGCCCTGGGAGGACTGGCTTCGGCTTCGCCGGTGGCGTGGACGGTTCCGTCCCTGATCGCGCCGCGTGAAAGCGTGGGCAAGCTGGCGGGGGCGGTGAATCTCTCCGGACAGATCGGCGCGATCGCAGCACCCATCATCACTGGATATATCGTATCTGCAACCCACTCGTTTGCTGCCGCGTTCGTGAGCGCGACGGTGGTTCTGCTGCTCGGAATAGCCGGCTATGTTTTATTGTTGGGGCGCATCGAGCCGATTCCGGAGCCGCAGGTTTGGTAGTGCTCAGGTCCGTTCGGCGCTGACTTCATCCCAAATCCTGGTGCCATGGGTTTCGCGCAGGGCAATGCTGCCAATGACGAAGGTGAGCGCGGCTACAGCCATCGGATAGTAGAGTCCGGCATAAATTTTGCCGGTGGCGGCACAGATGGAGAGCCCGATCAGCGGCAACAACCCTCCGAAGATGCCATTGCCGATGTGGTAGGGCAAGGAGAGCGAGGTGTAACGGACCTTCGCAGGAAAGGCCTCGACCAGATAGGCGGCGACCGGGCCATACACCATGCCAACGTAAATCATCTGAAGAAAGACCAGCAGCATCAGCTTGCCGCCATTGGGATGGAGCGCTTCGGGCGCGGCCACCAGAGCCCCGTTTGCACCTGAGGTCATGGGAGTCAGATTGATGGCGTTGGTCACCGGGTTACGCGTGGATTGAACCGTGATCACGTTATTGCCGGCGGCTTGCTCCATGGCCTGGTAGATGGGAATGTCGGTGAGAACAGCGAGCAGGCAGCCGGCCAAGATGACTTTCTTGCGGCCGATTTTGTCGGAGAGCCATCCAAAAAACATGAGTGTGGGCATGCCCAGCGCCAACGCCACCGCCATTACGATGTTGGCGGTGCGCGGATTTAATTTCAGGATAGTCTGTAAATAAAACAGGGCGTAGAACTCCCCGGTATAGGTGACCACGCCCTGCCCGGCAGTCAGGCCGAAGAGGCAAAAAAGAACTTGTTTCAGGTTCGGCCATTGAGTGAAGGCATCCTTGAGCGGCTGGACCGAGGCCTTGCCCGTGGCCTTGATATGCACGAAGATGGGCGACTCGCGCAATTTCAGCCGGATGTAAAGCGAGATGCCCACCAGTAAGAAAGAAACCAGAAACGGAATCCGCCAGCCCCATTGATTGAAGGCTTCGCGGGACAGAGCAAATTGCGTCGCCAGGATGGCTATCAGAGAAACAAGCAGTCCGAAGATGGCGGTGACCTGGATAAAACTGGTGTAGAAGCCACGCCGCTGGTCGGAAACATGCTCGGCCACATAGACGGCCGCGCCGCCATACTCCCCGCCCAGCGCCAGGCCTTGCAGCACGCGAATCAGGATCAGTGTGATTGGGGAAAACCAGCCGGCGGTGGCGTAGGTGGGTAACAGGCCAATCGAGAAAGTGGCGCCGCCCATGATGACCAGGGTGACGAGAAATGCGTACTTGCGGCCGATTAAGTCCCCAATGCGCCCGAAGAATAAGGCTCCGAAGGGCCGGACGACGAACCCTACGGCAAAGGTGGCGAGATAGGCGATGAGCGCGAAGGTGGTGTTGCCGGGGGGATAAAACTTCTGCGAGAGCACCGCGGTCAGGCTGCCAAAAATGAAGAAGTCATACCATTCGATCATGGTGCCGAGAGAAGAAGCCACGATTACCAGGGGGAGGCTGCTGTGCTGAGTTTCGCCGGGGCCATGGCTGGTTGCTGGTTCGAGCATGATTGCCTCCTGAGCACGGAGGGCAAAGAGCATACCATGACGACATCGAACATGGGTACGGAATGACGAAGATGGTGCGTTAATTAGGCGGTGTCGGGACGGGCAGGTGGTGTTGGAATCGGCGGACCGTGGGATCGGCGAATCAGAAGATGCGCGGGCGGATGGTGTAGTTTAGAGGTATGCTGCCGAAATCGCAGAGCCGACCGCCCCGCTGGTATGCCATCCCGGTGCGGGTTTTGCTGCTGACGTTTCTGGGCGCGCTACTGGTGTTCGCCGTGAGTTTATTCCTCGGAATTATGGGCACGATGACGCTGGCGATGGCGAAGCATGGACATCCGGACATGAGAATGGCGTACCGGCAAGTGGCGCTTCCAGCCGCCGTGGTGGCGGGAGGCATCCTTTTTATTCTGTCTTCTGCAATGGAGATTCGGCACTACCGGCAGGCGAAAACTCTGGCGGCGATTGCGAGGGTGAGCTGATATGGCGGCGAACTCTCCGCGCATCGCCATCCCGATGCCGCATTCCGGCGATCCCGACTACGCGCGGCGTTCCATTCCTCAATATGAAAACGCGGTACGGCTGGCGGGGGGCGAAGCGGTGCGCATTGCCCTGGAATTATCCCCCGCCGAAGTGGAGCGGGTGGTGGAGGGCTGCGACGGAGTGCTGCTGCCCGGCAGCAGCGCAGATGTGGACCCGGCGAAATTCGAAGCGGCGCGTTCTCCACACACCGCGGCTGCGGATGTGCTTCGCGATGCGGCGGACGAAATTCTGCTGCGCAATGCCTACAAGACCGGCAAGCCCATCCTCGGTATCTGCTATGGGCTGCAGAGCCTGAACGTTTTTCGCCAGGGAACACTGATTCAACATATTCCGGATTTTCTGCCGGAGCAATTGCGCGGACGCGTGGATCACGAAGCGGGGAAAAAAGTCGCCGTGGCGCACAAGGTTGAGGTGGAATCGCATTCCAGGCTGGCGGAAATTCTAGCCCCGAGCGCGGGCAAATTGGTCTTCCCGGTGAACTCCTCGCATCATCAAGCGGCGGAGAGGATTGGCGCCGGTTTGCGCCTGGTGGGTCGCTGCCTGGAAGATGGAATCGTGGAAGCGCTGGAAGGAACCGAGGGCGATCACTTCGTGATGGCTGTGCAGTGGCATCCCGAGCGGTCATTCGAGGAGGATGAACCGTCGCGCGCCATTTTTCGCGGGTTGATACGATCGGCCGAAAGGCGCCGCGGCTGAAACATAGTCGTTAAGAAGACAGGGAAGCTACTTCGATTTTCTGCGCGGCTTTTTGATCGCCGGCCGCGGCTTGAGCAAGACAACCACGTGGGCGATGGCGGAGTTCTCCAGATTCAGTCCTTCCGGGGTTTTCGCCTTCAATCCAATGCAATCCCCCGGCACGACCAATAACCTGGCCAGATTTTTCCGAATGGCGGCGGCATGCGGCCCAATCTTAGGCGCGGCCATGACCAGGCTGGAATCCAGATTAGCGACCCAGTAACCCGCACGCTGCACGCGCTTGAGCGCTTCCCGAAGAAAGATTACCGAATCGGCATTTTTCCACTTTGCATCCGACGGCGAAAACAGCGATCCGATGTCGGGGGCGGCCACCGCGCCGAGCAGTGCGTCGGTAATGGCATGCAGCAGCACGTCGCCGTCGGAGTGGCCGCCCAGTCCTTGATCGTGAGGCAGCGCCACCCCGCCAATCTTCAGGGGAATTCCGGGGCGGAATTCGTGAGAGTCAAAGCCGTAGCCGATTCTCATTGCCAGATCCTGGCCACGGATTCGCACAGAATTTCACGGAACTTTTTTCTTTCGCTATCGCATATCAAGCAGCGGAATGCGGGGCACAGGCCAATGTTGAACAGCTCTCTTCGATGCTGCCTTGCATCCGCGAGAATCTCTGCAAATTCGTGGCTCATTTCCCTACGTAGAACTCCGCCAGTTCCATATCGGCTGGCGCGGTGATTTTGATGTTCCGCGGCGAACCCATCACCACGGCGACCTCGTGGCCGGAACGTTCCACCAAAGAAGATTCGTCGGTGCCGAGGAAGCCGTCAGCCGCGGCCTCATCGAACGCGCGCTTAAGCACGTCGTAGCGAAAGCCTTGCGGAGTCTGCGCCATCACAATACCGGCCCGCGGAATGGTGGCTTTGATCAATGCGCCTTCTGACGTGCGTTCGACTTGCTTCACCGTGTCGACCGCGGGAAGTCCGGCAATAGCCGCGCCGTACTTCTTTGCGGCTTGAATGACCTCTTCGATAATCTCCGCAGTCACGAAGGGACGCACGGCATCGTGCACCAGGATGATATCCTCCGCCGACGCTCCTAGAGCATTGAGGGCGCTTTCCACAGACTGCTGGCGATGTTCCCCGCCGACTACCAATTCCATCTTTTTCCTCTTGAGCACGTCCTCGGCACGGAATTGCAAGCATCCGCGAAATCCCTCAATCTCATTTTCTCGCAGTGCGATCCAAATCTCACGCACCGCGTCTACCGCGGCAAACTTATACAGGGTATGGATGAGGATGGGAGTTCCGCCCAGCTCCGTGAACTGCTTCGAGGGCGGCGTCTTTTGCTTAGTCTGGGCTCCAGCAGCTTTCTGGGCCATGCGGGTGCCAAGCCCCGCAGCCGGAATTATGACCATTACCTTCATCGCGGCCTGCTAGTATACGAGTTACGGAGAGAGGAGTTCAAATCGAACTCCAAGATCGCGGGTTGGGCACAAAAAAGATGGTGCTCTAAGAGGGGGAAGCGGCATGACGAGATACCGAATCTCCATGTGGGCCAGCGCGGGCTTTTTATTCGCGGGCTTCTGGGCGCTTTTTGCCCTGGCAACCTTCCCTTCTACAAATGAACGAATGAGAGAAGTCTGGCCTCTACTCTGCCTGAGCTGCCCGGTTGCAATTGCCGGCATGCATTACCCGATTACCTTATATCAATCGCTGGTCGCGAATGCGGCTGCCTACGCGACCTTCGGTCTGATCGTGGAAACTCTCCGGTACCACCTGCATCCCGCGCATGATTCAAAGTAGTCCGATTTCTTTTTCCCTTCCCTTACATCTGGGTCGGTTTGGTCTCCAGCAAAGGATTCGAAACCGGAACCGCGGCGACGTTTGGCATCGTAGGGACCACGGCTGAAGTTGGGCCGGTGCGCGTGAAAGCGCGTTCGTCCCACTTTCCGAAAATCATCTTTCCCGCGGTGGTCTGCAGCACTGAAGTGACCGAAACATCGATGGTCTTGCCGATCATCTTGCGAGCGTTATCCACCACCACCATGGTTCCATCGTCCAGGTAAGCCACGCCCTGGTTGTATTCCTTGCCTTCCTTCAGAATAAAAACCTTCATGATCTCGCCGGGCAACACGATGGGCTTGAGCGAGTTGGCTAGTTCGTTGATGTTCAAGACTTCGACGCCCTGAAGCTGCGCAACCTTATTCAGATTGAAGTCGTTGGTGATGATTTTTCCCTCATAGACCTTCGCCAGTTCAATCAGCTTGAGATCGACCTCGCGCACCGCGGGGAAATCGTCCTCCACAATCTGGATCTGCAAATTGGCCATTTTTTGCAGACGCTGAAGAACATCAAGACCCCGGCGTCCGCGATTGCGCTTCAGCGAATCGGCGGAATCGGCGACCAGTTGCAGTTCGCGCAGCACGAACTGGGGGGTTACAATGACGCCGTCGAGAAATCCGGTCTCGGCAATGTCGGCGATGCGGCCATCGATGATGACGCTGGTGTCCAGGATCTTATAGCTTTTCTTGCCTTGCTTCTCGCCGCCGAAAATCCCCCCCAGCGCGGCTAGGTTCAGCAGGTCTCCCTTGCTCGCGCCCACGGTCAGGCCCACATAAGCCATCAGAAGCATGACCAGGATTTGCAGAAAACTCTGGGTGTTGCCCGGGGAAACACTGCTGCGAATTACCAGCGCGAACAGGTAGGCGCCGCAGATGCCGAGGATGCTGCCAATGGCGGCGCCGATCAGCCGCTTCAGGCTCACCGTGCGCAGCTTCCACTCGAAGAGGACGATCCCGGCGCCCACCAGCGCGCCCACTCCCGCATCCTGCGCATGCGACAAACGAAACGGCTCGATAAAGTAGCAGGCAGCCGAAACCACGACGATGAAAATAATACGGACTAGAGCGATCTCCACAGTATGACCTCCTCCGGATGCAACTCGGCTTCAGAGACCAAGCCTGAATGCATCCGTGCCCGCCCCACTCCGCCTCCAGGGTGGAACCGGCCTATCGTATGCGGGGCGCGCAAGAAATTGTGGGATGAATGTACGCCCCGACCCGGCCGATGGAGGCGTGGCCAGGAGGATCCGGTAAACCATCGCCAAGAGTATATACCTGATGGCAAAGATGCGACGAAGAAAGCGAAAAGCCTACCCTGATAGACTTCAGAGACATGAGCCACGGATTTGTATGGATACTCGCGGATGCCGGGCGGCACCCAAGCGTGTCGTCCAACTCTAGCTTGTATTCGGCGGCTTGATCTTTGATGACGAAAGAGAATCAGTGAAAATCCGTTCGAATCCGCAGCCAGGTTTTGGCGGAGCCTTAGTCCTTCCATGAAAGCTCTGGTGATTACGCGACTCTCCGGGATCGATGCGCTGGCTGTGAAAGACGTCGCCGAGCCTGTTGCGAAGCCGGGACAGACACTGGTTCGAGGTAGCGCAGGTGGACTAAACTTTGCCGACCTGATGAGCACGATGGGGGGATATCCTGGAACTCCTCCGCCTCCGCTGGTGGCAGGGCGCGAATTCGCCGGCGTAGAGGGAAATACAGGCCGACGAGTCATGGGCTATGCCCAATGGGGAGCATTCGCGCAGAACGTTGCGGCCGATGCGAACATGCTCTGGCCGATCCCCGAGCATTGGTCCGACGAACAAGGGGCGGCCTTTCCGGTAAATTTCTTCACCGCGTACCTGGCCTACTGGCAGGCCGGTATGACCCATCCCGCGGCGGTGGGACGCACTCATCGCGTGATGATTCACGCCGTGGCGGGAGGCGTGGGGACCGCCGCCGTGCAGATTGGAAGGCTTCTCGGAGTCGAGATGTATGGCACTTCGTCCACGGACGAAAAGTTGGCGCGGGTGAAGGAGCTTGGCCTGCAGCACGGCATCAATTACAAGCGGCATGACTACGAAGAAGCCGTGAAGAACCTGACTCACGGCGAAGGCGTGGATGCTGTGTTCGAGATGCTCGGCGGGGAGCATACGGCGAAGAGTCTGCGCTGCCTGCGGGATTTCGGTCGCGTCATTCAGTACGGCACCGCAACCGGCAAGCAGCCGCAACTCGATGTGCGCGCCTTGTACGCCAAGTCCGCCAGCGTTCAGGGCCTGTGGCTCACCTATCTGTCGCGCAAGCCTGAGGTCATGGAGCCCGCCTGGAAGCAGCTGTCTGCCTGGATTTCCCGGCGCGAACTCACGCCCGTGGTGGGCCAAGTTTTACCGCTGGAGCGAGCGGTCGAAGGATACAAGCTGCTGCAAGCCGGCGGGAATTACGGCAAGATCGTGCTGGAGATACAACCTTGATCCATCCTTGAGTCGTGTAGACTGAAGCGGCGCGGCGCGAACGCCCGGCCGCCATTGGTTGGCAGCAATTCACGATTCAAGAGGTCTTCCATGTCGAAGCATTCCCGCGTCTCGTATTGCACAGCACTGATTTATTTTTCCTTTCTCTTATCCCTTGCGGCACTCGCGCAGGCTCCGGTGGCAAGCAATCCAGAGATC